>Ga0233435_1000382_pt1 | contig 53917 bp, 52 predicted proteins | sample SI_122_August201_3_FD_182735 | JGI IMG/M metagenome (GOLD analysis project Ga0233435, IMG submission 182735) | Seawater microbial communities from Saanich Inlet, British Columbia, Canada - SI_122_August2016_135_MG | ecosystem: Environmental > Aquatic > Marine > Inlet | place: Canada: British...
GAGTTGTTCTTTGAGCAGAAGCAGAAGCATCATCTAATAATGCCTTACCTGCGGCAGTAAGATCATATGTTGCGGCTGTACCACTTCCAGTGAATTGAATACCTTTATCTGCAGCAGATGTTAATCCACCTAATGCAGCAAGATCTGCGTCATACGCCTGAACAGTAGATCCTAAATTTGTAGTATAAAGTCCGTTTGTAACAGTATCGGCATTTCCTTCAAGATCAGCTACAATAGTTCCCTTAGATCCAGAAACAACTTCACTTGATATTGTTGCATCTGGTACAAAGGTAAGTTTTGCTGCTGAATCATCGAAACCAAGAAATGCAGTTTTAGCACTTCCTGTTGGTGTAAATGTTAAAATTTGACCTCCACTTGCAGTTGCCGCCGCTGATAATGTAAAATTGTAACCATTTACAATCGCCGCAACTGTTGCTCCTGCCGGAACCCCTGTTCCACTGACTGTCATTCCAACTAGAACTTGACCTGTTCTATCAGATGCTGAAGAAGCAGTAGTTGAACCACTAGTAAGAGAATACGCGTAATTAGCAGAGGAACCACCTGGAACATAATACTGCATTGCAAGGCCAACGTCTTTATTTGTATCGGCTCCTAATGCACCGCCACCAGAAGCGGTTTGTAAGGTGATAATCGGATCAACAACCGTCATATTTGTACTGTTAACCTCAGTCCTTGTTCCACTTACTACAAGATTTCCCGTCAAAGTTAAATCTGTAAAACCCACAACCCCAGCTGACCCTAATCCCAATGTATCTCTTTGAGCAGAAGCAGAAGCATCATCTAATAATGCCTTACCTGCGGCAGTAAGATCATATGTTGCGGCTGTACCACTTCCAGTGAATTGAATACCTTTATCTGCAGCAGATGTTAGTCCAGCAAGTGCTGCAAGATCTGCGTCATATGCCTGAACAGTAGAACCAATATCCGCATCAACAACTATAGTAGAATCAAAAGCTTGAACATCGGTTCCTAGTACAACTCCAAGTGTAGTCCTTTGGGCTGAGGCATCAGCATCATCTAATAATGCCTTACCTGCGGCAGTAAGATCATATGTTGCGGCTGTACCACTTCCAGTGAATTGAATACCTTTATCTGCAGCAGATGTTAATCCAGCAAGTGCTGTAAGGTCTGCATCATATGCTTGAACATCTGTCCCTAGTACAACTCCAAGTGTAGTCCTTTGGGTTGAGGCATCAGCATCATCAAGAAGTGCTTTACCCGCCGTAGTAAGATCATATGTTGATGCAGTACCGCTTCCAGTAAATTGAATACCTTTATCTGCCGCAGATGTTAATCCAGCAATCGCTGTAAGTTCTGCGTCAACTGGTTGAGTTTCACTTGAAGGGGCAAGTGAATCCCAAGAAGAACCATTATAAACTTTAAGCTGATTGTCAACATCATTATAATATAGATCACCCTCTCTTGGTGATCTAGGCTCAATTGTTGGTACTAAACCAGCTGTAACTTCTCGATTAGATTTATATCGTGCCATTTAAATTAGTTCCTACTTTACGCGTCGTTTATAACTTCATATGAAATAAAAATATCTGCGGTAGCTTGACTATCGCCACCTTCTAGAACATCACCTTCCATTAGATAAATTGGTTTGTCTAAAACAATCAAGATATCATCGGATGGAAGGGTAACTGTGGACGCAAGGTATATTGTTGTAGCATTATCTTCTCCTGATCCCACACCAGCGGAAGTAAAATCCGCCTTAACAATAGCAACAGTAACATCAGTAGAGGCTGTTGCGTGTTTATTTGCAACTTGGATATAATTTATTTTTACAAGTTTATCTGTTGTAACTGTCAATATATCGGTAGTGATCGTCGCGGACAGAGCTTCACCTATGCTCTCACCATATATACTGGTCACATTTACTATATTTGGGTTTGCCATCTATCTGTTTCCTTAATAAGTGTATTCAAGTTTATTTATATTATCCAAAAACAATAGCCATAGCAATTGCTTTACCTGTAGTTGCTACTTTGTTAAATGTCGCAGCTGAAGTTGTAACGAGCGTTCCACCTAACTTTAATCCATTGGTTCCATCATGACTAGCAATATCAAAATCTTGAGTACCATCTGCTACAGTAACTATTCCAGCCTGGTTTATTGACATCCGTCTTACACCAGCGGTATAGAATTCTAAATCATCAGCGTCAGCAGTAGCTTCTGCTGTTATATAAGTATCAAGATCCGCGTCAATGACCCCGTTAAGTGGGGTCCAATCAGAACCAGTATAACCTTCAAACAGTGTAGTAGTTGTGTTGTATCTGATTCCACCTTGTGTAGCAACTCTATCCCCTGTAGCACCCACAGGAACAACTAAACTTGCCGCTGTTGTTACTACGTTTGCATTCATACCTCTAGTATATACATCTCTCCAATATAAACTACTGCTACCAATATCAATAGAATCGGTTGTTTCTGGAATTATTGAAGAAGAAAGTTTACCCACTATTGTAAGATTTTGACCAATCGTTACACTCTTTGCTACCCCCACACCACCAGATGTTACTACTGATCCTGTAGTAGAACTAGAAGAATTAGTAGACTCAGTAATTCTAATTGCTTGGTTCATTCCACTAGATTGCGTCATAGCTATGATTTCATTGGTCTTATTCTTGAATGCGCCAAACGTATCCGTTAGTTCAACATTTACTGTCATTGATTATAGCTCCTATTTCCTGACGATTTCTTGGAGAAGTGTTTTGATTTCAATTACTTCATCACTCAATTTAGTGAGTTGTTCTATTTGTGTCTTCATTATATTTATGTCGTCCTGTTGTCTCTTAAAATAAAGTCGCTCTCTTCTGTGACTCTGTAACGCATAATGATCAGTACTCAATAATGCCTTAGAATTAAAATCTCTAACATATCTAGGGTCATCTGTTTGAATCTCTGTTCCCATATTAATCCAATGCTATTGCTCTCATATCTTTTACTCTCGGCATATCATATGTAGTATTAGCAACATATGCTATTTTTACCGAAAAAGTTTTAAAAGTTTCATACAACGCGTTGTTTGAAGTATAGCCTGTAGTTTCTTTTTTTGTTTTATAAATAAATTCTCGAAAATCATCTCTTCCTATTGAAACTGTTCCAGGACTTGTCTCTTGTTCCATTAATGTATAATTTTTAGAATCAAATTCTTGAGGATCAGACTCTGCTTTAGCTTTATAATAAACATGAATGTCCGTACCTTTTGGTTTATATGCACTCAAAACTACTTTCAAATCAGAAGCATCAAACCCATCTTTAAGTGTTACTCTTCGTGAAATATATTTTGATGTTATCGGTCCACCGCTATCACGTTCTTCTCCTGTACACTGTACTGCTGCATTAATCGACCCTGTAACAGGGGTTAATCCTGTAATACTAATTGTTGGATTTTCTGTATATCCTGTTCCTGTATCAACTACTACAACATTTGAAACATAACCATTAGATACTAATACTTGCATTTTAGTATTACTACATGATGTTGCTAATCCAGTTGCCGCATTAATTTGTGCGTTTGGATTCGCCCAAAGTAAAACACCGTTTGAAAAAACACCTTGATTATTGTTATTAGTTTTAATAGTAATAGTAGAAGTATTTTTTGATGTGTTTCCATCTACGTGTGTTACACTAGAGATAATTCCGTAAATACCACTATTATTTGCATTAACATCTGCTGCTGTATTTGCCATTACAGCTTCCCCTACAACAAATATTCCTGAATTAACATCATCAACAGTATATGATGTATTTCCACTAGACATTGTAGTAGAATTTGAATTGACATTCATTGTTACAGAAACATGAACATTTAATGTAGCGACATTATCTGTCCCGCCTCCAGTCAATGTAGCGGTAGCAAATTGTGGTTCTACGTTTGAATATCCTGATCCTCTTATCGTTACCGTTATATCTGAGTCAGATAGTTCTCCATTATCAATTATATTTTGAACTGAAGTTAGGTTTAATCGATCAAGATCTATTACAGGAGACACATGTGTATTAGCAGATGTCATTGCCGTTTTTACTCTAAAAGTACCATTGGAAGAATGAACCAATCTTTTTCTATCTGTTAATTTATAATTTTGATTAGGTGTAAACTTTACATAAGTTGCTGATGCTTCTAAATTATCTGCCATAGTAAAGGAGTTATTAGATGCTACATATTCCCATGTTGTCTTTGTATCACTAAAATCTAGCGTTGATGTACTAACCTTAAAATCATCTATTACTGTATTTGCTGAATTTCCATAAGCACCATTTGCATGAACAATCATCTTTGCAAAATTTATATTTCCACCTGTGCCTATTGTAAAGTCAGCTCTTCGTAATCTAAATGCTAAAAATTCATCTAGGTTGGTTCCCCAATGCCCAGAGTTTTGGGGTCTATAAAATGTTCCGATAAAAGTAGGTTTAGAAATTTTAGTATCATCAGTACCTAGAGCAACATAACCTTCTTCTGCTAAATGCAATGTATAATCTGTACTATTAGATCCAACTACAAGTGCATATTCATTTGGAGCCAAGTAAACTGGAGATTCAAATGTAAATGTAGTATAGGTTAATGAATTTGCTGAATTTGCTATTGAATTTACATTCACCGAATCTGGGTTCAATATTACTTCACTAAATGGTAATATTTTAGAAGTACTCGGAAATCCATTGACAACAGGACGGAGTTGAACCGTTACAGGTAAGAATAAATCTTTTGCCGCAAAATATAAATCAACACTTCTTAAAAATAACCCTTTTGGAAAAATATTAGGATCAACATAAAATGTTTGTGATATAGGATTTAACCAATTTGTTTTTTCAGTTTCACGTACAGTAGTATCAGAAAAAAGAGATTCTTCATTTGGAACTTCTCTACGATTAATTATCTCTCTTGTTGAAACATATCCTGTGTGATGAGAATCTAATAATCCTTTAGCTGACCATTTTGTTTCAGCCACTGCAATTGTAGCAGCAACATTATCTAAACTACTATCTGTAATTCTAAGAAGATTATCACCTGTTCTCCAAGCACCATCGTCTATAAAAAGTTCACCAGCGATTCGTCCAACTGAATCTGTTTTCATAATACCATTTGCAGTACCAAGAGAATATTTTTGAGCAAGTGTAATAGTAGCAGTTGTCGAACTCGTTACTCCTGATATAAGATTACCCGATGCAAATACATGAGTAGAATCTCCAATAGTATCAGAGAAAATTTCTCTATCACCAATTGTAAGGTTATTTGCTGAGCCATATGGTGATCCCATAGTGGATGAAACGTTACCCGATACATTAGATATCCAAACCGTTGCTACATTAGCAACCACATTTGTTGTTAGTAAAACTGTACTGTGATTATTTGCAGCATCGACAAGTGTTTCACCTATTGTAAATGCACCACTTACACTTCCAAGAGTCAATATTGTTGCTGGTCGTGTTTTTGCTCCAGCGTCAATTCCTCCAAACCACGAATAAACATTTGTAAGAGGACGTAATCCTTGTGCAACAAAATGTAATTGTTGTCCGTTTACATAAGGTACAACAGTAGTATCTACAACCTTTTTTCCTATGGTTCTAAGGATAGCATCTGGTGGTACAGGGAGTATTCCAATCCGTGTTTTAGAATCATTTACTTCTGAGGTAGTTCTTTTTTCTTCAAAAGGTTTCCCTCTAGATTCCATTCCTTGTACTGGAGCTTCCGTTATTTCTATACCCTGCCAATTCGTTTCCCAATCATTATACTGAGAACCAAATCCTGTATTCCTATTACTCAACTTCCAATTGTCGTGTTGACCTTCTAAGTTTGTTATGATATCTGGTCGAGTATTTTGAGAAAACCACACATCTGATTCTGGATATGTTTTTACGTTTCCTACAAAATTAATAATGTTAAAGGGGTTTACAACTGCTGTATTACTTGTCATAGGTTGTTGTATAAAATCAACATCTGTATAAGGAAGTGTAATTAGATCCCCTGTTTTTGTTACATTATTACTATATGTTACATCATATGTAAACCTGTGATTATCATAATCGTATCCAGGACGCATCTCCTTAGTAGCATATTCTATTGAAATATTATAATCATCACTTAAAACATCTCCAACAGAGTGGCCGCTAAATGAATCTATTAGTATTCCATTTTTAAATGAATCCCCTTTTTCATTAAATAGAGAATCTTTTGCTGCAGTGGTAGTAAAGTTCCGTGCCGCTGTTTCCTTTTCTAATAAAGACAATGAAGTATAATATTCTAGTCTTTCAATTCTTCTTTCCAATTTTCCAATATCTCTCATGGAAAAAGATTTATTGTCAACATACCGTGTAGAAACATCAGTAAGACTAAATGTATATGCTGGAACATTTATAGTATAGAGAGTCATAGAATCTTCATCATCCGGAGGTGCTACAGGATTTAATGAAGGTGTACCCACTAAAGTTTTAAATTTTCTATCTTTAGTTAGTGATAGCTTATCTATTCTTGGTAAATAATACTCAACATCTGTAGTCAGAATACCATTTGGTATGGGGGTTGGTATTGCTTCAAGAGCAGCAGTGTTTGTTCTAAAATCGTTAGATGTATTTTCTCTTCGAGGACGTAAATCTATACTATCCCTTAGTTTTATAGTTTCCCCTGTCGTAGGACTAGTGAATTCAGGTATTGTGGAGTAACTAAATTTTTTCGCAGATGCAACATCCGATTGATTCCATGCACCAGATGTAGGATAAGAATCTACTGAAAAATATCCTACAGCTCCATCCCAATCAAAATAATCCACTACAACCATAATCTGTCCAGTGGGACCTGGATAACCAGATTTCAGTTTAATTCTCGCATGATCATAAAAATTATCTCTTTGTCCAGAATCAAACTCATACATGTGAGTAATATCATTGGCTGTTGCCGTCATCATAGTATTCGTTACTGGAACAGAAATTACCCCTGAATCAACGATTTTTGTCAAATTAAATGCATCAGATACTACAATTTCATCGGTATTTGTTTGAGTTATATTAGGAGTAGTAAAATAAAATTGTCCACTAGCTACATGTGTTGTAGGTAGACCACCAGCATATGCTCCGATATGAGAACCATTACCTGAAATCATAGACTTAGTTCTAGGTCCAGGCTCTTTTCTTGTTGTTGAACTAGATGCACCATAGATAATATCTGCAGTAAAAGCCGCAGAAGTATTACAATATATTTCTATAGTGTGTTTATCTGCACTAATAACAACAGGTCTTACAGAAACACCCGACACATCACGTGCACCCAAATCTAACCATTCTCCCGCTACTACAAGTCTTGTTCCTGTTGCACCTGGAAGACTTAAACCAGTAGCACATGAATTAACAAATGTTTGAGCAGATCCGGTTGTCTTAACAACTACAATAATATTCTCTCTTGCTTGTTTAGTGGTTAATGTTCCTGTTGTAGGAAGAAATTCATAGTTTGGAGTACCTAAAGTTAATGTCAATTTACCCGCAGCAGAAGAAGTAAGATTTTTCTCTACTAGTTTGAACTGGTAATGTACGGTGTTTGCTGTTATTACAGTTCCCTTAACAGGACTTTGTGGTAAAGGATAAACCAATGAATTTATATTTGTGTCTCTTAGAAGTGTCTTACCAGAATCACTATCACCATATTTTCCAGTTGAAGAAATATCCGCATAGGAATTTATGGTAACTTGTGAATCAGCAAGATTTGTTGTTGGCCATGTCGCAACTGTTATTGATTTAGTATCCGCTACAGTAAATGCAATAGCATAAGTACTATTAGCAATAGTAGCTTGAGAAAATACTGAATTGACGGTAGCAAAATGTCCTGTAGAATTTGCAACATAATCATCTATCGATCTTAAATCACTAGTCGTATCAATTCCATTAACTGTATTGACAGTTATAGTAGAACCTTGATATACGTTATTTACATAAGAAGATGAATTGGAGAACAATTGAATTATTCTTGTATTTGAACTAGCTCCACCAACCGTACCAGTAACAGAATTAGAAGTATCAATATCATAAAGATATGCTTTATAATTAGAGTGATTGGAATCTGCATATGTAGTATTACCAGAATCAGAAGCCCATTGTAAACTACGAATTCTTGCAGTACCAATCATTGTAGATTGATAATAAGTATTACCGAGATGGTTTCCACCAGCTGTATTAACATTAGCGTGTTTTGCATTATGTAGATGAATGATTTCATGTGAACCAACATCAAATAAACTATTCACTCCATCAAGCATAATATAATTACCCACTTCTATTCCCATACTATAACCGGTATCTATAGTAGTATCACGCCCCTTATTAATGTCTAGAAATTGAGTAGAAACACTTTCGTATTCTTGCCCATCAACCAAAGCCTTACCGGAACTCAATCCAGCTTGAATTTTAGATTCATTGTAAATTTTCAATCCTTCAGTTGCCGCAGAAAGTGTAGAGGCAATTGTCAGTCTTGAATTATTCGCAATAGAAGTAACTTCAGCTGTTGTAGTATTAGATCCTAGATAAAGTTTATCCCCTATACTTAATTCTGTAGTAAATCGTGTATTATTACCATATAGAGTTGTACCAGCCAAACCAGCATTTGCTGTCAAACCAGATATTCCTCTATGATCATCTAGTTTTAAACTAAAAGGTGTTATAGTAAAATCACCTGATTTTTGATTGGATTTTTTAGTAAGAGTTTTTTCAATTGCTAGATATGGGGGATATTTAATACTCTCATGTTTAATTCCATCAATAATTTTTAATAATTGTATAAATTTAGGATCTGCGACTCGTGAAATTGGATCTGTAACATTGATCTCTTTTTTAACTAAAGATAATGCTACTTCAAGTCGTGTTGCTCCAGGTGCAGCATAGTTGAAAGAACCATCTGCGGGATCAAGTAAAGTATTATCATCATCACTTGTCTTAATTGTTTCGGCTATTTCTAAACCAATTCTACCAGAAGGAGTAGTATTAGCAGTATCAAGAATTATAGTATTTGCTGGATTAAGAACAAAATTACCATCAATAAAAAATACACCATTATCAATACTAACAATAGAACCATCTGCAACAGCATTAGACGTGGCGGACGGGCCGTCAAGACTAATAGTTGTTGCAGAAAAATCTGGTACTGCTGGAGCTACAACTTCATTTTGTATTACTTCGCCGTCAACAAAAGTATCACCACCCAAATAATGAAACATTAATATGGGTTGTAATAGCGTAGTTGCAGATTGAGATGTAACTACTCTCGCTCTGGCGTTAGAGGTGGCTCCAACAATAGTTTTTCCTATAAAGGAAGAGGCATTTATATTAGACCCCAAATATTGTAGCTCTAATTGAAGAGATTTAATATCGGTATCTAGAGTTATATCTCCGCCAAGGACTTTACTACCATTTTTAAAACTATGAGCTCCAACCAATTCAATTTGCTTTTGTAAAGCAGTTTGTAGTTGAGTTAGTTCTCTCGCTTGTATTCCATACCCTGGTTTAAAGAGTATACGATAATAGTTTTTAGCCTCATCAAAATCATCATAATACGGCGTTACATTAAAATTAGTAGATAATGGCATTTATTTTTCCTAAATAATTTACTCTTATTTGTCAATAATATATTAGAATTCGATTATCAATTTTACGTCTTCTATTTGATCATCAGCTCTTGTTACTGGTGAACGATTTTCAATATAAAGAATGTCTCCGGAAAATTTCTCAAAATCTCCACCAACAACAGTTTGGGTATTAGCTTGAGCTCCACTTGGTGCTGTGATCGTTTCGTTTGCCAGGAATGATCCTGCGATACCATCAAAACCTATTGTGGTGCTTGTTCCCAAAGTTACATCTACTAATCGAATAGTAGTATTACTCTTGAAGTCAACTACTTTACCTGTTGCACCAGAAAGTGCGCCAGTTACAAGTTCGTCTTCTGCAAATGCAGTACTATTCCAAGTTTGAATTGTCTGTGTTACCGCTTGGTCTATTATTGTTGATGTAGAAATATCACCATTAGCATATAATGGTTGTGCTAACAGTCCAATTTTACGGAAATCGTTGTTTGTAGTAAAGTTACCAGATTCACCATATTCTAATCGGCTATTGACCATGACAAAAAATCCACCAAGTTCTTCAACCGCATCATCACCGTGACCACCTCGTGGACCGATAATAGGTGTAATAACTCCTCCACCACCAGAATTTGTTGAAATGGTAGCAACTGCGTTTCCATAATTATTACCACCAGCCACAACAACAATATTACCAATTACACCGGATACAGCATTTGTAGTTCGTACATTTGCTCCGTGTCCATCACCTGTAATTGTAACAGCTGGACCAATAGAATAACCATCAGCATCAGCTGGTATCACAGATCCCGCAAGTGCAGGAGTCCAAGTAACTACTTGAGTAGCTGAATGATAACCTGTAATTCTTCCACCTAATCCAGTAGATCCACTACCAGCATCTGAAGTAAAGAAAATATCGTTATCCACGATATCATCTGTTGCTAAACCCGCTCCTACAATTTTACAAGTAGTACCAGTTTCAACATATCCAGATTGTACAGCACCAGTTTCAAATTTATAAGCTGTACCACCTGCTGTAACATGTGCTACTTCAACCGCACCATTACCTGAGGTATTAGCCGCGATTTCAACAGCATACTGCTGTGAAGAATCTGTGGTATTTGCAATTGCCGTATTTGATTTACGTACACGCTGTACCGGCATATAACTAGGAGTTACAAATTTAAGTGCTCGTGAAGCTGAGATTTGATACATAAATTTCCACTTGTAAGAATCGCCTGTGGTAATATAAGCAGTTCCTGTTCCCGAAGGTTTAGTTGTGGATGTTCCGCCAGCATTATTATTAGCATAACATTTATATACATTATAATCATCAGTCATAACATAAAAGGTTTGGTCGAATAAAGTATTATTTGCATGAGTATATGCGAAATAATTTTGTCCTGATGTCCAATTATATCGTGGAACAACATGACTAACATCAGCCGAGCCAATACGTTTAGCGGCGATCATATCACGCCAGTGATCATAAACTGTATTAGATACTGAATCGGTTGGTGTGGGTGGTTGGGTATCATCAGCCCAAGGGGTAACTTTACCAATAAAAAGATACATATTGGTTTGAAGCAACCCACTGGAATCAACCATTGCGTCACCAGATGTAGTAGCTACTTCATTGAATGCCTCTACAAACTGTTTTGCATTGTGAATCCTAAATTTATTGGTTACTATAGCAGGCATTTTATTGCTCCTCCTGAATTATATTTAAAGTTTAATGTGAATTTTTCAAATCTTCCAATCTTATTATATTTATACAACTTCTTTTATAAGATTATAGACCCGAAACTGTGGCAGTTACTTCCGCCTCGGTTGTTTGCTTCCAAAAAGGTACAGATCCTGTTCCATCCATACCAGACCGTGTTACTGTTAATTGTGTATCATTAGTAATTGATGCCACTTTATATTCAGCAGCATCTGATAATAACATTTTAGTGGTATCTTCCCAAATTATATTTTCTTGCCACCAAGTATTTTCCGCAGTGATTACTCTATTATTGAGTCCTCCTGGATTTGGGGTATTTACTTCTAATTCTATTTCTTCCTCTGTATTTGAATCTTCTCCGCACAACCAAAAAGATCCTGGCGTATCCGTTTTAGCTTCTTGGTCATAACCACTACCTTGATCAATTTTCCATCCAGCGTACGTAAAGATTGTCTCCTCAGTAGCCATAAACCATTTAACTTGATCCATAGGTGTACTTTCATAAAAAGCTAAGGTTTGATCATTGTCAAACTCAATGGTTCCATTCATAGTAATATCTTCATGCATGATTCGTTCATTGGATTCCATCACTATGCCTTCATCATCCTCTAATATTACACTTTCTTCAAAAGTTTGAAATACAGAACCTGTTGCAAGTTGAGATGAGAATAATGTGTTAGTACCCGTCACCACTGTATTATTTGGTAACATAGTAATTTGACCCACCATACCCGCTAGTGTAGTAAAGTTTGAATATGCCGCTCTAATTGCCATAGCACCACTAAGAAGAATTCTTCCTGATGCGTCTTCTAATTGAAAATGTTCTCCCGCTTCAGTAACTAATTTCTGTATTGAGATATCACTCTCAGCGGTTTTGTGTTCCTTAACCACTTTAGAAATAGGGGTAGAACGAAATTGACTGTTAGCAGTTGGTGCAAAATGGTGGATTACCGCTGGGTCAGACGGAACAGTTAACATACCAGGCTGAATCAGTTTTGCACCATGCAACGAGCCTATTGGTCCGTCAAAAGACCAAGACATATGATCTGATACTTGTTCCCAATATTGATTAAAATTTCCAATACGATCAGGATCATTCATATTAATTTGTGCACCAACAATACCTTGACCAAGAAAAGGTACACTATTTGCTTGTCCGTTTTGTTGATCAAAAACATCAGCACCACTATTAAGTAATCGATGTTGAGAATATTTACCAGTTGGATATTTCTTTGCAGGTCCTCTAGGGCGACCAACTTGTAATCCAAAAGCCATTTGACCTATTGTTCTATCCGCCCAATCACTTATTTGAGAACTGTTACGATAACCCATCGGAGTCCAAGGATCTACAAGGTTTTGTGTTGTCATAACTCGCATTGGGTTATCGGCATAAATACCTGATCTGTCTATAAATATTTCTTTAAGATCTGATTTTTTGACATGCCCCTCTTCTGTAAGAAATCTAGGTAATACATCAGCCGTCTCATCACCTTCTACTATAAAATGATCTTCATTTTCCATCATCAAATGATATCCCAACGAAGTTTCTCGTTGAATTTCATATTCATGATCCGTTGAAATTAGTTCACTTTGTAGATTTGCATCTAAAACATATTCTAGTTCATGATGAGCCCAAGGAATAGAATTTGGAATATAATTAAGTCCAATGATACCACCACCAGAAGCTGTTTCAAATTCTAAGAGTTCGTTCTGTTCAAAATAATCTCCATAATGATATTCTCCCCAATTTCGTGGATGATTAGTATTTTCTAAGGCTAATTGTTCATCATCATACTTGTTGACTTGTAGAGGAATGTTGAATTGAACTTCTCCAAATGGTTTTTTAACATGTCCTTCTTCTGTAAGAAATCTAGCTAAATCTGTAGCTTCATCACCCTCAACTATTAAGTGTGAATCATCTTCCATCATCAAATGATATCCCATTTGATCAAAAAGGTGTATCTCTACGTCAAAAGCTCCTTGTCTGAGTTGACCTTCTTCTGTAAGAAATCTTGGTAATACATCAGTCGTCTCATCACCTTCTGCTATAAAGTGATCTTCATCTTCCATCATCAAATGCCAACCTATGGAATCTGCAAGGTTGTATTCTACTTCACCAAAATTGAAATTTACAGGAGGTCTCTCAACAACCATTCTTGTTGCTGGAATTAATTCAGGTTCCATTCCTGGAATATAAACGGTATTAAGAACATCTTCATATACAATATTGTTTAGATTATCCTCCGTTAAAATACCCTCTCGCAAAGATTCAACTTTCGTTGATATTATGGTTGTTTCCATATAAGGAATACTAAGAGTTTCATGACCAAGAAGACCACGTTCATAACTCCATTGAATTCCCTCTGTATCATCTTCCAAAGCCATATATCTTGTAGGACCCATTCCTACGGATTCACCATGTGCTTCATGTAAGACATATCCATCTTCATGATTGCCTGTATCTGGATTAATATGATCTTCCAATAGAAGATCACTACTAAAACTCATGTCAATGGAAACTGTTCCAGAATCAGCTTCAGGAAATTGTATTTTAGGATAAAGGAAAGATCCACCAGATTCTAAAAGAATTTGACCATACAATCCATTATTAAGTTCATAAAGAATATTTCCATTAAAGGGGGAATTATAATTGGTAGAACTAGCACGGAAAGGATCGGCTAATGTTTTCGTTTCAACTTTTAACCAAGATCCCCCACTTGGTGCAGTTTGCGCGGTGGCGGTAGCATTTTCTCCAGGATCACCTCTCCCCAAAAAGACAGTATAAGTATTAGTGGTGGGGGTTGTTTGAACTACATATTCACCATTCCAATAATCTTCTGTTGCTCTAGTAATTTGTACCGTATCACCCAATTGAATATCATGTTCTAGTTCTGTAATCGTACCCGACGGTAAAGTATTTTCTTTAAGAATCGGATAATCTGATCCTGAGATATAACCTTTGATACTTAGATTTAATACAAAATCCCCAAGAGGAACTTGATTAATAAGAGTTAGTGTTTTAGTTGCATGATTCCAACCAGAAACTTCAGCTTGTCTCGCTCTAGTAAAATATGAAGCTCCTTGATATACCACTTCACCTATTTCATATTGCTCATCATTTCCTAAAGTATCATTCATTATATAAGATAGTTGAGGAGCAATAGTACGTACCATTGCTTGAACATCTCTAAAATCTTCTCTCAACATGTTCACATCATCTGAAACATCTAACCTACCATCCATTGCATGATGTGGTGCATCAGCTGTAAAAATCTCTACTTCTGGTTGGAAATATTCTTTCACCTCCATATTAAAGTGTTGCTGACGTGTCAAAATAATAGGATGAAATCGTGGAGTATGAAGTTGTAAATAATCTGGTCGACCCAATTCATATCCTGAGTCATCATAATTATCTACATCTTTTGGATTACCATCAGATCCGGCGTGTACACCAGATTTAAAAAGTTCTACAGAAGCTTCAAGGTTTATTGCCAACTCTCCAAACATCTTCATTCCAGCTGGATGGACTAACCTATCTACATGAGCACGATATGATGTAGTATCAACAGGTGCTTTTAAGACATAAGAAAAACTTTGATAATATCTACTATCTTGTATTCTAGGTGCATCATCAAGTCTTCCTTGTGTACCATAATATTTTCCAGGATATTGAGCAAATGCACCAATAACAGCTGTTAGTAAAGCATTATTATCACCTGATGGATTAGTAACTCTAGGTTTAGAAGAATATCCCGCTCCAACATCTGTAACTGCTAATGCTTTGATTGATCCAGACGCAATGCTAGCAACTTCAATAATAGCATTATTACCTTTTAATGAAGTATCCATAACAGCTGCGTTAGCATTGTCAAGATATGTGGTAAGTACAAATTTCGCAGAGAGTCCTGTACCTGGCTGATCTGAAGTATCTTCAGGAAGAGTATAAGTCCAAGTATTTGAAGTTATGGAATCGATTGTATAAGTTCCATTAAATATTTCTTTATCGGAACCTATGAGTTTAATTTTATTGACACCAGTTTTTTTGTGACCTTCTTCGGTTACTGTTACTGTTCTATTACCCGCTCCACTTGCTACTGCTGTGACAGAAGTATTAGAACCATAAACAATTGTGGGATTATACGAAATAGAATAACTTGCTGCTGAAGATATTGTGTTAGAATCTTCAACAATAATAGAAGTCGAGTTGGTATATCCTGTAATGATGGATGTTCCAATAACTACATCTTCACTATCAAGATATGAAAAAGTACCACGTACAAGTTCATTAGGGAATATAGTAGAAATTCCAGTAATAATATTATTAGATTGTGTAAATGTTCCTTCTGCATATGTTGTTGAAATCAATGCATCATGAGCAGTAATTCTATCACTACTAACATCTTCACCATATATACGATTTCCATCCTCAGTTAAAAGACTGAAGTCATCTTCTAGTACTACGAAACTTATGGAATCTTCTGGGTAAATAGCAGAGCCATCTTCGAAAAGAAGTCTTCCAAATTCACCAGCCGCTGATCCCCAGCCCTCTACTCGTAGAAAAGTAGTTACGGGAGAGAAATCTTGACTAGTGGTCATATCTACACGGAGAGTGGTATTACCATTTGCAATTACCTTTCTCATATAACCTGTTTGTCCAGGTTTTTCTACATATGTTCCTTCATTTACTGAACCTTGACTTCTTGGAAATGTGAATTTAGAGGGTTCATCAATAAAATCTAAAACTAATCCTCTTGAGGAATAATCATCATTATAGATAAGAGCATGATGTGGAAAAGTATTCGCACCAGCCATGTATGTGAGATTATATGAAGCTGCTGAACTAATGTCTGCAGTATTTGCCATTTCTAATGATGTAGTATTAGTTACAGTAGTAATATAATTTTCAGCACCATTTGCGTATGTTATGTGTAATAAATTTGAATCTACTTCAGGAAATAATCCACCACTTAATGTAAGAGTTTGTCCTAATTGAGTAATTGTTCCCGTATCAAAAGAATGTAAGTTTACATTAAGCAAGGAATTATTAGAACCTGTGTGTTCTAATGAGTTCGATAAACTCATCATAAAGTTATTAGCAACCGTAATTAACGGTAAACGTTTATAACCAAGACCACCATTGGTAATAGCAAGAGTATTAATAGAACCATAGTCATGTTTAGTATAAGTTAATACAGGAGCTACGTTATAAGATGTATTAACTTGTTGTGAAACATAACCTCCACCCACTCTAAAATCATCACCTATATTAATTGTTGTAGTTGATGTGACATTTGCTGGTGTGTTACCTATATCAAAAGTATGTCCAGTATGTGTTAATGCTGCATCACTAGCATTGGCATTTAGTGCACCATGAAGTCTATTCTTTTTAGTGTCATATAAAATAACCGAATCATTATTTGCGAAATTGTGTATAGTTTGATTTCCAAAATTCTCATCATAAGACATCGAACTAAGAGTGTACAACACAAGACTACTATTCGCACCTATAACCGTACCTTGAACCGAATCATCACCATAATAAATATCAAAATTTTGAGCTGAACTAATTGTATGTGTATCTACAGTATAAAGTGTAGTAGTATTTCCTTGTCCAGCAATAATATTATTATTACCATTTGCATAAACAATTTTACCACCAATCATGTTTATAGCTTCTTCTGGACTAACTGGATTTGAAAGAGTAACAGTAGTTCCTGTTTGAGTCAGTGTAGTTCCAACACTAGTAGCAGTAAAGTGTTCGGTACTTTTAATATGTTTTTGTATTTTGAGAAGATCACCTACTGCAAAAAATTGTGAGTTAAAAAATGGCCCTGTAGAACCCCATACTTTACCGGAAGATTCTTTAATTCCAGCAGTGAAAGTCAAGGAGGAATTAGAATATAATGGCTTGATAACATTATTGGAATTAATCGCTAATGAAGATACATCATAAATTAGGTCAGAATTTTTTAAAACAGATCCTGTGGGGATAATAGTACCAACAGTTGCAGCTGCACCAGCACCACCAGTACCCCCATCAATAAAATCTAAAGTATCTCCTACAAAATATCCATCACCAGAATCTATTAAACGAAATCCTTTAAGTATATCATCTACAAGTTCAGTAACTTCGGCTTTAGCCTCTGCTCCACCACCAGCAACAAATATTAATTCATCTCCAAGTGCATAGTTACTACCACCATATTCAATAGTTACATCTTCTACAATTCCTGAACAAAATCCAAGAGCTACATCATTATTCGCATCTGGTTCAGTTGAAACTGCTTCATATGTTTGAAAATATCCTAAAGTTCCATACCGGTCTGTACCTTTAACAATTTTAGACAAATACAATTCAGTAACTTGAACTGCACCTACTGTTTTGGTAATAGTTTTTTCTACTATTGCTGTTGCATTAGATGTTAATCCTCTGAGTGTTTTACCCTCAAATAAATGAATATTATTTGCGGTATCCGTCAAAATTTTAACGGTTTTATCTTTTATCCATTTACCATCAGACAATCTCATCAAGTCATTTTTAGGATAATAATAATCTACATCTTGAGAATTAAAAAGAGATTTAAATAACCAATCAAAAGAAGCCTCTCCACCTTTTGATCGATAAACTTCTTTCATTTGCTTAAGAAGTTTTCTCCTGTCTGTTACGGTTTGTTTGGGAACATGAGTATAAAATTCTTTCTTCCAAGAATCATCAATAAGACCTTCTACCGTTCTATCAATATCTTGTAAATCTACCAATTCTTTTGTGGCGGCAATTGCTCCCCTTGAACGAAACCCCTCTATAGATCCTTCTGGAAAAACACCAGCTAAAACACCATTAGCAAAGGTTGTCCAAGCACGAGAATCAACTCCTGTAAGTTCTTCGCCGTATGTGAAATTTGTATTAGTGGTAGGTTTTAAAAAGGCAATAGTGTTTCCTGATACACCAGTAATAATCGCTTCTGCATCGGTAGTATTACCATAAACAGTTTCACCTATTACAAATTGTAATTCATTATCTTTTGAGGTATCACGTTGTGATTCTAATTGGATACGGTGATTTACTATTGCAGCTTCTAAAACCTTTGGATCATAGAATTCATTAGGATCACCATCCGGCATCAATTTTGTATTAATCTCATCTTCAAAAATCCAATAGTCTGGTTCTATTGAAGCGTCATCGATACCTTCTTGTACAAGTTTATATTCATTGAAATTAATTCCCTCAAAATAAACTTGATGGGATTCCATAAACTCATAATATTTTTCGATGAAGATTTTCATCTTCGGATGTTCCGCTGTTACAAACTCCGGCACTAGAGTTTCTATTAACGTTGAAATATCCTTTCTATCTTTTATTTTCTTTTCAGCCATTTATTATTTCTCATATCCGGTGCGGAGTGTTGAACCATCGGTCTTGCTATGCACTCCCGACATATATGTCCCTGAAGGTGAATCATCTACCATAGTAACAGTAACATCTTCATCTGCCATTAATATAATTTGTTCTCGCACAGGTTTAACATCAGAGGATGCAGGTATAATCGAAACTGTCATAAATTCCGTATTTCCTGTTTCGATTGCTCCAATAGCTTCTGGTTTAAATCCAGTAAGCTGTATTTCTCCACTTGAATAAGTAATTGTTCCTATATTATTTGCAACAAGAATTCTATCTAGACCAAATTTCCTATACGCTTGAATATATCCATTTTCATCTTGAAACCTACAATCAGGCCATACAGTATTCGCGAGATCACGATAAGAAAATGTACTACTTGATATCGATCCCCAAAAAGTATTTGAAGGGTGATATATTTCATTTGAAAATTTTAAAGAATATGCTGCTGTATATCCTAGTAATGGATACAAAAACCTTTTTATTGAAACAGCAGTTTGATTACTTCTAATAGAAATTTCTGATTCGTCTATTAATTTAACTAAATTAGAATATCTAAATGCTTGATCGAAATCTTTTAAATTACTCGCGCCGAAATTTCGAACCGTTGAAGTTACAGTTTGTTTAAGTGATGCTGCACTATTAGATGTTAAGGCTGAATCATATTTTACTGTAGTATCAACTTTCAAATACATATAATCTGGATCTACAACTACAGAAGTTACACCAACAACATTACGTTTAGCTAATATTGATTTTTCGATTGCTTCTTTTTGGGCGGTAGATAGAGTAGAACCTATTCTTGGTTTAATTGCTACATAAACTTTTCCATAGATAGGTGGGTCGTTATCTTCTCCCCCCCAAGCTACTACTGATTGAGCATTTGGATAATCTCTTTTAATTAAACTTATATAATCAAAAACTGTAACACATCGATTTTGTGCATCAAAGCTTTTGGGAGCTTGAAATTTAATTTCTTCTATATCGGCGGATGGTACACCCCCACCTGCTGCTGAGACTGTAGATATTTTAACATTAGAATATCCCCCAACATCAGTTACGATAGAAAAGGATTTACATCCATTAGTTGCATTAGCATCTGTTATCAAACCTGATAATGTGATAATATTTCCGTTTGATATTTCTTTTCCTAATATACCATCTCCAAATTGTACTTCATATAAACCATCATCAGCTTCATCTAAAAAATAACTTTTAGAAGTAGAATTAACAGTAGTAATGTCATTTGCTAAAGCATATGCAAATGATGCTGATTCAGTAGCTGAAGTTTGAACTGTTACAGTCATAGTATCTGTATCAACGTTCGCATTAGGAAAAAGATATCTTTGATCTACATCTGCAGTTGCGGCTGTATATCTAAATGAAACTGGAATTCCTTGAGTGAGTTCAACATTAGTTGCTGTGTAGATAAGGTTAGCATTAATATTAATGGCATGAGCATTAGATGTACACCAAATATAATTAACACCATCTACACTTCCCTGAAATTTAGAATTTTTTGGAATAGTTATGACCGCAGGATCATCAGCTGGGGTAATGGTGAGATTAACATACGCTTTTGATCCCTTTGCGGATCTTGGTAAATATCCTAAGTGTTTCGCCCTCGCAACTACTGAATTTCTAAGTGTAGCGGAATCTAAAAACATTTCATTAGCCACCATATTTGCATAATAAGCATTATAGTGTGTATTGTATGCTAACACATCAAGAAGAACATCAAAAGATGAACCTCTAAAATTATAACCAACAAATTCAGCTTGGTTTTGCATGAAGCCTATTAGATTTTCTTTAATTTGAGTAAAATCTAATTCCGATACATTAAGTTTTCCTTCTGTACTAGCCATCTTCTTTATGCCCTTTCCAAGTAAACTTCTGTACTTGCTGTTTCCGAACTATTATCCGGTTGATATTCAATGTAGATTTGATATGCGTTATCATCTTCTAGCCGTGTTATGTCTACTTTCTTAACAATGGCTCTAGGTTCATACGTATTAATTGCATGTTTTATAGCTGATTGTAATCTTGAATCAGTTAAGGGGCCAAAATTTTCAAATAGCAAATTTGATATTCCACCTTGAACATCTGGTTGAAATAATCTTTCATACGCATTTGTTTTCATTATATTATTAATAGACCGATTAATAACATTATTTTTTTTAACTTGCGATAGATCTCCGTGCGCAGGATGAGGAGTGAAGTCCATGTCGAAATCTACGTAATCTTTTCCGTGTTTTACAGCCATATTATTCCCTTATACTATTTAGTTCTTTACACATTCGTTTAAAAAATTGATCTACTCTAAAGTTCCGCCAGCTCTGTTTCTGCTGCCGTTCCACCCGTTCCCATTATAAGATTAGCTAAAGTTAAATCAAGTGCATTTACTCCTGCAATGTCCATTCCAACAAATACAATACCAGCAGCATAATCCAAACCTGTTGGTAAACCATCAGCATTTCCAATTGCAGATGCTAGCCCCGCATTTCCAGCTGTATTACCTTTTATATGAACAGCATATATTCCCATTTTGGATAAATCTACTGAGAAGAATTTTAAAAACTTCTCAATAGTCTTTATCATATCTTCTAATTCTTTTACAACTCTGTTAAGCATATCAATTTGATCTTGAATAAAATCTGTTGGTGTACTAATATACCCCTTTACTCCCACTACAAAATTTTCCAACAGATCAAAAAATGTATTCCAATGTGGAATACATTGACTCATTTGAATTCCACTAAAATTTGGTGCTACAGGCTCAAGTGGAATTTCTAATTTTTCTAAAGCCACTGTACCATATTTTGGATATATTCTTTTCGATATTTCTCCTCCCAAGTTTCTCTTCTCTCCACTCCTTGAACGATCACCTGGATAAGTCATAGTATCTTGACCCTTAATCTGATAGTTTGGATAATTTTCAGCAGCAGTTCCCCAAATACCTCTAGCTTCTTGTTCATACACTGCATCATTTATAACCCAACTCTCTATATTTGACGCCTCTTTGGTGGCAATAGGAGTTAGTGTTATTTCCATATCTTTATATCGTCCACTACTATTCGAATCAACTTCTTGATATTTAAGTTTTGTCTCACCCCGATCATCTGTTAGTGTATAATTCATCATAGCAACCATTGAAGTTACAACTATCTTGTCTACTTTTGTTATTATACCCAATCCCCCACGCTCTCCTCTTATAACATCTCCTACTGTGAATAATCCATATTTTGAATCACACATAGTCATGTTGATTACTTGTGCTTTTGGTGTTACAAAAATGTCATTATAATGATCCATAATATTTTGAACAGACGAATCCGCGAAATCTGGAATATCTGAAAATAATTTCGCAAAAGCTTGCATACTTTCTGCGAACACCTTATACGATGGAGCAGCTATAATAAATACTAAAGCTGAACTCGCAGATTCAATCTTTAAAGTCTTTCCTCCATAGGTTATTTTTTCAATTTCAACTGAAGACCCTTGCGCATTTGGTCGTCCTGATTGGATTTTAATATTAATTTTCTCCCTATCAATTTTCCATCCTCCATTTTTCCTGGCTGTATCATCGTGGTCTTTCCCGTCTGCTTTCATAGCACCCATATTCCATAATTGTAATCCGAATTTTATGTCCCTATCCCATCCAGTAAACGCTACACCTTCATCATTAAATACTATGTCACCAGTGTCAGGTTTTCCCTGCCGAAACTCCCCATCCTTTGCTTCATATTTTGCAACATCTCCTTCATCTCCAAATGCTCCCACTATAGTTTCAACTACCTTTGTCGCCGAATATGTTGGATACGGAGTCATGGAAGTAAAAGGATCAATCATTTGATCCACATATGGATTATATCCACCCACTACTATTTTTCGTGGTGTCGTTAACTTGGGTTCAAATGTTGATGATAAAAATGGTGGAACACTTATGGTGATTGAAGCTTCTGGATTTTCTGAGTTAGGATTCCAATATAATCGTTGTCCGGAACTATTCCTACACCATTCAAACCCCTTAACTTTTGTATTAATTGGTGTAACATTAGGTCTTCCAGAATAAGGATCAACAAGGAGATAATAGTATCCTGCATTTCTCGTATCTTGGATAGCTTTAATTAGTTCATCGGCAATTAATTCTAATGCCTTTATAAATGGATTAATTGATTCAAGTTCTGCTATCCACTTTGTCACCGTAGTAGCAGTTACAGCAAGGTCAGACGCCGTTTTAAGTCCTTCAGCTAGTTCTTTAGCAGTGTCAGCAATGTCTTTAATTGTACCAGCATCTGCTATTGTCCATTTTTTCCATTCAGCCATTTGATCCTTGCTTTTCTTTTTGAGCTTCTAAGTGATCTTCCCACTCTGTTTTTTTTTCTTCTACAATTTTCAGATACATCTCAGCAAATTTTTTGGTCTTCTTTAATAAACTTTGCATATCTCCTCTGTTTGGAGATGCCTTTTCCCATTTAGGAGTTTCTTCAGACATTATATTCCTTATCTCTACCATTTAACATTTCAAATTTATTTCTATCCCCTTTTACTAAATTAATTTGAGTACTTAACGATTGTACATCTCCAATTAATTTTCCTAACAAGTTTAGATCTTTTCCCAATAGATAGTTTATATTATTATAAAGAGATCTACCATATGGTACTTGTCCATTTGTTGTATTTGATGATGGTATCGCTGACACATAAATTGCTGGTGGTACTCCACGAGTTGTAGATCTAGTACCCGCCCTAGTTGGTACACCAATACGAGCATCTATTTCCGCTACTCTCTTTCCACAATTACTACCAAACGTTCCTAGTTCAGTATGAAAAGCCGCCCATGTAGTATTCGCATAAGTTATAGATGTCCCCTTTCCAGTATTCGCATTGTTAGGTCCTGTTCGTCCTTGAGCAGTAAGAGCATTACGAAAATTTGTCAATGATGTAGATAACGATGCTAAATCTGCATCTGTAGCCACATTCATATAAGTATCAAATGCATCATCACTTATTCCACTACCCCCAGCTTGTGCTCCTGTGACAATCGGATCACGGAACGCATCAATGGATTGTAAATCATCTACGGTATCACGTATAAATTGTACATCAGCATTCATTGTAGAATTTGCTGTACCCCCTGCCTCATATATGTGTTTCTGTACAAAATTATATTTACAAGGAAAAACGGACGAATCTGTTGCAACTGTAGCTGTCCAAGCAGGTGAAGTGGTAATAGTCACCGTTTCATAATGGTATCTATTAACATAAATTAAATTATCTGCATTAAGATTATAATAGCTTCCTATAGTTGCATTGTTACTAGGTGGATTGAACATGCCACTTAAAGCTGCGGTTGTTGTATCATCATCTACCGGAATATCTGTTGTGTCAGCTACACCAACCGAAACACTATTTGCAATAACAGGTGTTCCTTGCACTCTTGTTATAGCACCCGATAATCCTGATTTATCTATTGCGGCGGGTGGTTCCGCGGTAGAAGGCATGGGAAGATCAGCTATAGTAACAGTACCACAAGAATATCCCGCATTTGCTGGTAGTTCATAATAAAACTTTTCTGCGCTGTCTGTATAATATCTATGTTCTGGTAATGCACCCCCCGCGGACGCTCTCTTTACATCCCACCTAATATATCTACCAGAATATACATCATCACGTGTCAATACAGGAGGTTGTGTTCCCACTAATTCACTATTTTTTACTTCATAGGTTGCATGTGTAGCACCTACTGCGGGTTTAAATGGATTTGTTTCTATAAAAGGATATTCTGTTTCATTATATTCTTGACCAATAGATACCCAATCTTCTCTAGCACTTCTTGTTAAATCATTTGTAGCATTAGCTGAACCATTATCAGGATCATAAAATCCTAATAATCCAACAAACTGAGATGTATTAGCATTTAACGTATCATCTGGACCCTCATTTGTTCCACTATAGCCACCTGTTCCATTACCTGTATGTTTCCAATTAGGATTCTTAACAATCCCTTCAGCGGTAACTTTTATTTGACAAAAAATATCATCTTTTGCATAACTAAAAGGAATACTATTAACTGTAAGAGTTACACTTCCATTTGATGTTGCTTTTCCACCATATGTTAATGAATATGCTGTACCAGATGCAACATTAGCAGAAGTTGAAAGAGTTAATTTAATACCACTTGGTCTACTTACAATTTTTCCTCCACCTCCCGCAATAGTAATAGTTTCTCCATCAATCCAAGTAGGCCATGTACCACCTGTTAAGGTTACAGTGTTCATGAATTGTTCTACTGTACCAATATCATAAACTAAATTACTCAATCTAATTTTATTTTCTGAATCCTTTGCCGCAGCAATAGATGTCGGACCATAATGTCCCACTAAAATATTACTCGCGGTTATGACATCTCCATATTTTATTTTCTCCATATCCACAGTAGAAACATTAGTAATCTCTACTGTATTTGCAGTCGTCGTTCCAGTGATAGTAAAGGTGTTTACGTGATCCTCGTGTAACTTTAAATAAAACACTCCACCATAACCAGGTCCAACTGGAGTATAATTTGTATTACTCCCTTGCGTCAAATGGTCAGATAACGTCAACGTAGTTAATTCATTGAATGCTCCTGAATTAACTATAGCTACAGATGCAATATTCGCTTTTGCCCAACTATAATTCCATGTATTCGCTGCCTCTTCTCCCGTTACACTAGATCCCCAAGCAATACTGTTACCAGAAACTATCTCTGTGTCTGGAGTCGTATAGGGATTAATATTATCTATAGCATCTACCAATTCTCCTGAAACTCTTGATCTCACGAGATAATAATCTCCAACATAAGTACTAAAGGTATTACTTCCTTGTGTTTGTGTTGTTCCAGCAACCGAACTTAATGTAATTGGATATTCATCTAAAATTTGAGATGCTGTAATTCCCATAAAAGACGTATTAGGTTCTGTAAGTCCTAAAGCACCGTTTACAACTTCGTATGCTGGAAGTGTGAATTTTTTATAAGTAGTTTTTAAATCTCTTGCCCCATAACATATAGCTCTTTGTTGTGCGAGATTTTCACATATAGTTGCAAGAGTATAATTTCCCGAAGCAGATGTAAATTTCTGACATATTGCATTTAATAAGGTTTGGGCAAATTCCCTTGTTAACGTAATAGAATCTAAAATTCCCTCACGTGCAAGTAGATGATTATTAGGCGCACTTTTCAGTGTTTTTTCAACTTCTTCAATTTCTTTTTGTATTGCTCCTGACATTTTTTTTCTCTATGATAAAGGTCCTGAAAATGGTACTGGTGGAGTACCAGGAATTATACCACTTACTACCCAAGTTTTTGACCAATCTGCCATAATACCTCCAAGCTCACGACCGAAATCCATTGGTGAAGGAGCATATGCATTAAATAGCATTTGTAATAGTGGAATATGTGAAGGTGCTGCTACAGGAGGGCCTATTTGTGCTGAACTCATAAATGTTAATGACATAGCTGATAATTGTGCCCCCACTGCTTGACCTATTGTCATTCCTACTGGTAACATCCCTTGGAAAATTTGTCCAATATTCATTCCATACGGTTCAGCCATGACAACAGAATATGGAAACCCCGCCGCATTTTGTGCCATAGACAAATAATTCTTAAATGCCTTTGTTATATTTCTCCCAGGCGTAATACCAGTAGCAGGTTGCTCCATAAACATCGTCCCCAATTCGGTTTGTAATATTGATTTAACTAAAGCCATTATTCAAAACTCTGTCCTACTTTTATAGATTTCAGTAATGATAATTTTACCGATGCTGGTGGCATTGGAGGACCAGTCGGCCCTGAACCACTAGGATGTGTATGTTCTGTTATAATATCTATTATATCATCCATAAATTGTTTCATGGTAATTATTAATCCCTTGACTTTAACTCTACCTGTAGTACTTACACTTACTTCTCCCAATAGTCCTTGCATTGATGCTGCTCCATCTACCGTTAATTTAGATGATGATAACAAACTTTCAAATATGACATCCCCTAGTAATGTCTCCCCTTTCAAGTTTCCCAAACTTGCCGACATCTTAATCTCATTTAACGCGTCTAGTTTTATATCACCTAAAGGCATCATTGAAAAACTTGCTGAAATTCCAGCAGGACCCAAGAGAAATTCAATACCACCCGTTGCTAAACCATCAATAGATTCCATCCCTATCTTCCCTAACGTTGCGGTAGTTTTTTTCGCATATCCCATAGAAGCACTTGGTAATAATCCAAATATACTTTCATTAATAGAATCTGACGCCTTAACACTCCAAGACATTCCTGCATTAACAGAAGCAGATCCTACTGTACTAAGACTAAATGCCTTCGCGTCCATAGTCCATTTTCCACCTACACTATCTGTTTGCTCACCTGTTGTATTGTGATGAGCATGTCCGGAATGACGATAAAAATGAGAAGACGCGTGTGTAATTTTATTTGTAGCTGATACTGTATAATCATAACTAGTAATACCAACAAGATTCCCAGGATTATTAAGATTAAAAGATCCTTTTCCCATAGAAACAATATAAGAACTTCCTATTCTATCATTCTTACGTCCTTGAACAAGAACTTGTTGTGAACCGTCAACCGTAAGACAATCACCACCTTCAATGTGTGAATATTTTGATCCTAAAATAATACTATAATGATCATTTACAGTTTTTTCATGTTTAATTCCTATTGCATCAATTTCAGTAAAAGTACCAGCACGATGATACCAATGAAGTCTCTCAAATCCTGGCGTATCATCCATTTCAACAATATGTCCACTTTCTGTTTGATGAACATGATTGTAAGGATATAGTGCATTCCAAGCAGGAGTAGGTTCAGACCAAGTACTTCCTGTCGCACAAGGAATGTTTGTTTGACCTTGTTCTCGTGATAAAGTTTTTTCATAAACTATACCTGAAATAGAAGGATCTGTCTTGAGAGTATTACCTCTTATACCTCTTGCCAATCTATTCGTAGTAGGCTCTTTAAGATAATTTAAATTTCTAGTATTTGAAATTAAAGAGGTTGGAATAGTTTTATCTAATGGAGATAATCCAGTATCAGGAAAAGTAGATCGAACTGGATTTTCTACTAGTTTAACAGTATATGCTGGCCGGTTCCAGCGTGACTCAATTAATTGTGTTACTGGAAAACTAGAATATTCCCCTTTTACATGAGCCTCATCGGTAGTGGGTTTTGCTCCTTGTTTAAGTGTAACAGACTCAGATATTTTAATTTCTTGTGGGTGTTGAGCAGGGTCGGGAGTGGCATTATGTATAATTGAAGCAGGTTCTCTGGGAACTGATTGTCCAGCTTTAATTGAAGCTGCGTCAAAACGTAATTGTCTTGTTGGTATTTCATCTGGATAAAGTGGGTGTCCTGGATCTCCCCCAGGCTGTCTTGGATCTGAAAATCCCTTCTCAAGATTATTGAATTTTCCATCCAACTCCGGTATGCCACCAAAAGTACCAAAGAACATAGGTTCTTGACCTGATTCTCCATCTCTATAAAAGCCTAATACCCATGTGCCCTCTACAGGTCCTAATGGAGTTGTACCTACTCCTGTTTGACTTGCAGAAGTAATCGGAGAAACAGGATACGCCCAAGGTAATGTTTTTGTAGGTTGATCTGTTTTTAATTCTGAATGCCACCCTAGAATACGAACTTTACATCTGCCAAGATAAAGGGGATCGTGTCTATCTTCAACAACACCTTGCCACCAGATAAATCCCTCTTTTCCCATAAAATAAGACATACTATAAACCTCCAATCACGCGTTCACCATCTTCTGACATTTGTATTGATCCATCATCCATAATAGCAGAACTTCCGGAAACTGAAGAACCTCCACCACCGCCTGATAAAGTAGCTTTTAAAGAATCTTTTATACACTCAAATTCTATATTATATATTTCACGAGAAAAATGATGTCGTAATTTGGTAATTAAATATTTACCACTTAAATATTTCTCCTCTTCCATTTCATTTCCACCACCTCTCATTGATAAACTAGGAGAAGGCATTTTAAACTCTATCACATCTCCTACCATTCTACTTGATCGACCAGGAGCCCTAATATTCAATTTAATATTATTCAGTTGTTGTTGCTGAACTGTACGTTGTTGTAACCATTCTTCCACTTTATTAGAAACAATATTTAATGGTCCCAATTCTTCACCATGTTTTACAGTTTTTATTCCAACACCATTCTTAAAATGTGATATTTCATTATGACCTAGATTTGTAGGATAAAAGCTTACAAGAGCATTTGGAGCATTTAATGCTGATTGCCGAGAAGTACACAACTCTTGATTTTCTAAATGAGTAAATACATCTGAAAAGTTTTTCTTATCTGCTACTGTTTTTTTAATTGGTCGTTCTTCTCTTGTCCCATCAGCATGAACAATTATGTCGGGCAGTTGATCTTGAAGATAACTAAAATCTATAGTATCAAATTTCATTCTAACTATATCATGCGTCATTAATTTATTCGCATACATCCCTTTTGTTAAATTTTCTAAAACATCAAAATTAGAAGTAAAATTATAACTCAAAACAGATGTCATTTCTAGAGCAACTCTTTCTGGTGCAAGAACAGCATCTTCTAGTTCGACATCTAAATCCATCCGTTTCGGCCAAACTGTATAGGTTTCCTTAGCCCGATTTTTTCCAAACGCATATGATCCTTCATCTGGATTTTTACCTGCTGGAAAATCTGGTGGTTTCAAATATCCAGAACCACCTCCAGCCATAAGTGTTTCTATAGAAATAAAATGATATCCTGTTACGGTTTCAAAAAAAACAAAATTTGATCCACTTGCATGCTGTCCAGCAGAGACAGATCTTCCAGCTAAAAATTCAAAAGTTTTGAATGGTGTTAGATTTGGTAAACTTAAATTTACTAAATTTTGTGTGGGTTCAATAAATATTTTTTTGGGTGTATCAGCTGATGTTTTAGATTTCGGCTTAACATACTCAGTATATAAACTACGAACTACATTGGATATTTTTTGTGGTTCTCCTGTAACCTCATTTATAGTACTTCTCTGTACTTTTACCTTCAAGTTATCTACATACTCTTGTGAAACTCCATGTAACTTATAAGTAGATATCCCCCCTGCAACTGGATTACTTCGATCTGCCATTTTAAATATTGTAAAGACTAAATCTAAAAAACCAGTGTTTTCACTTTCATTAAACGGACCAAATTCAAGTATCTCACTCCCAGGAGGACCGGAAGGTTCTCCAACTTGTGCAGGGCGTTGATTTGGTAAATTTGATGTTTTGATTTTTATGGTCAACGTCTCTTCTCCTATAATTGGTAGAAATTCCGTTAATCCAACTCCGTCTACAATGCTAATATCACAAGTAAGGGTAGATGAAAACATATCTTCAAAAATATTCAGTTCAGACCAAGAGTTTCTCAAATCAATAATTCCCCCACCAGGCTTATGTGGAGATTTAAGACTACATTCATGTACTTCATAATCACCAGGAAAGCTTGGCTGATTTCCCACAGTAGGATTTATAATATCATCACTTTTCGCTCCGCCACTCTCAACGTCAAATTGTTGTGGTTTTCCGGTTTTTCGGCGTGTGATCGTTGTTTCTCCAAAAGAAACTTTTGAATAACCACCTTCGTTAAATGCTGGCATAGTATTATCCTATAATAATTTATTTGTGTGTTCTGCCATTATCATACTAGCAAATTCTGGTTTAATTAATCTGATATCTCGTTTAGCTTCATTTTGTTGTGTTTCCCAAACATAAGAATTTATAGTATCTCGTGTATCAGTTGATAAAGTCAACCAAGTAGTATAATCACATTTTATTCTATATTCAGGTATAGGATCTTTTATTCCTTTTCGTTCTACTCTTGCTCTGAGAATTTGTTCATAATGATGTATACGGGTTTCTGATTCACGAACACTTCCATATTTCCCTTGGATATAACTTATAAATTCTCTAGTTCCTAATGGCCAGTCCCAAATAGGATCATGTATTTCATTCATAACAAAAATTAACCAAGTAAATTTTACATCACCATAAACTTTTTCTGCTACTATATCAGGTCTCTCATTTTCTAATATAGAATATGGCTCAAATTGAACTATATCATCTAAAATTACATTCTTGAGTTTAGTCCTATTCATAATATTAACTGCAATTTTTAATTGCGTAGGTCCAACTTGCCCTGTAATATTATAAGAGAATTTGGGATAATGAGAAAAAAATTCTGACATAATTAGTATTTCCTTTTATTAATATCCAGCTTCAATGTGTCCACGATGCATAACTTCTAATTCTTTAAATTCTAATTTCATTTCAACCGAAACCGGATGTTGTGACTGGTCAAAAAATAATGTAGTATCTTGAGTAGTATAATCTATGTCACATGAGGTTAATACAGATCTACCTATTCGAAAAAGTGGATTCAGCTCTGTGTCGAGATCCACACCATTTATCTTAAAATCTATTGTAAATTCATCAGGATAACCAAATAATCCAACAGGGGCAATGGATGCTTTTCCTTTCCCATGAGATGGTAACATAGCCATTTTAAAAGCTTTTACTATTTTAGCTATTTGTAGTGATTCATTTGCATTTTTTGGCATCATCTTAAAAGTAAATGAATGATCACGTAAAACTGTTGGACCTTGATATGCGGCAACCATATAAGGATTGAGTACTTTCCCGGTTACGTTTCCCATTAATGTATCTGCATTACCACCAGTGATTTTACTTATCACTTGTTGTCCCATAGCCGTTAAATTTTCCACAGCTGTTCCAGCAGCTGTTCTACCAGTTGCAATACCCCCTATGGCTCTCCAGAGATTATCACCAATATTAGATGCACCACCACCTTCAGATGTCATTGCGCGGATTGCATCAGATCCAGTTTGCCCTATTGCATCATCTTTATATTCTGCCTTATATCCTGTTTTCATAGCATCAGGAGGAATATATAAGGCTATATTTTTGGTAGGTGTATTTGTTCTAAAATCAAAAGTTTTAAATTCCATAAAATGTGGAAATTCTGGGTCTCCAAGATTCGGGGGCCATTCCAAATTTACCATCTGTGTACCCATATTATTCCTTATTGTAAAATAGTAGTTATTAATAGATGTCTATATATTTATATGGCATACAAAGGGAAATTCAGACCAGAAAATTATAAAAAATATAAAGGTGACTATACTAAAATTACTTATCGTTCTGGGTGGGAATTGAAGTTCATGAAGTATTTAGACCGACAACCGAATGTATTATCTTGGTCAAGTGAAGAAGTTATAATCCCCTATAAATCTCCTATTGACAATAAATGGCACAGGTATTATCCAGATTTTTGGGTTAAAACTAAACAAGGTGAAACTTTAGTTGAAATCAAACCTAAGAAACAGACTCGTCCCCCAAAACTAAATCCCAAAAATAAAAGAAGATATTTAAACGAGGTGAAAACGTGGGGTATAAATGAGGCAAAGTGGAAAGCAGCTGTAAGTGTATGTGAAACCAAAGGATGGACGTGGCAAATAATAACAGAAGATACTCTAACAATTACTAAATAGTTACGACATTTTAAACAACATCTTACAATGGAATACAAATATGTTACCTATTTTGGGTATCTTAACAAATGTAATTAAATCTGGACTTGTAGCAACACGAACACAACTTGCTAAAGTATGGTTTCGAAAAATAGTTAAACAAGCAATAGTAAAAAAAACCTTACAAAGATATAAAAGACCTGGACAAATTATAGCAAATGAAAAACGAGTTTCTTTTTGGCGTTCTGGTAATATGTACTTTTTTAAATATGATCCCAAAAATAAAGATAGATTACCATACTATGATACCTTCCCCCTAGTCATTCCAATCGAAAGATATAAAGACGGATTTTTAGGTATCAACTTACATTATTTGTATCCAAAGGATAGAGCTATATTAATGGATCAGTTATCAGCTTTTGTTAACAATGATAAATTAGATGAATCAACAAGGATGATAGTAAACTACAACAAGGTAGGCGATTCCAACAAATTTAAAAGAGTAAAGCCGTGTATTAAAAGATACTTAGATTCAAAAATGGGATCAGCAATGATTTTAGTTAATGCAGATGATTGGGGAACCGCCCTCTTCTTACCTGTTGAGAGATTTCAGAAAGCACACAAAAGTACAGTGTGGAGAGAAAGTAAAAGTATTTATTCAAAATTTTAAGTTATAACTCAAGGAACAATCATGGCAAAAGATGCTACTATGTCACCCAAAGCTTTTTTAGCTAAAGCTGTAAATCGGGGTGGACTTGCTCACAGCTGGAAATTTAGTGTTTCAATTACAGCACCTGATACGTTAAATACAGAATTTCAGGAAACTGACATAAACTTCTTATGTAACAAAGTAGACCTTCCAGCTCGAACTATACGAACAACTGAAGATACAGTTTATGGAATAGAAGTATTAAAACCCTATGGAGTTTCATACGAAAACGCAACATTAACTTTTTACAATACTAATGATTTTGCTGCTCGTAAATTTTGGGAAGATTGGATAAATCTTATACAACCCCCCCAAAATCGTAATATGACATACTATGATAACATGACAGGAACTGTAAAGATTTACCATTATCCTGATCATGTAGAATTACTTCCTGAAAAGGCAAGTTATTATGTTACATTGAATGAAGCATGGCCTGTCAGTTTAGGAGAATTGGAATATGATACAGCGGGGGGTGAAATTTCTGAATTTACCGTGGGAATACAATATAAAGATTGGAATAGAGACGGAAATTCCAATGAACTGACTAGTGCTCGAACTTCAAGCCGCAATTCTAATGGTAGCAGACAAGGTAGAGAACGAGATTTTTAATAATAATTATTATAGGAGAATATTATGGCATTACCTAAAGTGGCAACACCCACTTATGAATTGACAATCCCATCAACAGGGAAAAAAATTAAATACAGAGCCTTTCTTGTAAAAGAAGAAAAGTTGTTATTAATGGCATCAGAAGAAGGTGGTGCTGCAATAACTAGAGCAGTAAAAGATGTTATACATGCATGTGCTGAAGGTACGTTAAATGTTAATCTTCTTGCACCATTTGATATCGAATACTTCTTTCTTCAGATTAGAGGTAAATCGGTTGGAGACATTATAAAAATTAGTCTACAAAAACCAGATTCTCTTGTTTGTGAAGAAAAGGATTGTGTAAAAACTTGTGAATTAGAAATCAATGTCAATGAAGTAGAAATTGATACTTCATTAATAAGTGACGGTAAAATAAAAATTACAGAAGAAATTGGTATACAGTTAAAATATCCTGACCTAGATTCGATGCAAAAATTAATTATTTCTGGAGATACCCCAACTACGGATGAAGCATTTAAAATGATTGTAGATAGTATTGATTATATCTGGGAAGGTGAAGAACTATTTAAGGCTAAAGATACCACCAAAAAAGAATTAACTGATTTTATTGAATCCCTTACTTCAGAACAGTTTAGTAAGATTAAGGATTTTTTTGAAGATATGCCTAAACTAAGTAAAGAAGTTTTATGGTCATGTTCCAAATGTAAAAAATCGGAACCAGTGTTGATTGAGGGAATTAACTCTTTTTTCGCATAGCGCTGTGTCACGACTCCTTGGTGAATTATTATCAAACAAACTTCGCCATGATCCAGCATCATAAGTGGAGTTTAACAGAACTAGAAAATATGATACCATTTGAAAGACAAGTATATGTACTATTATTACAGCAATGGTTGACAGAAGAAAATCAAAGAATCAAAGAACAAAATGCAAAACAATAAGGACATTAAATGGCTGAACAAAATGACCAAAGTGTAAAAAAATTAAGTGACGTTAGTTCTAAACTTTCTACACTTAATGCTACTACAACAGCAAAACTTAATAACATGGAGTCATTGACAGAAATTTTGATTGAGCAAAATAGATCTGGGTTGAGAGCATCTGCTGACGTAGCTAGGAGAGAAGAGGAAACACGTAAAGAGGCTAGTAGAGCTATAAAAGGTAAAACGGCTCAAGATGTTAATGTACTTAATTGGCGTCCCCAGGAAGAAAAAGGGGGAATGTTATCCGGATTAATGGATTTGCTAAAAATGAAATTTATGATGGGTGGTTTCTCAATCGGAGATTTGTTTAAGAAGGGGGGAATCAAAAAATTAATTACTACTCTTGGTGCTACTTTATTTAAGCCTATTAAATCAATGTTAAAATTTGTCAAGGGGGCAGGTAAATTTTTAGGGAAAATATTTCTTCCTGTTACAATACTACTAGGACTTTGGAAAGCGGTTAGTGGATTTATGAAAGGATTTGCAAGTACTGAAGGTAATATGTTTCAAAAGATTATGGGTGGTATTGGGGGAGCTATAAAGGGTTTGTTGGATTTCTTTATATTCAGTATTGCAGAAATGGTTCAAGATGTAATAGTATGGGTTGGAGAATTCTTTGGATTTGATATGTCAGCCGTATCAGATTTTGATCTTGTTGGTAAGGTAAAGTCCGCTGTATTCGGAGCAATAGATTTTGTAACAGAATTATTTACATTTAAAGATACAAGTTTATCTGGACTTTTTACATCATTTTTAGATATTGTAATGCTACCCCTTAACTTAGCAGTAAATTTCGTACAAGATCTTTTCGGATGGGGAGACCCAAATGAATCTTTTAAAGTTTCTACATTTGTCATGGAAACATGGGAAAAGGTAAAAACTTGGTTTACTGGATTATGGAATTGGGCATCTGAAGGAATCGCATCAGGATGGACCAATTTAACTGACTATGTAAGTGGTATATGGACATCCGTAAAAGCTTGGATTACAGGAATATTTTCGTGGGGTAAAGCGGCTGGTGCTACAGATGAGGGTGGTTGGTCATTAATGACATTTATATATGGACCAGAAGGAATAGTTACTAAAGTCAAAAATTGGTTTAAAGGTATATTTTCGTGGGGTAAAGCGGCTGGTGCTACAGATGAGGGTGGTTGGTCATTAATGACATTTATATATGGACCAGAAGGAATAGTTACTAAAGTCAAAAATTGGTTTAAAGGTATATTTGCATGGGGTAAAGAAGCAGGTACTACAGATGAGGGTGGTTGGTCATTAATGACATTTATGTATGGACCAGAAGGAGTAGTTACTAAGATTAAAGCATGGGTTGGAAATTTACTTAGCTTTAAAGGTGTGGATGGAAAAGATATTGGTATAGTAGATAAAGTTATAGAAATGTTCAAGACTATGATTGAGAATATCGTATCATCAGTAAAAGGTGTGCTTTCTAGTGTAGGAGGAGAAGCAACAGAGGCAAGAAAATATTGGGATATTACTGATACTGGTAGTAAAGATGTAGATACCGAAGCTTTGAAAAAGAACGTAGCTGGTATGGGTAAAGAAGATTTGGAAAAATTAAGAGCTAGTTTCGTAAAACAAGCAGAAGATAAAAGCATTTTCACTGGTGGACTTGATAATACAAAAGAGGTAATGAATATAATTGCAGCCAGATCGGCACAATTTAAAGAAGGTGGATTAGTTAGAGGTACAGGAATGGCTGTCCTTCATGGAACACCAGCCGCACCAGAAATGGTTTTAGACAATCAGGCTACAAGTCTTTTTATGCAAGCTGCCCAATCCTTGTCACAATTACAAACACAAAATGACGCGGTAAAGAGAACACAAAGTGGATCTAATGCACCGATAATTGTCAATCAAAATAATACTAATAATGCTTCTAGTCAGGGATTTTATATACCACCTCCACCCGTAATAGTCCAGAATCAGAATAGTCTTCCTTTTTAAGTTTTATAATATCCATCTGAAAGATAGTAGATAAGGGCGTCAATCAAATCGGGATTACCCCAAGATGATGCCACCCATATTACTAATAGCACACAGAATAAAAATCCGTATAAGTCACTATTATCCATTAGCTAGCAGTTGCTAAATCGGCGAAGTAAGAAAGTTCTTCAGAAGATTCTGCTGTTGCCGCAGTATCTGGAATGGAAGGAGAAACTACATCCATTTTAGGAACAGTCGCGATGTAAGGTTTACCCCCATCAAAAGGAGGTGGTGATGTCTCGACAGAAGGTTGAGTTTGTAAACCCAATACTCTATCCAACTTCTCTTTCAATTCAGTATAAGACTTGAAATTCTTTGGATCAGTAAATTCTACTAATGAATATTCCGTTTTCCAAATATCTTCCATTTTAGTCTCATCTTCATCAAGTGGGCCTGGAGTAGCAAATTCACTCTTATCGTAATTTGAAAACCCATCTATCTTACGAATCTTTATTTTGAAATTCGCACCTTCCCACAAATCAAATGGATTGACTGGGGTTTCATCTGCAAATTCAGGATTCATCTTATCATTAACCTTATCCCAAATTTTCTTTCCAAATTTGTACAGACGAACTTGTCCCTCATTTTGTGGATTAACAGGATCACTAACTACATAGACATTAGCCATATAAGTAAGTCTACGTTTCTGTTTACGAGCAATATCTTTATTTGCCTCGACACCAGAATTCCAAAGTTGAGAGTTGTGTTCACTCACTGGATCTTTTTGACTAAGAGTAGTAAGGGAGTTTTCAATGTACCAGCCACCAGGCCCCTGAAATCCATGATTCCAAGTTCGTGCCCATGGTAAATCTTCTCCATCAGGAGCTGGTAAAAATCGGATAACAGCCATTCCGTTACCTGATTTATCTAATTCTGGACGCCAAAATCGATCATCATCACCTTGACCACCAGAGGGGGAATTTAATTTTGCGGTTTCTTTTAGGAGATTTTGAAGTTTATCTCCACGTTTTTTCTTCATTTCTGCGAACGACATATGTTACCTTTCGTATATTTCGTATTGCGTTGTATTATTTGTATTGTGATTTATTCACTTAATCATCTTATACTATAAGTATATCATACTAATCTAATTTGTCAACCCCCCTTTCATATTGGTAGTTTTGAGGTTCTTGGAATAAGATGTAGATTTTCTGCTTCATCTTGTATATTTTGTTTCAGTTTTCCACCAACCATTTTACCTGCTATTTCTGGTTCCACTTTATTTTCATCACAATAATGTACTACCGCATCAATGTAAGTCATATGAGTGGACTGAACTAAATTTTCAATTTTCTCCATAAAAATTATGGCATTATTTAATTTAATACCCATTACATATCACCATTTCCATTTTTACTCAGTTCACGTGATTCAATATGTTCTGGATCATCTTTGTCTTTGAACCAGTAATCAGTACTCTTTGCCAAGACAGCCACGTAGGCTCCTAGCAAAATATTAACTAAATCTCTAGAGTCTGGTTTTAATTCAGCAAAAAACAATAACGCAATTAGAAAAATAAATGTTCCCAAAATTGTCCCAGACAAGATTGATCTTGCCCAGAAGGTCATCCTTTTTCGTTTCTCAATAGATTTAGTTTCTTCAAATATTTCATTCTTGTCCATTATTTTTCTCCATGATATTTAATACCGTGTTGTTCTAGAAGTACTTGTCTATTTTTCATGTGAGCCTCTTCAATTTCCTCTTTACTTCCACCAAAATATCCTACTGAGTAACCACTTTCACACATCCATTTGTTTATGTTTGTCCATCCTCCAAACTCATGCCCATCTTCTGTACAGTTAATCCAAAGCTCTCCTAATACTCTACCGAACTTACCTCTACTGTCTGATTCTGGACATCGACATTGTATTTCAATATCATCTCTGTCTGACAATATTGCCCAATGTACCCATGACTTAAGTGCGGCCGATGAGAGTTTTCCATAAAACTTTTCTTCTAAATCTCGCGTTCGTGATTCAGGAGTATCTATTCCAAGTAAACGAATTCTATTACATATCCGTACATCAAAACCCAAATCAAAAACTGCATCAATAGTATCTCCATCGACAACTCTCTCTACAGTAGTTATGTTGTAAACAAACTCACATGGTTCTTCGTTAATATATTCAGCCATTTTTTTCCTTTAATATCTTCGATCTTCCCATTCAAAGGTCCAATCATTCGTATCTATATGTGTAACTTTAACTCTACCCAAATCCATAGTTTCAGGATAAAAGAAAATGTAATTTTCTCCACCTAAATTAGTTTCTCTTCCAGCATATCTAGGATTAACAGCATTAGGCTCTCCTCTATTAACTCCTGCTTGCCGTTCTGCTAAATCAGCTGTTAAGGTAGCTTCATATTTTTTTCTTTGAAATCCAGCCTGAATAAATCTTGCTGGTTGATTTCTATATCCACCCCTATACTCTGACATATTTTTAATTCCCCTGTATTGTGTGTGGTGGCCAGTTCTTCTGTTCCCAAGCGACTGGCCGGAGGACTACCCTCTAACTCGGCTATAATCTACGCAGCGAGTGCGTAAGAATATGCAGTATAATCGGAATTATTTGCGATTAAGTTATTTGATGTAGGTCATCGCCCTATTCGTTCTCTCTGATACCTTCATTAGCAATCGAATTCCATAACAGCCCCATCAACGAATCACATCATTATCAGATATATTAAATATGATAACCCTGCCCCTATTAAGAAGGCTATAAAAAGTTTATCTAATATTCCCATATGATTCCTTGGTGGAGCTGGCCGGAATCGAACCGGCGTCTTACTTAACTATTCTTTCAGGTCATCAAACAAATTCCTTAACATTATTATTTAGTTCATACAACTTCTTAGCTTCCCATATTTTATCTGTCCAATCATTCCGTTTCTCTACAAACAATTGAGGGGAATCATTATCAACGGCAATGATTACCACTACTTGTGAAACTGGTATCTTTGTAAGTTCTTCATATGCTACTGCATAAAAAGCACATTGTGCAAAATAACTTTCACACCATTCTTTTTTCTTGGTTCTGTTACTGGTCTTGTAATCTATCACAGACAACTTACCATCAAACTCAGCAATCAAATCCGTTCTTCCAGCAATACTAAAATGATCTGAATACAAACCAAGTTCTACACCGTGAATGTTGTCTATTCGTTCTAGGAACGGTTCAATGGTCTTGAATAATTCTGCAATGTGTGGTAGTTCTCCCGTGAGAAATCCGTCATCGTTTTGGATATATTTTTCACACACACTATGTAATCTGGTTCCTCTACGTGAGGCTTTACCAGAGACTTTGTTCGCTTCGGTTTCTCCAACACGTTTTCTCCATTCAAGTATTGAAGTTTTGGAGAACTCACCGAGAATGCTTGTGATGCTAGGGAATAATTTACCGGCTGGAGTTTCATAAAATCTCTTTCCATTTCTAGATTCGTGTTGTATATCAAACGATAGATTTGGTGACTGTCTTAGATGATTAAACTTTTTCATATCAAATTATAAGGTATTGCCTGGAATATTTTGTTTCATATCATTTAGTTTATCATTAAGTTGACCAACTGCTTTAGGTTGTACAAAATGTTTAGTCTTGATATTATCATAAGCAAAATATGGAGCTGACATTACTTGTGTTATTTCACCACCACAGGTCTCAAACCCCTGACTAGCTGGGTTCTCACCATGTAAAATTTGTTTCACACATGGTGATTCCGTTGGTATCTTTCTATCGGATATCTTTAAATCTTCTTCAAAAGTGTAACTACATTGGTTACACTTATAATCATACGTTGGCATAGGCTTCAATCCAGCTTGGAGGTGTTCTCATGTTTTCAACTAATCCACCCCATTTAGCTTTAGTGTCTTTACATTGTTTCGAATATACTTGTCTAAAAGATTCTATAGAATTTTGAACATCATCTTCAAGAATTTCAACTTTAGTGGGGCTCGGGAGTACGGTAAGTTCTCCTTCTGGGATATTTTTAGGGACATGACTTAATTTATTATAAAACTTAGACCAATCATCATGCATGGCATCATATCGATACCAATATTCTTTATGTAACCAAAACCACAAATCATGTAACCATTGATAGTTTGAATTATTAGCTTCAACCCACCAAGCTGGTTCTAGAATCGATTCATCCGGAGGATCTAAGGATTTAAGTATATCACCCTCCGGATCTAAAGAATAATGTGCTGCCGTTAACATTTTAGTATATGTTAAAATTTTCAGTTTCACATCTTCATCACAATGTGCATAAGCACACATTTTTGGATCTACATCCAGAAATAATATATTCATAATATTAGTTTTATCTCAATGTGTTATTGACTTATAAAAAATATGTTGATCTATTACCGCCGTTACTTTTTTCTTTTTCGTCCAGAATGGAGCTTTAATATATCTGGCGTGATAGTGAAGCGCACCGTCAGTGATATCCACGAGGTTGTCCTTATTTTCCAAAACATATTGCGCTAACAAAAATGAACTATCCCATGACCTACTGTTTGTTGGTGGTATATCATCTTTACCATCGCAATACCATGAAAACTGACAACGATCTCTTCTTGGTAATTGTTGACCATCACTTGCCGTATAAGTTGAACCCTCATAAACTACTTCACATACTGTATTTGGATACCATGTTGAATTTACTCTATTTAATGTTACTTGGGCAACTGCTAATTTTCCTGCTGTACTTTCTACAGCTGCTTCGAAAAATATATTCTTTGCCATACAATTTACTTGTTCATTATGTAATTGTTTTTTAATCTGTAATGTTTCATCAGTCTTACTAATAATAGTACTCATCTTCTGTTGTTCAGCCGATACGTATACCATTTCATGTTGGTTACTTACAGTTGACGTTCCACCAATACTACCCAAAAAACCAGTAGTAAGGAAAACAATAAGAAATAAACTTACGTTTCTCATAGTCCTCTTATATTTGGGTTACCGTTCTTTTAAACTTTACGCTGTGCTCTTCTCGGATTCTTAATATACGTATCAGTGTTGCCCAATATATTCGAACTAATAAAATCTTTCCAGTCAAAATCCGATTCCCAGGTATAAGTACCTAATGTGCCAACAAATTTTTGTGCATCCCTATCAAATTGAAACGTAGTTATTACGTTTAGGGGGTTTGTTAGCCTGACAGTTAAAGAACGTGGTACACCAGCTTGTGCGAGTAACTTTCGAATCTCGACCTCTTTCGTTACTGCTTCGCCACTACTAGACGTACGCTTAAATTTTACTATTCTGTCATCTAAATTTTTTAAATTTGCCATTATGGTATTAAATCCGGGAAAGTTGTTTTTACTAAATTATAAGTTAAACCCCGATAGTTCAACTTTTTATCTTTTATTTGAATTACCAAATCCGCTTCTGTCGGGTGTAATTCTTCTAACATCTGAACAAATAATTGCTCTCTTCTTAATTGACCCAGACTACTATGACCACCCTCAATGAATAAATAAAATTTTCTAATATTGGGATATAGATAAGTGGGGTTATATTCGTCTGGTGAACCTACCGTTTTATAGGGAGGTGCGCCTTCTGGCAGAGCAAATTTGATATCTGGATGAAATGCATATTTTAACAATTCCATTAACGGTGTGGATTTATTTTCTAGCAAAATCTTTTTACGTTCTGTGATAGATTTTGCCTTTGCGATGTCCTCAAATATAATTGGTATACTAAGTGCCATAAATTAAAACTCCGATAAGTTCTCTGTTAGGTTTTTTAATCTATGTTCTACAAAATATGTAAGTAATCGTTTTCTATCTCCAACATGTGGTTTCTCGAACTGATTAGATATATTTATACGAATTGTACTAGGAATTTCACTCAAATCAATTAATTGTTTGTTTCTATTGAAATTACGTAGCATTTCATTATTGCAAAACATATTTGGTTCCAGATCAAACCAATCAGAAACCTTCTTCTTGGATATTGGAGTTTGTCTCCTTCCTTCATCAACAAGCACATTATCATCCGATAAAATATTTGGAACACCATCTCCCACATCACCTCTTATAAGTTTTTCATGAAGTGACCACTTAGCATCTCCGTCAATAAACTTCTTTTGTATAGGGGAATATTGTCGAACATTAAATTGGTGGAGTTGAATAAAGTCTTTGTCACTAGACAAGATCAAGGTTCTCTCACTAGATAGTTCTACTAAGACAGCGATAATATCATCAGCTTCTGCCTTTTCAACTTGTAAAACTTTATATGGGAACCACTCTATTAATTCAGCTTTCAATACGTTTAAACTTTCGTATAGATTTTGCCAATCAATATGAGAATTAGAGCTTCTCGCTTTTTTTCTTGATGCTTTATAATTCGGAAAAAGTTCTTTCCGCCAAGATTTTCGGTCATCACAACACAAAACCAATTCACCATATTCACTAGCAAACTTAGTTCTATATTGTCGTAGTGAATTTAATACCGATGGCCTCAATGTATCCATACTGGTATCACCATACTTTCCTGCTGTCACATATGAAGCAATAAAGATTTGTGAAAAATCAACTAATAGTGCCATGTATCTTTTTTTGGTTTTCGTCAGTTTCCATTACTTCTATAGGTGACTGAATTGCGTGAAGGAACTGTTGCCATTGTCCACTACGTAATTGCCAATTATAAAACATATCAAAATAACTACGTTGTATCTTCAATAAATTTTGTACATCATCATCCCAAAAATGCTCAATTGCACGCCCTAAAATATGACCATGTACTTGTGCATGTTTATCTGGGTCTTGTTCATAACCATACATCCAAGGGAAGTTTGCCCCAGTTTCTGGAATAGCTCCAAGATTAGGAACAACTGCCAAACATCCAGCACTCATTGACTCAATCAAAGTAATACAACTAGTTTCTTCGTATACACTTGGATATGCCATGATATGTTGTGTCTTCAATGCTTCACGGATTTCATCATTTGATACTGTACCATGATAATTAACACCATCCATTTCAGCTGCACGTTTATATATGTGTCTAAATTGCTCATCTAAATGTCCACGGTCATATAACTTAAAACTAGAATAAATGTTTAACTCTGCATTCAATCCTTCCTTAAGAGTATTCCTCATGAAGTCCCAAGCATTTAATAATACTTCAAGTCCACGATGAGGTGTAGAAAAATAACACACATTTATCTTATCACCGTCTTTCGGTTTCGTATGTTCTGGAATAGGATATATGGAATTCTGTATTACTACTCCACGTTCATACGGAAATCCTAGATACACATAAAATTGATATTGCTGCCAGTGACTAACAAATACTACACGCTCAAACTTGTCCCAATTTTCTTTATTTTTTAAATGTTGAACTTCTGGGTCTTGTGCTAAATCATGTATCCAAAGAACTCTTTTTTTATCTTCTTCAAGTTCTCTAACTCTTGTAGAGATAAATTGAAATTGATCTATTAATCCAGGTTCACGTTGTTCTATTTCTTTATAGAGCCACTTTCTCATAAGCTCCGTTCCGCCCATTGCATTTATTGATGTAGCAAGTTCAGCTGGAGTACCAGAATCACCATCGAAATCAATTTCAAAATCAACATCATCATCTGGGTTAGATATTGTTACTGAATCTGCTGCGGAGGATTGTTGAGGGGGAGCTAATATTTCAAAATTTTCTTCTTGATTCACTGCCTTTACCATATTTTTTCCAATCTTAATAATTTAGGTTGTATAGTATATATTATACCATGTAATCATGATTTGTCAAGTATAATTATAACGATGCATCAAATTGCCTGTCAGTTAATGCCATCCTCTTTTTGGGTTGAACATTCACAGGACGATTTTCCATTTCGTTTGTCCATACAGCATTAATATCTGGATAGAATATACCTACAGTTCGTTTTGGTGTACCATCTGGTTCATATGCCATCGCAACACACCGAGGGATCACTTTTTTCGTCTCATCTTGTCCACTAAACATGCCTATCCAGTCACCAGTTCTAATGTAATGTTCTATGTATCGAATATATGCTTTTTTATTTTCTACTGTTGTTAAGGCACGTTGTTTGTCTTTTACAGATATTTCTTTATTCCGTGATTGAGCAGTAAGCATAGTAATCATTTCTTTATTATGTTTAATCCAATTTTTAACATTAACTAAAGAATATGGATCTTCATCAATAAGAGATAAAACATACGGATGTACATTCTTATATTCAGCGGGCTTTTTTCTAGCCCTCAACTTCGCCATTCGATCTATTTTTTGTGCTTGCGTCTCTTTCTTCTTTTTTGTAGTCATTATCATATCTCATAAAAGTGTTAATTTAATCAAAGCATTTTTCTTTGATCATTGTTTCAAAAACTCTCCATAGTTTTTTCATTCTTGTTTCATGTAATTCACTCAACCCAATCAGAACATTTGAAAGTTCATCATCAGTCATTGGGCCATCTGGATCATCATAATATCTTTCTGTTATGGCATTCAAGTCATCTTTTGTCTGCCATACATTCTGAATTTCTTCTTCTAAATTAAATCTATCGTATTTCATATTTCAACTCTCATTTGGTGAGGAGCATAAGATTCGCACTTATTCAGGCACAATGCCACGAGGTTTACAGCCTCGCCCAACTCTCTCGCTTTGGCGGCTCCCCAATTATTTTTTATATTGAACTTTCTAATTCGGATTTTCTGTTTTCTAAAACGGAAACAACTTGTCGAAACTTTTGGAGTTCTGTATTCACTCTCCGTAGTTCAAAAATATTTTTTGTAATCTTTACTGCTCTCAATGTATGTAATTCCATACTCATAATATACTCTCTCTATAATTTATAAACTCAAAATAATGACTGCTGTTATGTAAACCATACCAAACAATATTATCGCACCAAAGACTTCTTCTATCCACATTTTCATAATCACTTCCATTTTAAAGTTTCAATAAAGGCATTTGCAGTTTCTTCTGTCTTGAAAAAAGAGCCACCTATTTCTACATCATCTTCATATTCTCGCACGAACCACTTTCCAGCTGTACGAGCTCCAAATATTAATTCACCTTCGTTCAATTCTTCTAGAGTTCCAGTTAGAGCTCCTGAATAAATTCGGCTATCATACTCATCTATTTCTATTGGCTCGTCTGTTATTTCAACAAGTCCATCTACTGTATCAACTAATTCTTTCATTATGAAATTCCAACTAAAGTGTTATCTACTTCTCTCATCCAGCTCCAACCACGAAACTTGTGACTATGAAGTGAACCATGATTTACTACACCGAGCAACGTAGGTGTTACTCTATTTCTTACTAGAGAAAATGTCTTACCTCTAGCTGTAACTATTGTAAAGGGAATGTTTTTTGAATCCACGTTAAACATCACCGTGGTATTCTTGATTGTCTTTCCGTTCAGTATGATTTCCATTATGCAAACTCATGAGAGGTTATGTCAGCGACGATATCTGTCTTGTTGAACATTGTGTGTGAAACTGCGAGTTTAGCTTCTTTCATCGCCCAAAGTCTAGCGTCTGAAAGTTTCTCAAACAGTTCTGCCTTGTGAAGTTTGTCTTTGATAATTAATTTTACTTTCCAATGTGTCATAATCATTTCTCGTATTCAGGTTTGTTGGAAAGGGTTAATCCCTAACCTTCATGGACCATTTTATCACAGGTAGCTCAGGAAGTCAAGGGTTTATACATTATAAATTCATTCCCATTTCTTTTTCTATATCTTTCCATCTCTCCATGAAAGCATACATCAAACCTCGCTCTCGACCGTGGGCTTCTATTTCAAATGGTTGTTCAAAATATTCATCAAAATTATCTGGTGAGTAAAAAGTTTTATGGTATAAGAATCCATTGTTAACAGGTTTGAGTTCGCCCATTACATATTGCTTAACATGAACCAGTTCGTGAGCAAGAAGTCTAAGAATTGCATGACTCCATTCAGTATCGGTCAGAGTTCTATTAAAGTCATCTATCTCAGCACGATGGGGGTCTATTATAATTTTAAATTCTCTAGGTTTTTTTGGATTGGTAAATTCGGATAGTTTAGCTTCACCATTTACTACATGGTGTTTCAAATGAATATTGAGTGTGATATTATTTCGTAATCGTGTGGAAGGAACGAGTCTGAACATAGCAAACTCGCCCATGGCATAGATTGCAGCACGGAATTTGATATCAATATTTCTGGCGTGTAAATTTATATTCATAATATAATCTCTTTTTATTTCTTAGGTCCATTATATCATAAGTAATCCAAAAAGTCAACTGTTTATTGTGGATTATATTTCATTTTCATTTGACCATCTTTATATAATTCACAAGGTATTTCTTGAGTTACAAGTTTTTGATATTCATCTACTGCTTGTTGCTGTTCTGCAAAGTGAAATTGTGAGGATGCTGTTTCGACTTGAAAAAGAGATAGTTCCGTATAATAATACATAGAGCGAGCTTTCTATAGTAATTAAAATTATAGTGGTTTGGTCTTAAGAATTCCTCCATTTTTTACTAGGTATCGAAAATGGAAATCAATGAGGATCATCACTTCTAGGATAAACATAATATATCTGTTATAACACTTCTATTTAGTAAAATATTATTTCCATTCAGGACCTGATATCCAACACACTACTGAATATCTATCATCTTTTTCCACAGGAGTTACCTGATGTTTCAGGTAACTAGGAAATGATATGACTGTTCCTGCTACCTGTTCAACGCCTTCAGCTCCGCCTTCTATTTCGAATTGTCCGCCGACTTTAGCTGGTTGTAGTATGCCAGCTAAAGTCAGTTTTCTAGCATGACCCCTAAATAACACAGAATCATCTTCGTGCCAATTAAAATATCCTTTATCGTCTGCTAAATATTTACCTAACTGAATTACTATAGAATTGAAATCTACATCAAAGTTAAAATGTTGATTAGCCTCAATTGCTAATCTATACATTTCTAAACTAATAATACGCTGAAAAGAGTCCTCTTCATTATCAATAGCCCACAGTTTCACCTGTGTTCTCCGTACATCTTTATTTACGGAATAGTCTAATGAACTGCCTACTAGAGATTCTTCTAATGGAAGATCATCAATATAATTCTTGACACTGTTGCAGAAATTTGGAGTTAATTTAGAATTCCAATAGTAATAGTGTGATTTAATAATTATTTCATTCATACGCATTCGAACCATCCTGTAGCATAACTTTTTCGTGTGTAAGGTATGTTGCCTCGATGGTAATGAGTATAAGCAGCAGGGAATAACCCCACCCTACCCGCTTTAGGTGGAGACTTAATACCATAAGTAGGGAATTCGGTACATCCGGAACCGTCAGTTATATCATTTAAATATACAATCCAAGTGATATTGCGTTTTGATGAATTTCCTCCTGCCTGCTCATAATGTAAAGCTGCATATCCACTAGAATACGCCTCGGCTTGGTGGAACTTACTGACATATGAAGTCATCTCATGTTCTATTGCATATTTTGATACGTATGCATCATATGCAATCTGTAACCACCCCTGTAGTTTTCGTGTGTCAGAATTATAGTCACCATTAGATATAAACAATGCTCTATCATCTCTACGGTCTTTTGATAATCCGTGATTTGATGGGTCTTCAAAATCAATTTGTCCGCTATCGTTCCAATTAGGATCTTCGGCTTTCTTGTCCCATAAATTATCCACCATGTTTATTAAATTTTGACACGTTTCCGTATCACCCAAATCATATAATCCAATATACGATTCTAACTTATCGTTTTGATTGAGAGGATACTCGACTTCTATATCTCTTGTCACGGTCTCTTTAATTTTCTGTATCATATTCGCTCCAGTTAGTTGTTATATATTCATCGATAATCATTATCAAAAAAGTTTAATATGTTATCTAAATTATCGGTTAGTATCTACGGTTATGTTTCCACTATAAGCTGCTCCTGCCGAACCTCCTGCTTGACCGGCATTACCTGCAGTGCCCGCATTACCAGCAGTACCCACACTACCAGCAGTACCTGCATTACCAGCAGTACCTGCATTACCTGGGCTACCTGCATTACCTGTAGATTGCCCTGCGGGGTTCCTGCTCCCTACGTTGACACTGCTCGTACCTCCTGCAATGCTTCCTAACATCTGATTTCCGGACTGAATCACATAGCCGGTGGTATTATGTGGCTGATTATCTGATCCAGAACCCCCTGTTCCAGTTACGCCACCTATGAAATTTCCCGTCGTTGCGTGAATTTGAGTCCCTGTACCGCCGGTGCCAGGATTACCCGCATTACCCTGAGCTCCTGGATTACCTGATGCTCCTGAATTACCCTGAGCTCCGGCATTACCTGCAGTGCCCGCATTACCTGCAGTGCCCGCATTACCTGGGCTACCGGGATTACCAGCACTGCCTGATGTACCAGCATTTCCTGCACTTCCAGCACTTCCAGCGGCCCCTGTATTTCCGGCTGCTCCTGTATTTCCGGCTGCTCCTGTATTTCCGGGATTACCTGTGCCTCCGCCCCCCCCGGACGTACCGGGAGTAATCCAACCTGGATTTAGAGACCAATTACAGCTGTAAGCTCCGATAGTAAATGAACCACTACTAGCATTATAGGTGGAAACCGGATTGCTCACAGTAGAATTCCCTCCGGCTCCACCTGAACCTCCACTTCCACCTGAACCTCCACTTCCGCCTTCGCCACCAGCTCCGCCTCCGCCAGCTGACCCGCCGGTGCCTCTCCCTCCACCTTGTCCACCACCACCAACAAAACGTCCTCCGGAAACATCAGATTGTCGTATAATGGTAGGATTGTTAGCTATAAGACCTGTAGCACCCTGTGAACCAGCCACATTATCACCAGCAGATCCTGTTTGGTTTACTCCTTCAATTTTTGATCCTGATTGAACATCTACTATATGTGGATACGTGGTGGGGGTATTAACAGTCATACCCGAAGTATGATCTCCTGTCACGGAGGTTCTGGTTATTTGATCTGTTCTTTCGGTGGCACCATGTAAACTTGAACTATCAACAGAAGAGCTGGTAGAGATTGAAACCTTAGTGCGAGTACCCACCTTACCTCTCAAATCAGAATAATTTATATCACCACTAGATGGTATACTAGTATTTAACCCTGTACCCCAGTCCTTAAAATAAGTTCCTTCACCATATAAATCAGATGATTGTAGAGGGTCTGAAGTAACTGCTACCGAATCTGTAGTATTAGTTACAGTGTGCACTTCTTGGCGTATATCATTCGCCCTCAAATCATTAGTATTAGGTAGTGTCATTATCTTACTCCTTTACGTTTCAATTAGTAGGACTCAAAGCTTCTACTTTTGCATCCAATTCTTTAATTGCTTCTATTAGAATACTTACCATTTTATCGTATTCAACAGCATACATACCACCCTCTTCATCGGGGCGTTTAATTACCACTTCGGGTAAAACCTCTATTACTTCTTGTGCTATTACTCCCGCATACTTATCTCTACCAGGAAATGTCCCTGAAGGATGCGTAGTAGTTATATTAGAAGGTTGATTGCCTTCCAAATTATCTATTTTTCTATAAGTGATACCACGAATCTGCTTAACCTTTTCCAAAGCCCCCGTAATTGTTTCAATATCCTTCTTAAGTCTTTCGTCAGAAGAATAATAAGCTGTTATATCACCACTTGCGTCCAATGTTGAACATGTAGCAGCTCCCATATTAGTAGTTCCTAGGGTTGATGTTCCTGAAACACCTAATGTTGTCCCGACTGTTGCGGCTCCTGAAACACCTAATGATGTTGATGTTGCATCGGCCATTGTTGTGGCTCCTGTAACACCTAATGTTGAACCGACTGTTGCGGCTCCTGAAACACCTAATGATGTTGATGTTGCATCGGCCATTGTTGTGGTTCCTGTAACACCTAATGTTGAACCGACTGTTGTGGCTCCTGTAACACCTAATGTTGAACCGACTGTTGTGGCTCCTGTAACACCTAATGTTGAACCGACTGTTGTGGCTCCTGTAACACCTAATGTGCTAGAGACAGTTGCGGCTCCAGTAATGGTTGTATCTTGTAAATCAGCCATATTTCTCTTCCTTTGATTAATATTAAATGTTTGTGTAACTATTTAGTATTTATCTATATTACCATATTGGCATATTCATTTCTTCTAACACTGTAGGATTTATATTTTCTACTACTTCTTGATTTCGTGATAAACAGAAAAACTCTGGTGCCCAATCCGCAAATTTTTCTTCATCTTTCGTAGTGTAATGGAGAATCAATGGATTAAAATGGGTCTTATGTTTTTGCTCCAAGAAGGTTTGAGAAACGTCTTGATTACCAAATAATGAAGTACGAATACTCCATCTACTCATTAATACCCAAAAAGCAAATTCATCCATTATCCTATAATTAGGAATAGAATAAAATACCTCTCGTGCTTGAATACGCTCTAATAAATCAGTATACTCTAAAAGTGATTTTGTAGTAAAGAGTTTATGAGTACTATGATTTAAAAGAATTACTCCTAGACAATATTTCTGAACTTCAGTTTTACCACCTTGTGCTACTATAGAAGCATCAACCAAGTCAAGATAAAATCGAGGATCTTCACCCGATATTCCATCATTTGGATCATGCCTAAATCCTAGTTCTTCCCGTCCGTAAATTGGATCACGGCGATAGTTATCAAAAACTAACTGTATGTCTCCATTAACATAAGTGTCTGCATCCATGTATAATACATTAAGATCCTCTTTACTCCATAATGCTAGATTATACCATCTATGAATACACCACGCATTCGGTTCGTTCCCAGTAAAAGACTTATGGAAAGGATACATAATAACTCCATAGTCATCACAAAGAGACTGCCACTTTTCTTCTTCGGTTTCTGCTTTACACGGTGCGTACGAGTAATCTCCACGATAACAGAAACGAACTTCTATGTCCTGATTATGTTTCCGTAGTGAACTCCAAGAAACCTTTAAGCGTTTATATTCGTGTTCACCTACCTTGGGGTTATTTTCAGACTCCATAAAAGAATAGTACACCACATCTTTTCCATCACTTGGGTAAGGTGTCAATGAACTCATCGGGGGAAGAGGTTGATCAGTTTTATAGGATACCAATTCTTTACGTATCACTGACTTAAAATCAGTAAGTGGTGATACGTTTGTACTCTGGCAGTTGTCACTCTTTAAAAGCTGTAAATAATCATGTAGTTGATTCGGAGTCATCGGATTTTTCAAGTTTCTTTTTTCTAGAAGATATCAACGATTTAAGTTCCTCTTCAGCATTAATAAGTTTAGTTTTTGTTACTAGTGGAGAATTTTGTTGTTTTAATAATTCATCATTATTTCGGGTTTTATTTTTTTTGTGCTTGGAACGATTTTGCTCTTGTAGTAAATATCTCCATTGAGGAGATTGCATTTCATCCCATTGTCTTCGTTCTGCCATATTAATACATTTCTTTTAAGGAGTGTTTAATAAAAGAAGGACTTAGGGGCTGTTCGTGAAATATTTGAGTACTCCTTATTTCACATGTGTCAGCAGCACTTTTTGAGGTCAGCTAGCTCCCTCTCCCCAAGTCCCTTTATATTAATATATATAATATAAAAAAATGAAACAACCATGAGCTCGCCCTTGTACTTCGATATCAAGAACTTTGGGTCTGCGAACTTCTCACGAATCGTCATCACCGCTCTTATATATGCAGCCATCCGGACTGCAACTTGCTCACATAACCATCCTACCTCAGAAACAATTAAGGGTGAGTTACACCTAGCGTCATGTCACGAACATTCCACTATCCCTGAACCAATATGCCACCGTTCCCTCAGATGGCTTAGGTTATTTCATATTCTTTTTAGTATTTTCAACTGTTGCCTTAGTACGTTCAATTTTTTTCTTGATGAGTTTTATAAAATCATCATCCTTATTAGATTTTAGCTCTTGCTCCCATCTAAGGAGAGATTCTTCAGTACGTTTTAAAGCACTTTCTTGTCTATAACGTTTTTTATCACTCATATTTAATTCTCTATATTATAAGTTTTCTTCTTTGACACAATCAGGACATTCTCCAGTGTCAGTATCTACTCTACACCCTCCAATAGAATTACATATAAGTCCTCTAGGGACTACAAGTAATTCTTCAACTTCCATACCAACTATAATAGCTGAACATCTTTCATCTACACGTGCTCTATTTATTCTACTATCGCATCCGTTGGCTGAACATATATAAGGTTCCCAGACAGTATTAGTACTCCTAAAAAATGCTTTCCCCCATTTCATCATTGCTTTATTCGGACGGCCTTTACTTACGGGATCACTCTCTACACATACACTATGAAACAGTTCCCCAAAAGCCGTATTCGAACTATGCATGGGACTGAGTACTTTTAGTTTATAATTTGTCTCATAAGAGGTTGCAGACACCACACTAAAAAATGTAGAAACTGTTAACAATGTTAATAATAATTTTTTCATGTTACACCTCAAAATATTCAGTTGTTACCATCCGGCCACCAGTTGACCAGTGTTTGATTGCACCTTTGATATCATCTTCATAGGAAAGAATCATTTCTGACCACCCTAATTTTCCATCGGAACATTCATAAAAACAACGTATCATACACATAATATTTTCTCGTTTGGGTTAAATGGAAAGGGTTAATCCCTAACCTTCATGGACCATTATATCACAGGTAGCTAGTAAAGTCAAGGGTTTACAGGCTCAAAATTGAAGGTATATTAAATTCGTGCCTATTCCTTTAAGCTTGTACCTGTTTTACTTTTTTACTTCTTCAAAATCTGCATCGACGATATCTTCATCATCTTTGCCTTTTTTTTCTTCACCGTCCTGAGCGTCTTCAGTTCCTTGCTCAGATGCTGCTGTCTGTTGCTCGGCTTGACTGTATAACAATTCTGCCATTTTGTGAGAAGCCTGTGTCAATGCTTCAAGATCACTCTTGATAGCGTCAATGTCATCAGTTTCCAAGCTCTTCTTGAGTTGTTCACTGCAGGCTTCAATTTTTGTTTTATCTTCTTCCGGCAGTTTTTCTCCAAGTTCACTCACAGATTTTTCGGTACTGTAAATGAGGGTTTCCGCCTGATTTTTAACTTCAACACGCTCACGTTTTGATTTATCTTCTTCAGCAAACTGCTCTGCATCATTTACCATTTTTTCGACTTCTTCATCTGAAAGTCCACTTGAAGCCTCAATTTTTATGGCCTGTTCTTTACCAGTGCCTAAATCTTTGGCGCTGACGTGGACAATCCCGTTTGCGTCAATATCAAATGTCACCTCAATTTGCGGTACTCCACGTTGTGCAGGAGGAATGCCGACCAGCTCAAAACGTCCAAGCG
>Ga0233435_1000391_pt1 | contig 52966 bp, 42 predicted proteins | sample SI_122_August201_3_FD_182735 | JGI IMG/M metagenome (GOLD analysis project Ga0233435, IMG submission 182735) | Seawater microbial communities from Saanich Inlet, British Columbia, Canada - SI_122_August2016_135_MG | ecosystem: Environmental > Aquatic > Marine > Inlet | place: Canada: British...
TCAAGTATCGGGGCATTTTTAATCCCTTAATCCCTTAATCCCTTAATCCCTTAATCCCTTAATCCCTTAATCCCTTAATCCCTTAATCCCTTAATCCCTGACTTTAGCCCAACCTAGCGGCTGTATATTAATCACATTCTATAACCACTGCTTTCATCTCCGCTCAGGTTGCGTAAAGCTACTGTCACAGCGGCTAAATCATCCATAATCCAGGTGGGCGCATAATCAATCTGCGCTATATCTTCTTCTGTTGAAGCTCCCGTCAACACCATTAAACTACGCATACCCGTGCGCACTGCACCTAAAATATCGGTATCTAACCGGTCGCCGATGGCGATAGTATTTTCAGCATTGCTACCAAGTAGCGCCAAAGCCTGCTGATAGATAATTGGCTCGGGTTTACCGATTACTTTCGGCGTACAGCCTGTAGCCGCATGTAAAGCCGCTAAAATTGCACCATTGCCTTGTATTAGCCCTCTTTCAGTCGGTAGTGTGGTATCGCCATTGGTTGCGATAAACTCTGCGCCCGCGCTTAGGTTTAATGTTGCGGTAGACAGTTTATCCCAGCTTATCGACTCATCTTTACCACAGACCACAACATCTGCTCCCTGACCGGGTGTTGCCTCGGTATTTAATTGATACAGTTCGGTTAGAGTAAATCCCTGTTCTAATAGTGGCAATCTTGCCCCATCTTCACCCAAAACAAATACCCGGGTTGTCGCCGGATCTTTATTTTGAGCCAGGTATAGTGCTGTCGCCATCCCTGAAGTTAATATTTCTTTGCCCGTCACAGCCACACCCATACGTGCCAGTTTATCTATATATTGCTGGTTGGTATGACTGGCATTATTAGTTGCCAGTACAAAGGGCATTTCTTGCTCGCGCAAAACCTGAAAGAATTCGTTTAATCCGGCAATGGCTTTTTCACCATGCCATAATACGCCATCCATATCGATAATTAATGCGTGTATATTTGTAAAAGGTACAGTCATGTTAAGTTCTTTTTGGAAGCAAAATAAGCCGGTTCAGTATTCTGGTCTAGCCAGTCTGATAATTATAACTGCGCTCAGTATAACAGGCTGTAGTGTGAAGCAAGCAAGTCAAGCTGCTATCGCCTCCGCTCATCCTCTGGCAACGCAGGCAGGCTTCGAAATCTTGCAAAAAGGCGGCAATGTCTACGATGCGGCCGTAGCGGTTAGCGCGTCATTAGCCGTAGTCGAGCCTTCGGGTTCGGGGCTGGGTGGTGGTGGCTTCTGGTTATTACACCGCGAAAGTGATGGCCTGGACATTATGCTGGATGGCCGCGAAAAAGCACCTTTAGCTGCATATAAAGATATGTTTCTTACCGCATCGGGGGATGCAAATAAGCAGCTATCATTAAATGGTGCTCTGGCCGCTGGTATTCCGGGCATGCCAGCAGGATTGGTATATCTGTCAAAAAAATACGGCAAGCTGCCTCTCACAACCAGCTTAGCTCCGGCTATTCGCTATGCTGAGCAAGGTTTTAAAATTGATGCCAGACATCAGAAATTACTGGCAATGCGCCAGGCGATTCTTAATCAACACCTTGAAACGGCAAATATCTTTTTAGCGCAAGGAAACATTCCTGCCAAAGACAGCTTACTGATTCAAACCGACCTGGCGCAAACCTTACGGCAGATAGCAGAACAGGGCAAAGCTGGATTCTATACCGGAACGGTTGCGGATAAATTAGTGCATGCAGTAAAGCAGGAGGGCGGAATCTGGACTTTAGAGGATTTAAATAACTATCAGATAGTCGAACGCACACCCGTCACAGGACATTATAAAGATATAAAAATAACCAGTGCAGCGCTGCCCTCATCGGGGGGGATTGTATTAATTGAAGCCTTAAATATCCTCGAAAATATTGATCTGCAAGCACTAGACCCTATAACGCGCAAGCACCTTATAGTTGAAGCGATGCGCCGCGCCTATCATGACCGGGCTTTATATTTAGGCGATGCTGATTTTGTCGATGTGCCTGTCGATCGCCTGATAAATAAGCATTATGCACAAGGGCAGTCCAGTACAATCCGCCTGGATAAGGCGCTGGCTAGTGACAATCTAACCGGAAATACTCCAGATAAACCAGGTGGCCGCAATACCACACATTTTTCAATTATAGATAATGAAGGTAATCGTGTTGCCGCAACATTAAGCATTAACTTCCCGTTTGGTGCTGGGCTAGTCGCGAGCGGCACCGGCGTATTGCTTAACAATGAAATGGATGATTTTGTCAGTGCTCAAAACAGTGGCAACGGTTACGGCCTGGTCGGCGGTGATGCCAATGCAATCGCCCCTGAAAAACGCATGTTATCTAGCATGACACCAACATTTTTAGAAGACAGTGAACGCGTAGCTGTCTTAGGTACACCCGGCGGCAGCCGGATTATTTCCATGGTATTATTAGCCTCACTGGATTTTGCCGCAGGTAATTCACCCGAGTCATGGGTGCAGGTAAAGCGCTTTCATCACCAATATATACCCGATCAAATTCTATATGAAAAAGACGGTTTAACCCCTGAGGAAATTGAAGGTCTGCAGGCATTGGGGCATCAGCTTAAGCAATATTATAATTATGGCAATATGCAGGCAGTAGAGCTGAATAAAATCACTGACGTCTTATCAGCCGCCAGCGACTCTCGTGGCGAAGGCTTAGCGAGTGTACAACAGGTTCATGAGTAGACAGGAAATAAAAGTATTCTATACGCCTTCCGTCTTAAACTTTACTTCCCGGTTATCAGAACATAAGGCATTACTAGACCAGAATGAACTGGCAATAGTAGAACGGTTTAAAATATCCAAACTCAAGGTACGCTATATTATTTGCCATGGCATTCTAAGACAATTATTAGCAAAGCACCTTAATCAATCGGCTGCAGACCTAGAAATTGAAAAAACCGAATTCGGCAAACCCTTTTTACCCGACCACCCTAACACTAGCTTTAATATGTCGCATTCAGGAGATAGTCTGGCTGTTGCAATTAGCTCCCAATGTCAGCTAGGGATAGATTTAGAACGCTATAAATCACGCCACACCTGGGAAGGCCTGGTAAAAAAATGTTTTGCTCCCGAGGAAGCTGATTATTGGTATAGCCTGGATAGATCCAAACGCAGTCGTGCTTTTTACCAGTTCTGGGTTAAAAAAGAAGGCTTTGTTAAAGCGGTGGGTAAAGGCATTACTCTGGGTCTAGATCAATGCGTGGTTAACCCTGATGATACATCGTCCTTTCTACGCGTCCCTGAACTCGGAGGGCTGGCGGATCAATGGCAGATTCATACTCTGGACTTGCCAGAAAATGAATTTGGCGCAGTGGTATGTGATCAACGAAATGCAAAATTACAGTTGATAGCAATTAGCTGACTAGGCTCAACGAGGAAGAAGATTATATCAAAACGGACACTGGCAGCGAGGTTTTTAGCCTCTCTGGTAAAATACGGGGCTAAAGACCTCGCTTCCAGATAGCAAAATTATTTCGTATACGTTTGGTAAATGAGTACAATTCCACATAGATTCAGCCTTCCACCCGAATCACGCACAGGAGTTTAAATGTCAGGTTTCTTTTCCCCGCAACGCACCGTTGCCAAGGCCAATTACAATAGATGGATGGTGCCTCCCGCTGCCCTGGCAGTGCACCTGTGTATCGGTCAGGCTTACGCGTTTAGCGTATTTAACAGCCCTTTAACCCGAGTCATTGGTATTACAGAGTCTGCACCCGATGACTGGAAGTTAACATCCTTGGGCTGGATATTTAGCCTGGCCATTGTTTTTCTTGGGCTTTCAGCCGCATTTGGTGGCAAGTGGCTGGAAAAAGTAGGTCCACGACTGACCATGTTTGTTGCTGCCTGCTGCTTTGGAGGCGGATTTCTGGTTTCTGCATTAGGCGTTTACCTGCATCAAATCTGGATCGTCTATTTAGGCTATGGTGTTTTAGGCGGCATAGGCCTAGGACTAGGTTATGTTTCACCGGTCTCAACCTTGATCAAATGGTTTCCTGATCGTCGCGGCATGGCAACGGGCATGGCGATTATGGGCTTCGGTGGTGGTGCGATGATTGGGGCGCCACTGTCGATCTGGCTTATGCAGCATTTTGCATCGCCAGACTCTGTGGGTATCATGCAAACCTTTATCATTATGGGCTGCATTTATTTTCTCTCTATGTTGATAGGTTCGTTCACTATCCGCACACCCCCACAAAACTGGAGACCTGTAGGCTGGACACCACCCGTTGTGCAAAACGATATGATCAGCCAGCATCATGTACATATCGATCAAGTCCTTAAATCGCCGCAATTTTATTTGCTTTGGTTAGTGCTGTGTTTAAATGTCACCGCAGGCATAGGCGTTCTAGGGCAAGCCTCGGTGATGATCCAGGAAATTTTCAAAGGCACTATTAGCGCGGCGGCGGCGGCTGGGTTTGTTGGCCTGCTCAGTCTATTTAATATGGGCGGGCGATTTTTCTGGTCTTCCGCATCAGATTATATCGGTCGAAAACACACTTTTACACTCTTTTTCATTCTGGGTATCGCCCTTTATGCTTCGGTACCCGCCATTGGAGCATCGGGTAATATGGGCTTATTTATCCTATTATATGCGCTGATCCTCAGTATGTATGGAGGCGGCTTCTCAACGATACCCGCCTATTTAGCCGATATATTCGGGACCCGATATGTCGGTGGGATTCACGGCCGCCTACTTACTGCCTGGGCAACAGCCGGCATTCTAGGCCCGGTATTAGTTAATTACATACGTGAGTTTCAGATTGAGCAAGGCGTTGCTAAAGCCGATGCATACAGCGTCACCATGTATATTATGGCTGGTCTTTTGAGCCTGGGTTTTATCTGTAATTTAATGATTCGACCGGTGCATGAAAAGCATCATATTAAGCATGACGCCCTAGATGAAATTGATAGTATTTTTCCCCATTCCAAGCAGACAGATCTAGAAAAATCAGCCGCCAATAATAGCCACGAGGAGATACGATGAGTCATTCAAGGTTTAGTAAACTAACGGATCTACTACTATTAATATTATTTTGGCTTTATGTCAGCATTCCACTGGCATGGGGTGTATCCTCAACCCTGCAGAAAGCGCTTACACTATTTAAGTAACGTAGCTACGTGAATACCATTCGTTATTAATTGCTACATAAGGCAATAGCAATGCAGACTAAAGACAGCGCCCCATCTATTGAGCTAGGTAGTGATTATTAACTGGCTGATAACAGCCAGCTAAAGTCATCGCTCTGATTATCACTGGGATATTCTACATGTCCGCTTTAGGTCGGTAACGGCCTTTTGGTGTACGATTTGATTACGATTAAATTTTAAAAGTGTAAGGTCAAGTGTGAGCTAGTACACATTAAACGCAACTTTTTTGGATGATGTAATTTATATCTGACCCCGGACTTTCCTTTGCCCAAGTTTTCAAAACGATCAATAATCAAGGCCCGGCTGGCGAGTTAAATCGATTTTATTAAATAAAAAATCATCCCCTCAACACCAGCTCGCTTCCATTTTGGGCTGTTTCAATATTTCATGTAAGTTTGCTTCAATAATCCGGTAGCCAACGTTGCCATAAAGCTTTTGCCGGCCTTCATTAAGGATATAGGTGGGACTTCCCTCTACCCGGAATCCATCTCTTAATTCTATATCACGACACACGGCTGCTAGTGCAGTACCATCATCCAGAACACGCTGTATTTCAGCCAGTGGTAATTGCATCGCTCTGGCAATTCCCATTAACACCTGCATATTGCCTATGTCTTTAGCATCTCGAAAAAAAGCTAATCGAACCTGCCAAACAAATTCCTCAAACTGAGTTCTGTGTTGCAAACTGCTATCGACTTCATTATTAACCACTCCCTCATCTACCAGACATTGAACCGCCTTGATCATCAAATGGCTAATCGCCGAGGTTTTGGGCTGGTTCACCTGCCATATATCTTTATGTAGCTCTAGATAAGGATATGCCGCACATACTTTATGAGTATGCTGAGAAAACGCTGCATAGCCTCCTTTATCTTTCCAACCTTCGCCTATTCTGTGCTCGGTATTCCCGAAAATAGGCATAAAATGATAACTAATTTCTATATCAGATGAGTTATTCTTAATCAGTTCATCGAGGCGCACCTGAGCCAGATAGGCCCAGACACAAAGTACATCGGTAAAATAATGAATACGTATCCGTGATGAAGTCATTAGTTAAAATCCTTTAGGTGCTGCTTATTTAAGAGGAAAATCATGCTTTACAGTAAGAAGCTCTTACCTCATGAGTATACTATGCCTCAAGTAGCCAAACTTAGTAGCAAAGGTCAAGTTACTATACCTGTAGAGATACGTAAAATCTTACATCTTAAAGCAGGCGATACTCTCGCTTGGGGCATTAAAAGTAAGGGCCTAATCACTGTTCGCCGTGTCGGGCCTATGGCTATTGATTATCTTAGCGCATTGAGTGGCTCATTATCAGCATGGAATAGCGTAGAAGATGACAAGGCCTATCGTGACTTATAACTGTTACGATATTGTAAAAGTGCCATTCCCTTTTACTGATCGCCAAGCTAGTAAACACCGCCCCGCTTTAATTATTTCTATGGCTGAACCATTTAATAATCAAATAGAGTACAGCGTAATGGTGGCCTGCCAGGAAGTCAGCCTGGCCACTGGATTTACAAATAAGCGACTTAGACAGTACTGGGCTGCCGACGAAATCAATAATCCGTTTAAAACTATTTACTTTAGATCACCGATTAATTGTCAATACTCTGGGTCAACTGCCTATACACAATCAAACTATCTTTAAGCAAAATTTTCACACGCTCATTGGCCGTCATTAACTAAAGTGTAAAAGAGCGTCAACCCTATACGCAGCCGCGATAGCTAAAACTATTGGACTTCTCTAAAAGTGTGCCTAATAAAGGTCAATAGAATTAAAACAGACCCGTAATTACCCCTGCATCAGTAATATCAATACGCTCCGCCGCTGGCGCTTTTGGTAAGCCAGGCATAGTCATCATATTGCCCGCTATCACCACGATAAACCCTGCCCCATTCGCCAGTCTCGCTTCGGTAATTTCTACTGTATGCCCAGACGGTGCGCCTATTACTGTAGGGTCGGTAGAAAAAGACATTTGCGTTTTTGCAATACAGGTAGGGAAATGACCATACTGCTCTTGTAATACTTTAATTTCACCTTTTACTTTTTGGCTGGCAGTTACCTCAGCTGCGCCATAGAGTTTTGTCGCGATAGCTTCAATCTTATCCCAAAGCGGCAATTTGTCTTCGTAAACATAAGTACAACCGGGCTCACGATTATCGACAATAGCTAACACTTCTCTGGCTAAATCTTCTGCGCCAGCGCCGCCTTCGGCCCAGTGTTTTGATACCACGCATGGCGCACCCAAAGCCTCACACTTGTCTTTGATTAACGCGATTTCTGCTTCGGTATCGAAGGTAAAATGATTGATACACACCACACAAGGCAGACCGAAGTGTTGGGTAATATTATTTAGATGGCGCTCTAAATTGACAAAACCAGCGTCTAAAGCTTGCAGGTTTTCATGGTTTAATTTTTCTTTAGTAACCCCACCATGAGACTTTAATGCTCTTGCGGTAGCGACCAAAACAACGGCTGATGGCTTCAGGTCTGCCATACGGCATTTAATGTCGATAAATTTTTCTGCGCCCAGGTCTGCACCAAAACCTGCCTCAGTCACGGCATAATCAGCCAGTTTTAAAGCTGTCTTGGTTGCTGTTACGGTATTACAACCATGGGCAATATTGGCAAAAGGCCCGCCATGAATAATAGCCAGATTATTTTCCAGGGTTTGTACAAGATTGGGTTTAATCGCATCTTTTAATAATGCCGCCATTGCCCCCTGTGCATTCAAGTCACGCGCATAAATAGCGGTTACCTTATCCGTTTTATAGGCAACGACAATACGCCCTAAGCGTTCTTTTAGATCGGCACGGCTGGTAGCCAGACATAAAATCGCCATCACTTCTGATGCTACGACAATATCATAACCGTCTTCACGTAAATAACCGTTTGCTGGCCCACCCTGCCCAATAGTGATTTCACGGAGTGCGCGATCATTCATATCCACTACCCGCTTCCATTTGATACGCCGCGAATCTATGCCCAACTCATTACCATGATTAATATGGTTATCGATCATCGCTGATAATAAATTATGTGCCACACCAATGGCGTGGAAATCACCTGTAAAATGCAGGTTAATATCTTCCATCGGTACGACTTGAGAGTAACCACCCCCAGCAGCGCCACCTTTCATACCAAAGCATGGCCCCAAAGAAGGCTCCCGTAAACACATAATGGTCTTTTTACCCAGGCGATTCATCGCATCACCTAAACCAACAGTAGTCGTTGTTTTTCCTTCACCAGCCGGCGTTGGACTGACGGCAGTCACTAAAATTAATTTACCATCTTTTTTGTCCGTTAAGCTATCAATATATTCTAAAGATATTTTGGCTTTATAATGACCGTAGGGGTCCAGATTTTCAGCGGGAATATTAAATTTTTCTGCTGCTATATCAATGATAGGCAGCATTGTTGATTGTTGCGCGATTTCAATATCAGACATGCTTATGTTTCCAGGTAATATCGAGTATTCATGTTCGGTATTCCCACGCAAAGCGCAGGAATGAAGATAAGCGACTCGCTTTTAATGACTATACACTGGAAAACGCGCACATAAAGCAGAGACTTTCTCGCGTACGGCAGAAATCACTGCATCATCATCCATATTTTCCATCACATCACACATCCAGTTTGCTATCTCAGTGATTTCAGCCTCTTTGAACCCACGTGTTGTCGGTGCTGGTGTACCTACACGGATACCACTGGTCACAAAGGGTGATTCAGGATCATTCGGCACGGCATTTTTATTTACGGTAATATGCGCTTTGCCTAGAGCGGCATCAGCCGCTTTGCCGGTAATCCCTTTGGGAATTAACGAAACCAGCATTAAATGATTATCGGTGCCACCTGATACAACATCGAAGCCACGCTTGATAAAGACATCTGCCATTGCTTTGGCATTCTTAATCACTTGTTGCTGATAGGATTTAAACTCTGGCAACATCGCCTCCTTAAAGGAAACTGCTTTAGCCGCAATCACATGCATTAAGGGGCCGCCCTGTATACCTGGGAAGATATTTGAGTTTAATTTTTTCTCTAACTCAGGGTTACTTTTACAGACAATCAATCCACCGCGTGGGCCGCGTAGTGACTTATGAGTTGTACTAGTCACGATATCCGCAATCGGCACTGGGTTAGGGTATAAACCTGCTGCTACTAGCCCAGCGACATGCGCCATATCCACCATTAAATAAGCCCCTACTTTATCGGCAATATCACGGAAGCGCTGCCAGTCCCAGATACGCGAATAGGCAGAAAACCCTGCAACCAGAACTTTAGGTTTGTGCTCGAGGGCAAGCCTTTCCACTTCATCATAATCAATTTCACCTGTTTCAGGATGCAAGCCATACTGAATAGCGTTGTAAATTTTGCCTGAAAAATTGGGTTTGGCACCATGGGTTAAATGTCCACCATCTGCTAGACTTAAACCCAGGATAGTATCACCGGGCTGAATCATCGCCATAAACGCCGCCATATTTGCCTGTGAACCTGAATGTGGCTGCACATTTGCATAGTCCGCGCCAAATAATTCTTTCGCACGATCGATAGCCAGTTGCTCGGCCTTATCAACAAATTCACAACCGCCATAATAACGCTTGCCCGGATAGCCTTCCGCGTATTTATTGGTGAGCTGCGACCCCAGTGCTTCCAGCACACGTGGGCTAGTGTAGTTTTCTGATGCAATAAGCTCTATGTGATCTTCCTGACGTTGATGCTCCTCCTCTATGGCTTGAAAAATTTCATCATCAAAGCCTTTTATGGACATAGATTTTTTAAACATTATGGTCTCCTGATTGAGATAATTTAGTATTGGGTTGGATTAGCAAAATCTGCAGGTCGGCAACATTGGTTCCTGTCGCGCCCGTTATCAGCAAATCCTTTGATTTTTGTAAAACATGATAAGCATCATTATTGGCTAAATATTGTTCTGTTTTTATACCGGCATCATGCATACGAGTAATTGATTGAGCATCTACTATGCCTCCAGCAGCATCGGTGGGGCCATCCCGGCCATCTGTTCCGGCACTTAAAAAAACCCAGTCTGCTGCAAGCGGTTTTTTTTCGGCAGCGATTGCAAACGCCAGTGCCATTTCCTGATTGCGTCCACCTAGCCCCTTTCCCTGCATGGTTACTGTGGTTTCACCACCGGCTAACACAGCCAATGGTTTATCCATGCCTTTGGTTAGCAAGGCATGGGCATATTGCAGTAAATCTTTTGCTACTTCTTTTGCTTCGCCATCTAGTTGATCACTGTATAAATGCCGCTGATAATTTAACGTGTCCGCACTGTGCATAATTGCCTGCACACTGATAGCATTACTGCCGATCAGTGTATAAGCGGCATGCTTAAATATGTCATCACCTGCTTTCGCTGTTTCGCTAACCGCTCCTTGCTCGCCTTGTTGCAGATGATTTTGCACGGCAACAGGCAGTTTATCCCAAAGCTGTTTATCAGTAAAAACTTTTATCGCATCACTGAATGTCGTAGCATCTGCAACAGTAGGGCCACTTGCTATTGCGCTAAGCTCATCGCCTAATACATCAGATAATACCAGCGCATGTACATCAGCAGGTGCCGCCATTTTTGCCAGCCCACCTCCCTTAAGACGGGATAGGTGCTTACGCACGCAGTTCATTGCATTAATACTTGCACCCGAGGCAAGTAATAAATCGCTAGTCGCAATTTTATCTGCCAGGCTAATTCCGCGTGCAGGATAAGGTATCAATGCCGAACCTCCGCCTGAAACCAGCACCAGAACTAACTCACCCTCCTGGGCTTGTTGTGCTATCTCTGCAATACGCTGTGCAGCGGCAAACCCAGCCATATCTGGCAATGGATGGCCTGCACCCACGACATCAATATATTCAATAGCGGTTACATTTTCATAATTGCATACGGCTATGCCCGGTACCGCTAATAAATGTGCAGGAATAATTTCTTGCGCTGCCTTAGCCATCGTACAGGCTGCTTTGCCAAAAGCAATCAAGTGGATTTTTTGCCATCCACCACTACGCCTTTTATCACGACTATTTTCTAATGAAATTTGTAGTTGATTAGCTACGTTGTGCAAGCTCTGCTTTACTGCCAGATAGGGGTCTGCTGCTTTAACTCCCGCCTGAAAAATTAAAGCGGCATCCCTGCGTAAATCAGGTATTAACTTATTTTTCGTCATAGCTACAACTATAGGGGGCGGATTTAGCCCTCCTAAATAATAAACAAAGCGCTCTAAAGCCTCGTCCTACAGATAAGGAAACCTTCTCTGTCTTAGGCAGGGCATAAGTAAATCAAGCCATTTCTTTAGCTAATTTAAAAATCAATTCGGCATCCAGAACCTGCTTATTATCCTCGAACAAACGCGCAATACAAGCACGATGCAAAGCAAGTTTTAGAGCACCAAAGCCTATCGCGCCCCAGACTATTTTTCCGTGCCGGTCGATACCTTTATCCATCATATCTATACCACCTATACCAACGGGTGGAGTGGCATTGGCATCAGCAAGCATTTCCAGATGTTTATTATTCTGCCAGTGCTCGGGCTTTAATAACTCTATGCCTGCTGCCCCCGTAGTCAGGACAATATTCGCATCTTGTATCAGTGCACCACGTTCATCGGAATCAATCGCTGCTGCTGGAGTTAGATCAACATTAAAGCGCTCCTTCATACTTAGGCAGGCTATTTCGGCACTTTCAATATGTCGGGATACAATGCTAACATCTGCTCCTTCTTCCGCTAACATGACTGCAGCACGTTGCCCAACGGGGCCTGTACCAGCAAGAATCACGGCTTTTTTCCCATTTAAAGAGCCGCTACTTGCTAATTTTGCAACCGCTGCTGCTGCTGTGGTATTACTACCATTACTGTCCAGCATCACAGAAACCTGAAAGCCGGCAAAAAAATAGGATTGTATAGCATTCAATAAAGCCTGACCTGCTGCCATATCACTGCCACCAACAAATATTGCAGTATTTTTTTTCTCTTTAGGAGGGCGAGTAAAAATGGCGCCTTCAACCAGTGCCCTGACATTATCAGGATTCAGCTTGGCATGGCCTATTACATGGTCAGCACCACCATCATAGGCAACAACAGTATCAAAAACGGAGGGGTAATGATCGGTATCAAATTGGAAAAGCAGCTTTTTCATTTATATGATTGAAAGGTTTATAACAATTATGCGTTTAAACAAAGATAAAATCGCGTTATTATAACGTATAAAAATAGTTAAGCCTTATTAGTCGCGTTGATATAACTCGCGTAATTAGTTAAAAGGCGCATCGCAGACAAATTATCATAACAACAGGTAGGTTAATAGATGAAAACACCCATTGAGATAGCGGTTACCGGAGCAGCTGGACAAATTAGTTATTCATTGCTATTTCGTTTAGCATCAGGTGAATTATTTGGTCTGGACCAGCCTATCGTACTGAGACTATTGGAAATCACCCCTGCTTTAGAGCGCTTACACGGTGTGCAGATGGAACTTAATGATTGCGCTTATCCGCTAGTAGCAAAAATCATTCCGACGGATGATCCCAGAGTTGCTTTTAAAGATGTAGATTATGTCTTTTTAGTGGGAGCAAGACCTCGCGGCCCAGGTATGAAACGCAAAGATTTGCTGGAAAGTAATGCCGCCATTTTTAGTGAACAAGGCAAAGCGCTTAATGAAGTCGCACACAGGGATGTTAAAGTCCTGATTACTGGGAATCCAGCCAATACCAATGCTTTGATTACGCAAAAAAATGCACCTGATTTAAGCCCTGGCTGTTTTTCTGCCATGAGTATGCTGGATCATAATCGAGCAATCTTTCAATTAGCTAAAAAATGTGGCGTGCGCTCAAAAGAGGTTAAAAACATTATTGTCTGGGGCAATCACTCTGAAACCCAGTATCCTGATTTAACCCACGCGACTGTTAAAGGCCTGGGTGCCTTAACATTAGTGAGCACTTCGTGGATTGAAAACGAATTTGTCTCCACTGTCCGGCACCGTGGAGCAAGCGTTATCGAAGAACGAGGAGGCATATCAAGCGCCGCCTCTGCCGCAAATGCCGCAATTTGCCAGATGCGCTGCTGGGTATTTGGCACCGAAACAAGCGACTGGAGTGACTGGGTAAGCATGGCAGTCGTTTCTGATGGCAGTTATGGCGTTGAAAAAGGCCTATTTTACTCCTTTCCTGTTCAGGTCAGTAGTTCAGGTATCGTATCGATTGTGCAGGATCTAGAACTAGATGCCTATAGCAAAGCATGTATCAAAGAATCTGCGCTAGAATTAAAAGCAGAGCGCAATGCGATCAAGCATTTATTGTAGGCTTGTACTTAGGAGCAAAAGTTTAATAATCTCCGGATCTTGACCTATTTCATAAGCAGACGCGCATGTATTCGCACTTTCTTTGTATTGCATCGCATACTGCACTTGACTGGCACGACACCTCTAAAATTTACTCAGTCAGCAACCTCTACGACTGGAGAGACGCTAGGTATTGAAAATGTTAGCACGCTTGTTGCGCATACTCCTGCTGATATTATTGCTATAAAAGGCGGCCCTTTTGAGAAATTCAAGCCACTTGAATACCCTGACCGTCTCATTTCGGGCGGTAAAACGGTAGTCGATAACTTTTCAGGTCAGTGAAAAAACACCTAGCGCTGACTAATCTCTACATAATCCCTTGCTGTCGCGCCAGTATATACCTGTCTAGGACGGGCAATTCTAGTCGCCTCACTGCCACGCATTTCTTTCCACTGCGCTAACCAACCCGGCATTCTGCCCATGGCAAACATCGTCGTGAACATATTAACGGGTATGCCTAGTGCCTGATAAATGATACCGGAATAAAAATCCACATTAGGGTATAAATGCCGTTCAACAAAATATGGATCCTTTAATGCCTGCTCTTCCATGCCCCTGGCTATATCCAGTAATGGATCATGAATACCTAATTTTTCCAGTATAGTGTCGCAGGCACTTTTAATAATTTTTGCTCTGGGGTCGAAGTTTTTATAAACCCGGTGGCCAAAGCCCATCAAGCGGAAAGGATCATTTTTGTCCTTGGCTTTATCCAAGTATTTTTTGTAATTTCCGCCATTATTCTGAATTTCATTAAGCATCTCCAGCACCGCCTGATTAGCGCCACCGTGTAATTGTCCCCATAAAGCATCTATGCCGCCAGAAACGGTCGCGAAAATATTAGCCTTTGATGAGCCAATCACTCTGACGGTTGAAGTCGAACAATTTTGCTCATGGTCAGCATGCAGAATCAGTAAGGTATCCAGAGCAGCAGCAACCTCCGTATCAATGACTTTACCATCCCCACCTTTTAGCATATTCAGGAAATCGGCTGCATAGGCTAAAGAAGGATCCGATGGAACCGCTGGTTGCAATTGAGTGCGGCGATAAAAATAAGCCATAATAACTTTCACTTGCCCCATCAACTGCACGATTGCCCGATCAATATCCTCTTTGGAAAGTGATGTCGGATTAATAAACTCTGGATAAAAAGCAGAAAGCGCCGATATTGCCGCAGAGACAACTCCCATAGGGTGAGCCTCAAGCGGGAATTGGTCGATAATATTATAAATCCCTTGCGGCAACTCTGAATAAGTAGCAACTCTCTGCTTAAAGTCGCTTAATTCAGTTTGGCCAGGTAGCTCGCCGTAGTAAAGTAAATAAGCCACCTCCTGAAACATGGATTTCTCCGCCAACTGCTCTATTGGATAGCCGCGATAACGTAAAATCCCCTGCTCGCCATTCAGGAAAGTAATCGCCGACTCACAAGAGCCAGTATTACCGAAACCATTATCCAGCGTAATACAAGCGGATTCGGTTCTCAATCGGGAAATATCCACTGCCATTTCCTGTTCTGAACCGACAATCAACGGAAGTGAGTAGCTTTTACCTTGTATTTCTAAAGTTGCACTGTCAGACATATTTCCACCTATTGATAAAAAAGACTAATAAAAAATGCGTACTTAAAACTATCCTAAATAAGATTCAATCCGCAAGAATTTAATTTGTTACGATATATCTCTCGCCCTTCAGTAGCGTTAGTTCAAATCTATTCCGCAAGTCATTCGCTTATATTGATACCTTTCAGCTTAGATTAGATCTACTACATTATAATCATATGCGTTCAATTAATAAGAGCTTCTTGCTTTAGCGAAGACAATGCCTCATCAAATTCAGCACTGACTTTAGGAACATAAGGCAGTTTTCTTTCCGCCCATTCTTCAATAATGATATCTGGTTTTTCTTGTGCTATATATTTTACCAAAGAGGGATAATCTAGCTTTCCATCTATATAGGTAGAACGATTAAATTTTCTTGAAAAGTGGAGTTGTAGCGCATTAAAAAAAGAGTCTTTAAAAATAACCCCGTTAAGTTTCTGGGTGTCACATATTAATGTATAGGGTGTGCTACCTGTGGCGTTGGCTGGTTGTTTACGTGGCTGGCAAGTGTTTTTAAAAATTGGCTTTGCATATATCCGATTAATATCAATTCCAATAAAGTTTGCTAAGTCTCCATCACTGAACACTAAATCTTCAATATTTTGTAATTCTGGCTGTATCTTTCCGGGAAACAACTTTTCTATTTCTAACATTATTTCGTATTGAGCAATATTCGCACCGTAGCCATTCCAATGCGTGTCTGTTTTATAATAAAGTTGATGATCTTGTTTTGCATTAATTAATGCCGGCCTTAAATCAACTTGCGTAATTGTGCTGTGCTCCCTTAGATAATTAATAAGTTGATCGGTTGCTGAATTTTCATTAACTTTGAGTATGTTACCCGGTAACTGATCAAAATATATCGTATGTTTATTAGGTGCTATTATAAATATATATTGTATTCCTTTTTTTGCTAGCCAATCTGAAAGTCTATTAATATGTAGGGAAAACTCCTCTAATTCTTGCTGAGAATATAAGTTGATATTTCTAACATCCCCGATTGGATCAGAATAACCTTTATAATCATTTTTAATTGACCCTAGAAACAACCAGCCATTCTTACCAATCGTGACATGCTCAGAAGAAGAATCCCCAATGGAATATTTAAGCATTTTATAATAATGAGTAAATAGCTCTCTTAACCCAAAGTGATCGGCATAATATCTGTTAAACATAGCAGGAAATCTTTCAATTTCTTTTATATTTACAGGTAATTTCGGTAATTTTGATAATTTCCTTTTTTCAACCATAGAAACTTCATTATCTACTTTAAATACGCTAATTGAAAAAGGAATAAATATTACCAAAAAAAATATTAAGGAAATAAAATAACTATTCAATTTATATATCGCATTTTTTTTCATAAATAATAGTTCCTAAAATCTAAAATAAATAAATGGATTGTATGTAGAGGATGCTATTTTAAAAATACTAAATAACAAGAGTGAAGTAATAAGTACCAGGCGTAGAATAGATACCGACAAGGCGATGCTTAAACATTTTTCCTGTACTAAACCATCAAGGTACATAGTTAACCGAGGGTAGGTTGGAGTTGATAAGATAAGACCGATTAAAAAGGCGTAAAATGCTTCATAGGTTAAAACCTGAGCAAATTGAAAAGAGGTAGTGGAATAATTTGTCATATCCAGCATTACATCCAAATAAGCGATTGCCAGTGGAAGTGTATCTGCCCTGAAAAACACCCAACCTACCATGACGACAACAAGCAAATAAATATGCTGCAAGGGTAACCAGACTCTTTGTATCAGCTTAGAAGCACCAGCATGTTCACACGCTAAAAAGGCGCCATGAAAAAGCCCCCAGATAAGAAAATTCCAACTAGCACCATGCCATAGTCCAGTGAGTACAAAAACGATCAATAAATTTAAGTAAACACGGGCAGCCGATACTCTATTCCCTCCTAATGAAATATAGACATAATCCCTAAACCAAGTCGATAATGAAATATGCCAGCGACGCCAAAATTCACGTATGGATTTAGCGATATAAGGATAATTAAAGTTCTCAAGGAAGCGGAAGCCAAACATTCTACCCAAGCCAATTGCCATATCAGAGTAACCTGAGAAATCAAAAAATATTTGTAGGCTATAAGCTAAAATACCTATCCACGCCAATGGCATAGTCAAATCATCACCCGGAAGCGCAAAGATTGAATCGGCCACTTCACCTAGTGGATTAGCGAGTAACATTTTCTTAGCCAGACCATATATAAAGCGCTGTACGCCACTTGAAAAAAGCTCGAGTGAGTGTGTCCGATTAGTAATTTGTAAAGCTACATCATGATATCGAACTATCGGTCCTGCAATTAATTGCGGGAATAGCGAAATATAAAGAGCCAGGTTAAAAATATTTCTTTGAGCGGGTACTTCTTTTCTGTAGACATCTACTATATAAGAAATAGCCTGAAAGGTGAAAAATGAGATCCCTAGCGGAAGATGGACAGGAGCTAAACCCAAGATTTTAATATCAAATAATGTGAGTACTATATTAATATTATCAACGACAAAATTAGCATATTTAAATGAAATTAATAAGATCATATTAACACCCACTCCCATAGTGACATATAAGCTTGCTAATTTTTTATTGGATAGCTCCTGGTATTTATATATTAATAAGCCAAAAATATAATTTGCAGAAATAGAAATTAACATGACGGCGAGGTAGAAAACTTCACCCCAGGCATAGAAAAACAAGCTACATAATAGTAATATTAAATTTTTGACCGATTTCGGTGAAAAGTAATATATAAACAGGGTTACTGGCAAAAAACCAAATAAGAAAACCGGTGAACTAAAAAGCATAGCTGTTACTTCCTTAAACCTGAAGATTAAGAGTGATTAATTCTAACGCCTAGTTTTCAGGCTGTGATTTAAATTGACAAAAGCCCACCCCCTAAAATTGGATTTTAATTTTCCTTAGTACAGACACCCGGTGTATAGCCAACGACTTCTTCATGGCTACACGCCTTGCAGCCGCTTGAATAACTGGTAAACCGGCCGTTCTTTCCCATGGCACAGACAGGTGCATAGATCATGGCACACACTTGTGGCCTTACTTCCGGGCAATCAGTTAAATTACTGACTTTTGTAGGCGTATTCTGACAAGCACTCACCGCTATCAACAGCACTAAATACAGCACGCCTCTTAATATCATTGCAAACTCTCCTTTTCCACAGGTGATACCTTCACCACAGCACCAAAAAAGGGGTGATCTAAATAATGTAGCTCATTAAAAAGCACTCGTCTCTTTTCATTTAATCGATAGACCACGCCATCAGAGCTGGCCGGACTGAATTCCAGGTCAACAATCACATGTAATAAGCTTCCCCGCTGAATTTTTATCCAGCCGTTTAAGTCTACATCAGGCTGTGAAACATCTATGGGCAAGCTGACACCGCCACTCGCCACTGGAATTTCCCATGCTTGATAATAAAAGGGCCGATAGGCTTTTTCTCTGTCTAATTTATTATAGGTATTTTGCAGGGTCTTCTTACCAACACTAGCTTGTGCATAACGAGCTATTGGAGAAATTTCTGTTATGGTTTGCTCGAAGAGTTCACTACTCGGTGACTGTTGCTGAAAAATGATTAACTCGACCTGAAACCAGCGCGGATCCGCATAAGCCAGGCTGTTAAAACAAAAGAGTAATACCACCAACTGAATTTTCAATCGATATCTCATAAATCATCATCCGTTAATTGGGCTAATAATGTGCTGACAAAGTCTATTTTCTCATCAGTTGTAGCGAATTTTTGCGTAAAGCGTAATTTATTCCCGCCTTCGAACTTGTATATTTGTGCCTGTGTCTGGATCAATATCAGTAATTGCTGCATATTCAATTTAGGGTCGGCATTAAATAATACTCGCCCACCTTCACTGTAAACATCAATTTTCTTAATCCCTATTTTATCCGCCTGTTGCTTTAATTCTGTGATCGAGAATAACACTTTAACCTGTTCGGGTAACAGACCGAAGCGGTCAATCATTTCTATTTTTAACTCACGTAAATCGTCTTTGCTTTCAGTGCTAGAAATACGCTTGTATAACACCAGCCGGGCATGTATGTCCGGCAAATAATCCTCAGGAATCAATGCCGCTGTCTGTAAATCCACTTCTGTGCCGCTATGCATTGGAGCGTTTAACTCTGGCTGCTTACCCGACTTCAAAGCCTTTACTGCGCGATCTAATAATTCGGTGTATAAAGTAAAGCCTATTTCCTGGATTTGTCCACTCTGGCCATCGCCTAGTAATTCACCTGCGCCACGTATTTCCATGTCATGCGTGGATAACAAAAATCCCGCACCTAATTCACCCGAGGTTTCCACTGCCTCTAACCGCTTTAAACCGTCTTTACTAATTAATTTTTTCGGCGGGGTAATAAAATACGCATAAGCTCGATGATGGGAGCGCCCTACCCGACCACGTAACTGATGCAATTGCGCCAGACCTAACTTGTCGGCACGGTTAATAATAATCGTATTCGCGGTGGGAATATCGATACCACTTTCAATAATCGTGGTACTTAAGAGTACATTAAAGCGCTGATGATAAAAATCTAGCATAATCCGCTCTAGTTCACGCTCAGGCATTTGCCCATGCGCAATTTCTATCCGCGCCTCCGGAACCAAACGCTCCAGTTCGCGCGCCATCTTATCCATCGATTTAACATCATTATGCAAAAAATACATCTGTCCGCCCCGTTTAAGCTCGCGCTGACAGGCTTCTTTTATTAATGAGTCTATCCATTCGGAGATAAAGGTTCTGATCGAGTGACGGTTGGGTGGCGGAGTCGCTATAATCGAAACATCACGCAAACCGGACATTGCCATATTTAAAGTACGCGGGATCGGCGTTGCAGTCAGGGTTAGTAAATCAACTTCCTGGCGTATCGCTTTAAAATGCTCTTTCTGACGCACGCCAAATCGGTGCTCCTCATCGATAATCACTAATCCCAGTTCACGGTATTTTATCTCTTTAGAAAGCAGCTTATGCGTACCAATGACGATATCTACTTTGCCTGTTGCCAGGTCAGCAATAATCGCTTTTTGCTGTTTCGGCGTTATAAAGCGCGATAGCACCTCAACCCGAAAAGGCCAATCGGCAAAACGATCACGAAAATTCTGAAAATGCTGCTGAGCTAATAAAGTCGTCGGCACCAGTATCGCTACCTGCTTACTACTCTGTGCCGCTATAAACGTTGCGCGCATCGCCACTTCGGTTTTACCAAAACCAACATCACCACAGACCACTCGATCCATAGGCTGAGCCGAACTCATATCTTCAAGAATACTATCAATCGAAGTTTGCTGGTCTGGCGTTTCTTCAAACGGAAAGGCATCGGCAAAAGCCAAGTATTCGCTTTCCTGATAACTAAATGCATGGCCTTTATTCAGCGCCCGTTTAGCATGAATATCTAACAATTCGGCCGCCACATCATGGATTTTCTCCATGGCTTTTTTCTTCGCCTTACTCCATTGATCACCACCCAATTTATGCAACGGTGCATTTTCAGGATTAGCACCGGTATACCGGCCGATAACATCTAAGGCCGAAACCGGCACATAGAGCTTATCTTCATTGGCATATTCCAGCGTCAGAAACTCTGCATCTATATCGCCAAATTTTAACACCTGTAAGCCCAGGTAGCGCCCAACTCCATGTTCCTGGTGAACCACCGGTGAGCCAACAGTCAGTTCATTAAGATTATTAACAATCTTTTCCAGCTCACGCGCCGCTGATTTTTTACGCCTGCGTCGTTGCTGCGCCTTATCACCAGTTAACTGGCTTTCGGTAATAATCGCAAGACCAGCTTGCTGTAAATATAAACTATGATCTAAAGATGCCACCACAATACAGGGAGAATCTTTACCCTGGACGAACTGCTCCCAGTTATCAACTTGCTTCACACTGATTTTATAATCGCGTAACTTATCGATTAAAGCTTCTCGATGCCCAGCAGTTTCAGCAACAAACAGCACTCTGCTGTCACTATTTGCAACAAATGCCTTTAATCGACTCGCTGGTTCACGCAATCTCTGGTCTATGGTCACTACAGGCAAACTCAGACTCTCAGCCTGCCACGCCTCTTCTGCGGTCTTTGCCGCTAAGTAAATACGCCGAAATTGCGCTATATGCTGAATAAATTCATCTGCCTGTATATACAGCTTTTCTGGTGCAAGCAGCGGCCGCTCTAGATCATATTTACGCTGCTGAAAGCGCTCATCAACTTCTTCAATAAAATGCTGCGTAGATTGCTCTAACGTTTCTGGTAAAACAAAAGCGGTCGTTGCTGGCAAATAATCAAATAAGCTTTCGGTTTTATCTACAAATAAAGGTAAATAAGCTTCAATCCCGCTGGGAGTAATACCTTTGCTGACATCTTGATATAGCGTATTGTTTTGATGATTATCAGGAAATGCCTCACGAAAAGACTGGCGAAAATGATTGATCGCCTCATCAGTAAATGGAAATTCACGCGCTGGAAAAAGTTGTATGCTATCAACCTTTTCTATTGAGAGCTGGGTTTCCGGGTCAAAGGTTCGGATCGATTCGACTTCCTCATCAAATAGCTCAATCCGAAACGGGTATTTGCTGCCCATGGGAAACAAGTCAACAATCGCGCCACGCACTGCAAACTCGGCATGTTGCACCACTTGAGAAACACGTTGATAACCGACGGCTTCCAGCTTGATCCGGTTGAGGTCGAGATTAAACTGACTACCTATGTTGATAGTAAAACTATTGGCTAAAATATGCTCTCTAGGCGCTAGACGGTGCATGAGAGTTGCCACCGACAACACCAAGGCACCACATGTTACTTCAGGTAATTTAGCCAGAGATTTTAAGCGCTCGGAAACAATCTCGGGCAAGGGTGAAAACACATCATAAGGCAAGACCTCCCAGTCGGGAAAATGCAAAATGGGATACTCGTCCTGCAGAAAAAACGACAACTCATGCTCCAGTCTTAAAGCTGTCTGGTTATCGGGGGTCAAAACCACAAATAGCCGAGATTCGTTTTTAATCGCCGTCGCAATTGCCAATGAATCCGCACAACCTTGCAGGCCAGTCCAGAATATAGACTGTTTTATTTTATGCGGGACTTTAGGTAAGAAAATAGATTGACTGTCTGACATTGTAGAGAACTAAAAATCGTTATTGTTAGCTTGCTATAAAAACTGTAGCGCGGACTTCAGTCCGCTAAGTAACCTGCATAACACACTTTTACATTATCAACTGAGAGCCCAGGTCTTTAGCTTGTATTTAAAAAGCAGACTAAAGATCCGCGCCCCAGAGTTGTAAAAGTTATTACATGCACGCAGCTAAGTAATACAAAATAATGTGTAGTTTACCATGCACAAAAGTAGAGACTCATATCAAACCCCGCATATCGGTACAAATCAGGTAATACCTTATATAGCGTGGCTTTAACCTGCCATACAATACATCTTAGTATATTAGCGGGTTTTAGCCACGCTATACACCCTTGTTACAGCACGATACTATTAAAAATGACGCTGAATAAACATCGCATCACCATAACTAAAAAAACGGTATTTTTCGGCAATGGCATGTTGGTACACTTTTTTAATCCGCTCATACCCGGCAAATGCAGACACCAGCATCAGCAATGTTGACTCAGGCAAGTGAAAATTAGTCAGCATAGCGTCTACCGTTTTAAATTGATAACCCGGCGTAATAAATAAATCAGTATCACCACACTCGCTTTCTAACCGACCGTTGCGAGAAGCAGACTCTAAAGAGCGCATCGCAGTGGTACCAATCGCTATCACCCGCCCGCCCCGTTTTTTAGCCTGCGCCACTGCCTCAACTGTTTGCTCAGGTACTTCGAAATATTCTTTATGCATGACATGCTCTTGCAGATTTTCAACTTTAACCGGCCTAAAAGTCCCGCTTGCCACATGCAAAGTGACAAAGGCAATAGCAACGCCCTTCACCTGAATTTTTGCGATCATCGCTGTATCGAAATGCAAACCAGCTGTTGGCGCTGCAACCGCACCACTTTGTTTAGCAAAGACAGTTTGATAGCGCGTCTGATCATTCTTATCATCGGCACGCTCGATATAAGGCGGCAAAGGCATATGCCCGATACACTGCAATATATCCTCAAGAGCTTCATCACCCTGGAACTTTAAATGAAATAAATCATCTACCCGCCCTAAGACCAGGCACTGAAACCCCGCATCCAGCTCAATCAATGCACCGGCTTTAGGCGACTTGCTAGAACGCATATGCGCCAGCACTTCCCGATCATTCAACACGCGCTCTATTAAGATCTCTACCTTGCCGCCTGATTGTTTATGACCAAACAGGCGCGCGGGAATCACTTTAGTATTATTTAGTACCAGCAAATCATCTTTATGCAGTAACGCCAGCAAGTCGCTAAATTGTCTATCCTCAATTGCATCAGTCTCCTTATCCAGGCATAAAAGCCTGCTCGCACTGCGCTCGAACAAAGGTTGCTGAGCAATCAATTCATCAGGAAGATCATAGTAAAAATCACTTTTTTTCATGCACGATAGTTTCCATATAAACAGATCTCAGTATTAAACCATCTATTTTATAGAATTTTCTAGCAATATAAAAAGAGATTACTTATAATTGTTAACTGTTCTGTGCCGGGGTGGTGAAACTGGTAGACACGCCGGATTCAAAATCCGGTTTCTTCGGAAGTGCCGGTTCGATTCCGGCCCTCGGTACCACAGATTTTTAAAGGCATTGCGCAAAACGCAACGCCTTTTTTTATGCCTGAAATTTACCATGTCACCGTCAGCACAACAATTTAATGTAAATTAAATAACACTTACAATACTGATTTAATAGTGCTTACACTGTATTTTTATACGGGAAAGAACAACGGGGCAGATTTGTTGAAAAGAAAAAGCACCCATGACTGAAACTCCTTGAAAAGCTAGTCACTCCATTCGCAGCCGTTAATTACTCGAATCATTTTATAAATCAATAACTCCGACTCCTTGTCGACCTTTCTCGGCCGCACATCCTGTGGTTTCTATAATTAGCAATAATCAACGCACCGCAACGCGAACCCTTACTGCTATAATGAGCTCTCCTCTCTTTACGACAACTTATCCGGGCCTCTATGCCATTTTCAAACCTTGGATTGTGCAATCCTATTGTACAAGCAATTAAAGACTTGGGTTATACAGCCCCTACTCCTATCCAGAAACAAGCCATTCCCATCATCATTTCTGGTAAAGACCTAATTGCCACCGCTCAAACCGGTACAGGAAAAACCGCCGCGTTTGTTCTACCGATATTAGAGATATTTAACAAAGAGCGTCAATTGCGTGGTAAACGTATACGAGCGCTTATCCTTACCCCTACACGCGAATTAGCGGTTCAGGTTGCTGCGAATGTTGCTGAGTACAGTAAAAATCTAAACCTAAGCTCTATGGCTGTTTATGGAGGCATTGATTCCGAGCCACAAACGCAACGCTTAATCGAAGGCGTCGATATTTTAGTGGCCACACCGGGCAGGTTACTTGATTTGGCTCATCAGCGTGCACTGCATTTTGATGAACTTGAAGTACTTGTATTAGATGAAGCGGACAGAATGGTGGATATGGGTTTTGCTAATGATATTAATAAGATCATTGAGCGTTTACCCGAAGCTCGTCAGAACCTATTATTTTCGGCCACCATGAGCGCTGCCGTTCGTGCCATTGCCAATGATTTTTCTGATAACAAAATAAGCAAGCCAGCTGTTGAAATATCTATTTCACCGAAAACCACAACGGCGCCCAATATAGACCAGTGGTTAATCACGGTAGATAAAGACACAAAGTCTGCATTGCTGAGTCATTTAATTAACGAGAAAAAGTGGGATCAGGCGCTCATTTTTATCGAGAAAAAACACGGTGCTGCCAAACTGGTCGCCCAGCTTGCAAAACGCGGTATTGAAGCAGATTCCATTCATGGTGATAGAAGCCAAGCCATGCGTGAAAAGATTTTGGCTGATTTCAAATCGGGCAAACTAAAATACTTAGTGGCCACAGGGGTTGCCGCCCGAGGTATAGATATTGGTGAGCTTAGTCGGGTGGTTAATTACGACCTACCCTTTAAACCAGAAGAATACATTCATCGCATTGGTCGAACGGGTCGCGCTGGCTTCACAGGTGAAGCTATATCATTTGTTGCAATGGGCGATTTTAAAAATCTATGCGCCATTGAAAGCCGTTTAGACCATATAATCAAGCGAAAAGAGATTGAAGGATTTCCAGTTAGAAAAGTGGTTCCAGTTTCAATTTTGAATTATGTTCGCAAGAGCAATAAAGGGTAGTATGCCCTTTAATTTTGTAACCCTAATGCAGCTACCAGTGACGAATTAAGCTGCTGAATCGTAACGGTTAAGACTATATTGTTCTCGTACTTCCTGAGAAATTAATCCCTTTAAAAAACAATCACTTGGATATTTTTAGTCTAGCGTTTGATGGAACCGTTTGTGATTGTAAAAGGTAATATAATCGTTAACACTTTCTTTTAGATGGGCGATAGACTCGTACTCATTTAGATAGATCCATTCACATTTTGCATTCCGCCAGAATCGTTCTATACAGATATTATCTGTTGCTCGACCTTTGCCATCCATTGAAATCGTGATCCCTTTATTTTTTAGGTGTTGAGTATGAATGTCACTGGTATTGGAGATCCCATGCGACGGGATCGCTTTTGAATGCCAATCAATAATGGCGGCCAAATAGACCATACCGCCCTTTGTTTTGATATAAGTAATGTCGGTACTCCACACCTGGTTTGCTTTGCAGATCTCTAACCCTCGTAATTTATAGCTGTACTTTTTATGCGATTTAATCGCAACGGTGGTGTTGACTTGTTTGACCGCTAAAATGGCATGCAGCTAAGGGGTATCTAGATGATGAAACTGAACAGGGATATTCAGCAGAAGGCCTATACACTGACTGGAATGACGATACCGCTCTTTCAACCGACAGATACGATGAAGGAACGCACTTCATGGCTAATCCATAGGGATTTTCGTAATCACCACTTATGATTGCCAGGGGTTGGCGCACAGCTTGTACGGGGCTTTCTAATTATATTGGTTATTTCGTATCCTATTGTGATATTAATAGGCTATCAAACCTTACAGGCTTATTAAACCATTACAAATCAACACTCATATCAGCGTGTATTTTCAAGTAACTCAAAGCAACTTATGAGCTTACGCTTTAAGCTAGAAGAATTAGTTGAGCGTGAAATTATAGTGCACGCTATTGGTTTGTAAGTGCTTTGATAAAATCCTGACTTCCCCATAGTTTAAGCGGTTTTTTTGAAGTGAAGTGGAATCAATGGCTTGCGATAGAACCTATGGCCAACTAATTTTCCTCGGTTTAATTGACCGCACAAAAAAGCCTCGGTCAGATTACTCCACCCAAGGCTTTTAAATTCTTCAATATTACTTTAACTAAGCCAGGTTAATTTACCAGGCTTAACAACACCCCGGCAGCGACAGCTGAACCAATGACCCCTGCAACATTCGGCCCCATCGCATGCATCAATAAGAAGTTATGAGGATTGCTTTCTAGACCGACTTTATTGGCTACCCGCGCAGCCATCGGCACTGCGGAAACACCTGCAGCGCCAATCAATGGATTAATCGGGATGTCACTAAATTTATTCATCACTTTAGCCATTATTACACCCGATGCTGTGCCTATACAAAATGCTATTGCGCCTAAGGCTAAAATACCTAAGGTCGTTGCCTGTAGGAATTGATCTGCGCTCATTTTAGAGCCTACTGCAAGCCCTAAGAATATAGTCACAATATTTATCAATTCATTTTGCGAGGTTTTGCTTAAGCGCTCAACGACCCCACAGACATTCATTAAGTTACCCAGACAAAACATACCTACCAAAGGTGCCGCAGAGGGTAGGAGCAAGGCACATAGAATAATCAGCATAAGCGGGAAAATTATCTTCTCGGTATTACTGACAAAACGTAATTGCTGCATCTCTATACTACGTTCTTCCGGTGTGGTCAGCGCGCGCATAATTGGCGGCTGGATTAAAGGTACCAAAGCCATATAGGAATAAGCGGCAACTGCAATAGCTCCCAGCAAATCCGGCGCTAATTTAGAAGCGACATAAATAGCAGTAGGCCCATCCGCACCACCGATAATGGCGATAGCTGCTGCATCAGTCATGGAAAAGTCCATACCAGGCACCATATTTAAGGCTAATGCGCCTAATAGCGTGGTAAAAATACCAAACTGCGCAGCAGCTCCTAGTAATAATGTTTTAGGGTTCGCCAGCATCGGACCAAAATCGGTCATCGCGCCGACACCCATAAAAATCAACAAGGGAAACACCCCTGTCTTAATACCACCATACAGGTAATGCAAAATCCCACCAGGCTCAGAAATTCCAGCAACTGGTATATTACTTAAAATCGCGCCAAAACCAATGGGGACGAGCAGTAATGGCTCAAAACCTTTTTTGATAGCAAGATAAAGTAGCAAGAAACCGACCAGCATCATAACTATCTGAGGTCCCTCAAAATTGTAGATTCCCGTGCTATGCCACAAGCGTGTGAGATTTTCCATAGAATGTCTCTATATATTAATTATTGTGTTGTAAACAAAAAAATACCCCTCGCCAACGATGCTGAATGGGGTATTTTTAAAATAGGTTTGAAAAGCGCTGCAAAGGCAACTAAAGGGAAATCAAAATATCACCAACGACAACAGAGTCCCCTTCTTTAATGTTAATCGCACTAACAGTACCAGCGACTTTAGTGCGCACTTCCGTTTCCATTTTCATCGCTTCCATCACTAATACCACATCGCCTTCAGCTACCGCTGCACCGATATTGACATTAATTTTTAGAATATTTCCCGCCAATGGGGACTCTACTACAGCCCCACTGGCAGACGGCGCTTCAGCAACCGTTACAGTACTCGCTGACTGCGAACTCTCTGTTGTTGAAATTGCAAGCCCTACACCACCAGGACCCACAGCAACATCAAAGCTCTGTCCATTAACATTAACAGTATAACTTTCCACTTCTGCTTTAGGCGCCTTGGTAGCAGCAAAAGCTTCTGGATTGGGCGCGGGTTCAAAAGCATCAGGATTGCCGCGATTGACAATAAACTTCCAGCCGACCTGAACAAATAAACCATTTATCAAAGCGTCTTCTTCAACATTTTTTGCTAAAGGCACGCCCTCCTGCTCTGCTTTAGTTTTCACTTCCGCAATTAAAGCGTCCATTTCTGATGCTATTAAGTCAGCCGGGCGGCAGGAAATAACCTCACCACCCTCTTCTAGAACCCGAGCCTGCAATTCTGCATTAACCGGTGCTGGAGTTTTGCCGTATTCACCTTTTAATACACCTGCGGTTTCTTTGCTAATTGATTTATAGCGCTCGCCTGTCATAACATTGAGTACAGCCTGCGTACCGACAATCTGGGAAGTAGGTGTCACCAGCGGTAAATAACCCAAGTCCTCACGTACCCGTGGAATTTCTTTTAGCACTTCATCAAATTTATCTGCTGCACCTTGCTGCTTTAGCTGACTCTCCATATTCGTCAACATTCCACCCGGTACTTGTGCCAATAAAATCCGGCCATCGACACCTTTTAAGCTCCCTTCGTGCTCAGCGTATTTAAGGCGTACTTTTCTAAAATAGGCAGCAATGTCTTCCAGTTTTTCTAAATCAAGCCCGGTTTCACGCGCCTGCCCTGCCATCGTGGCCACAATAGTCTCTGTGGGGCTATGGCCATAAGTCATACTTAGAGACGAAATTGCAGTATCAACATTATCAATGCCAGCTTCTATCGCTTTAATTAAAGTCCCGACGCTTAACCCTGTCGTGGCATGGCAATGTAAATGCACTGGAATATCCACAGTGGCTTTAAGCTGCGACACTAAATCGTAAGCATCATAGGGTGTTAATAAGCCTGCCATATCTTTAATACAGATAGAGTGCGCACCCATATCTTCAATCTGCTTACCTTGCTCGATCCACTTAGCCGTTGTATGTACCGGGCTTAATGTATATGAAATTGTACCTTGTGCATGAGCATCGGTATTTAAAACAGCTTTGACCGCATGTTCGATATTACGCATATCATTCATCGCATCAAAAATACGGAATACATCTATACCATTGACCACACAGCGCTCTACGAATTTATCAACAACATCATCCGCATAATGTCTATAGCCCAGGATATTTTGTCCGCGAAATAACATCTGCTGAGGAGTATTAGGCATTGCTGCTTTTAACAAGCGCAATCTTTCCCACGGATCTTCACCCAAATAGCGGATACAAGCATCAAATGTTGCACCACCCCAGGACTCTATAGACCAATAGCCAATTTGGTCAAGCTTTTCACAGATAGGCAACATGTCTTCAATGCGTAAACGTGTTGCCAAAATCGATTGATGCGCATCCCTTAAGACGACTTCAGTTATACCTACTGGCTTATTTGATTGGGTCATGATAATTAATTATTTCCTCTGACTTTTCAGCCGTAGATTTTCTTACCTTATGGGTAATAGCTCAATCTTTTACCTTGAGGGTACTAGATATTTATTTATGCTTGCTTCTATGTTGATGAACTGCTGCTGTGATTGCCGCAGTCATAACAGGTGAAATCGCATTTGAAGAAGCTACTGGGCTAGACGCACCACTCACCGCCGTTACCTTACCCTCGGGAATAAAAGTAGCGACGCAGTAAGCTATTAATTTTACTACTGCAATTAACATCACAAGGAAAAGAAATACAATGCCCATCCCAGTAAGCATCAACTCTACCCCTTGTGTCATCGCGTCATTCATAAATACTAACCATTATTATTAAATCGCCAACATTATCGCTAAAAATTGAGCATTTAACAACTTTCCATATGCTTTAAACTTGTTTAAAAACTTCACGATATATGGCAATAGTCAAGCATTACTGCTCTCATATGAAATTTTTTATGCTAAAATCCCAAGTTGACTTAGATACAAGCTTTAACCTTACTATAAAAGCAGTTTTGCACCGCTTAAATTCGTTGTAAAATCTGTTATTACTTTAAAGTATATTTTATATACGCCTCCACCATGGATCGGAATGGCATGAAAACTATGACTAACAAACCCTTTCCATTTTTTTCAAAAAAACAGTATTGCCCGTGATCAACTCTATAGTTCTGCCTTAGTACGCCAGCAGACAAAAGGTCTGAAGATCATTTCCATCTCGTTTAATTAAATTATCATGATTTCAACTATAGTAAATGCCGCTCTATTTATGATTGCTCTCGGCTCTGTACTTGCAGTCATATTAGCCATAGCGAATAAGAAACTCTTTGTCTACGAAGACCCACGCATAGAAGAAGTCGACGATATGCTACCACAGGCCCAGTGCGGCGCTTGCGGCACACCTGGATGCCGTCCTTTTGCGGAAGCAGTTGTAGACGGGACCAAAAACCCCTCCGCCTGCACTGTAAACTCACCAGAAGGCAATGCCGAAATTGCAGCCTATCTCGGCGTCGGTATGGGCGACCACGAAAAAGTTGTTGCCCGCCTCGCCTGCGCAGGTGGCTCACATGTAGCCTACACGCGCGCAAAATATGAAGGCTTAAAATCCTGCCAGGCCGCCTCGGTAGTTTCCGGAGGAGGAAAAGGCTGTAGTTGGGGCTGTTTAGGCCTAGGCGATTGCGCCGATGTCTGTGATTTTGATGCTATTTATATGGACGAACACGGCCTGCCTATTGTTATTGAAGACAAATGCACAGCCTGTAATGATTGTATTGTTGTTTGCCCTAAAGATTTATTCACCTTAATGCCGGTCAGCCAGAAGCTTTATGTTGCCTGTAAAAGTCTGGATGAAGGCGACGCCGCACAACAGGAATGTGAAGTCGCCTGCACTGCCTGTGAAAAATGCGTGGTCGATGCGCCTACAGGCTTAATAGAAATAAAAAACAATCTGGCGGTCATTGATTATGAAAAATATCAGGATATTGATGTTGACCGCACGCCTATAGAACGCTGCCCAACAGGGGCAATAGTCTGGTTAGATAGTAAACTCGGCTCAACCCATGCAAGTAAAGGCAAAGAAGGCATGAAGCCACATCGAGATGCCGCTCTACCCATAGGTTAACAACCTTAAAACTTCTTGTTTAGCTCTTATATTATTATAATAGATCCTTAAACAAAACTAAGTAAATCGTAATTATCCGGCTAATTCAACAGACAGGTGTAAAGCGCGGCTCTAGCTGCCAACTCTCTCGACTATTGATACAAGCAAGCTGAAACCACGCTCTACATACTTAGGAGTGAGTATTTGATAATTTCTAGAAGTTTGAATCAAAGAACTTTTGTTCGTTTTCAAGGCGTAGAAAATGGCGCATAGCAAGCTATGCAAATATTGTTACAACGCAGAAAACAGGCAAAAGTTCTGTGTCAAGATTCGGATATTATTAAACCCTTACTCCTTAATAAAAGACAGGGATTGATTTCATAGCAAGACTGCACCCATTTTTAGAAGGAAAACAAATGGCTATTTTTGGCAAAAAAAATAAAGACAAACAATTTAAGTACCCTGGCATTCGCATGGCAATGGATGGCAGTGCTGCGGTCATCATGTGTGAACGCGAAGCCAGTGATGCAGCCGGTGCCTTTCCAATTACTCCCTCTACTGACATGGGAGAAGGCTGGGCAGAACAAAAAAGCAAAGGGCATATTAACATCTCTGATCGCCCACTTATCTTTGTCCAACCTGAAGGCGAACATGCTGCGGCTGCTATTACAGCCGGTTTGTCTATGACTGGCTTGCGCGCAACCAACTTCAGCTCATCGCAGGGCATAGCCTATATGCATGAATCTTTATATGCTGCTGTGGGTAAACGCCTGCCCTATGTACTTAATATTGCCTGCCGTGCCATTACCAAAGCTTCTTTAAACGTGCATTGCGGTCATGATGACTATCATTGTATCGACGATACCGGCTTCATCCAGGTGTTTGCCAGCGATAACCAGGAAGTAGCCGACTTAAATATTATTAGCCGAAAAATTGCTGAACTCAGCTTAAACCCGGCCGCGGTTGCTCAGGATGGCTTTTTAACCTCACACTTAATCGAAGATTTACAACTCCCAGAGCGCGAGTTAATCGAAGAATTTCTTGGTCTGCCCGAGGATATCATTTACTGCCCCACTCCTGCACAGCGTATTTTATACGGTGAAAACCGGCGTAGAATTCCCGAGATCTGGGATGTCGATAAGCCTATGATGTCAGGCGTAGTGCAGAATCAAGATTCCTACATGCAATCAGTTGCCGGACAACGCCCCTACTTTTTTGACCACGTACAGAAATTTGCAGATGAATGCCTGGATGAATGGTATGAACTGACCGGCAGACGCTACCAGCGTATTGGTCAATATCGCTGCAAAGATGCCGAATACCTGATTATTTCTCAGGGTAGTGTCATTCGCACAGCACAGGCAACCGCTGATTATCTACGCGAAAAGCGCAATATTAAAGTGGGCGTCGTCAATATGACTTTCTTCCGCCCTTTTCCCGGTGACTTGATTTCTGCTGTCGCTAAAGGCCGCAAGGGCATTACCGTGATGGAACGTACCGATCAGCCCTTATCAGAAGACTTGCCGCTGATTTCGGAAATTCGCAATGCGATGGCCAAAGCATTTGAAAATGGTCATGCCAAAGAAACGCCATTCCCTGAATATGCATCTTACAATAAAGTCACAGACACTTCACCACTCTACTCTGCCTGCTTTGGCCTAGGAAGTCGTGACCTACAACCCGAAGGTATTATTGCTGCTATAGAAAATATGCTACCGCAAGGGAAACGTCAGAAATTCTTTTATCTGGGCATAGATTTTGTGCGTAGCCAGGCTTTCTCGCCGAAACAGGAATTACAACAGCAAGCAGTTATTGATGCTTATCCGGCGATTCGTGATTTAGCCCTAAAAGGCTCTGAAAACCCTAATCTGATGCCCAAGGACTCACTAACCGTGCGCATGCATTCAGTGGGCGGCTGGGGGGCGATTACCACCGGTAAAAACCTGGCAATGACCCTATTTGATTTGCTTGATTATAATATCAAAGCTAACCCTAAGTACGGCTCTGAGAAAAAAGGCCAGCCAACTACTTATTATTTATCAGCAGCACCGGAGCCGATTCGTATTACCTGTGAATATGCACATGTTGATATCGTTATTGCCCAGGATCCGAATGTTTTTACGCACGCCAATCCACTGGCCGGACTCAATAAAAACGGCGTGTTTATTATTCAAAGTAACCTGGAAAGCCCGCAAGAAGTCTGGCGCACCTTCCCCAGAGCCTCGCAGCAATATATTGTTGATAAAAACATCAAAGTTGCCTACCTAGATGGCTTTAAAATCGCACGCGAGGAAACCGACCATCCTGATTTACAATTTCGCATGCAGGGCATTGCCTTTCAGGGTGCATTTTTTGAGTCGTCTCCTATCGCTGAAAATGCGGGCAAGAGCAAAGATGATATTTTACAAGCCATCCATAACACCATTAAAACCAAGTTCGGCGGCAAAGGCGAGCAGGTAGTCGAAGAGAATTTCCGTACAGTAAAACGTGGTTTTAGCGAAACTAGACACCTCGCTGTTGAAGAAATGAAAGTCGGCGATGTCGCGCCATGGGCTGTTAAAAAGGAAAAGACCGCGCCACTGATGCTACTGCAAAAGCCAGCGAATGATGACCCAATATCGGATATTCATCGTTTTTTTGAACAGACAGGCACAAACTATATTAATGGCCGCGCCAACGAAAGCCTGGCCGACCCTTTTATGGCACTGAGCATTATCCCTGCTGCCACCGGAATTTACCGGGATATGACCCAGATTCGCTTTGAGCACCCCATCTGGATTCCAGAAAATTGTACCGCCTGTGGTGACTGCTATACCGCCTGCCCTGATAGCGCGATCCCCGGCCTGATTAATAGCGTGAATGAGGTGTTTGAAACCAATATCAAGCGCATCGAAAAAACCGGCAAAACAGTTAAGCATTTACGCCGTGCGATTCGTAATGTTGAGAAAAAATATCATACCTTAACGGCTGATAAATCAGAAGGTACGGTGTTGGATCCGATTTTTAATAAGTCGATCGGCGAAACCATCAAAGAATACCCTGATGCGGATCAGGCTGAAGTCAAACAGGAATTTGAGTGGTTTAAAGAAGCGATGGGCGACTTTAAATTTGCCATTACCAAGCCATACCATGACGCAATCAATAAGCGCACCCCTAATAATGGCGGCCTATTTTCGATCACGATTAACCCTATGACCTGTAAAGGTTGCATGGAATGCGTCGAAGTCTGCCCTGATGACGCACTAGAACCCGCTCCGCAAACAGTCGAAAGCATACAAACATTGCGCAATGACTGGGAGTACTGGAACGACCTGCCAACATCAAACCCTAAATACAAACGTATTGATGATTTAGATGAAAAGGCTGGCGCCCTGACCACTATGCTGCTAGATAAACACACCTACGCTTCGATGAATTGTGGAGATGGTGCCTGCCTAGGCTGCGGTGAAAAAACTATCGTGCATTTGTTCACCAGTACAGTGACGGCACTGATGCAGCCTCGTGCTAAAAAACAAGTGGTCAAGATAGACCAGCTGATCACAGACATGGAAAAACATATCCGTCTGAAATTATCAGAAAAACTGGATATCAGCGACATAGAAGCCCTTGAAGCAGCGATTGATGCCAATAAGAATGTCGATTTAACCCTAACCAAATTAAGTAGCTCATTAAGTGCGGGTAAAGCCAGTGACCCTATTGATAGCAAGTGGTTAAAGTGGGCATCACAGATAGTAGCGAAGCTTAAACATTTAAAATGGCAATACACGACCGGTGTAACTGGCAATGGCCGTGTTGAAATGGGCATTACCAACAGCACCGGTTGCTCTTCAGTCTGGGGTTCAACTTTTCCATTTAACCCCTACCCTTTTCCGTGGGCAAATAACTTGTTTCAGGATGCACCATCATTAGCAATGGGGATCTTTGAAGGACATATGGTCAAAATGGCAGACGGTTTCAAAGCCATTCGTATGGCTGAACTGGAAATTGCCGGAAAATATGATAAGCAGGAAAGCGATCATTTCTTTAAGTATTTTGATTGGCATCAGTTCAGCGAAGAAGAATACCTGCTTTGTCCACCAGTCGTCACAGTTGGTGGTGATGGCGCCATGTACGATATAGGTTTCCAGAACCTGTCCCGTAGCATTATGTCGGGTATGCCATTAAAAATCCTGATTTTAGACACTCAAGTGTATTCAAATACCGGCGGCCAGGCCTGCACTTCTGGCTTTACGGGGCAAATATCCGATATGGCACCTTATGGCAAAGAATGGAAAGGCAAGACTGAGCGGCGTAAAGAAATGAGCTTGATTTCCATGGCACATAGAACCACCTATACCTTGCAAAGCTCTATTGCCCACCCGAACCATTTAATCGAAGGCTATATCGATGGCTTAAATTATCGTGGCCCTGCCATTTTTAATATTTACGCCGTATGCCAGCCTGAGCATGGTGTTGCCGATGATGCGGCGACCATGCAAAGTAAACTTGCTGTTGAGGCCCGTGCATACCCTTTAATGACTTACGACCCACGCGAAGATGATACCTGGGAAAAAAGCATGTCACTAAAAGGCAACCCGGATCTAGACAATGACTGGACTACTTACGAGCTTAAATTCGTTGATGAATATGGCATAGAAGATACCATGACCGTGCCTTTAACCTTTGCCGACTGGGCAATGACTGAAGGACGCTTCCAGAAGCACTTTAAATTTGTCGCTCCTTCAAAATGGACCGACGACATGGTGCCATTACATGAGTTTATTGATTTAGACCATGATGAGATGGCAGAAAATACTGCCTACGTCCATGCGGTACACCCTGAATCAAATACTCTGGTTCGCGTTGCAATTGATCCCGAAATTGTGCACGCCACCATTGGGCGACGTAATTTCTGGCGTACCTTAAAAGGCCTGGCTGGCCTGGATAAAATTGTCATTGACGTGGAGGCCATTGCCGCACAGGCCAAAGCAGAAATGGCTTCCGGCATAGCCTCTAACTTAATGAATATGGTGAGCGGCAAATCAGCCGACGGCGCTACCGATGTCAATGCATTAGCCGCTGTTTTAGCCGCTGCTCCTGCTGCGAGTGCGCCTCAAGTACCCGTACCAACAGTTGCTGCTCCAGCAGGAAAAACCGCTGCCGCCAGCCCAGTTGCAAAAGCCGAACAACCCGCTGCAGCAGGTGGACATGACGCCGTGTGGATAGAAACACCGGATTGTACAACCTGTGACGAGTGTGTGGATATTAACCCGAAAATCTTCAAATACAATGATGATAAAAAAGCCATCATCATAGACCCGACAGCCGGGACGTTTGAAGATATCGTTAAAGCTGCAGAAAAATGTACTGCTGTCATCATTCATCCAGGCACACCCTGGAACCCGGATGAGAAAAACCTGGCGAAATTAATAAAGCGGGCTGAGAAGTTTCAGTAATAAAACACTACGAAGTTGCCCCCTGTATCAGGATAGTTTTCGCCTTATTTGAAAAGCATAACATCAAATGAGGACGCATTCCTCACTCAGAATGCGTGCAGATCGACAAAAGGCAAAAGCTTTCAAAGAACAAAAAAATGAAGTCGATTCGTTTGATGATGGAGATGAGTATTTTTCTCCAAAAATATAAGACATCATTTTTCGGAGATGCTAGTGAATATTAACTTAGGTTAAAATTATCAAGAGAGCAAGTTGGTATCTTTAACTATGCTATTGCAACATACTTTAATCGTTTTTTACCTAAATTGTAGGTAAGACTAAGGAGCGTGGATTTAATAATTTCCGGATCTTGACTGGTCTTTTTATCCGTTTTCCTCGTTGTAGCAATAGTTGCATAGCTTGCTATTCGCCTATTGCTACGCCTTGAAAACGAACAAAGATCCTGTCAAAGTTGCGTATATTATTAATATCCTCACTCCTAAGCGTATTAATTCCCACAATCGATGAACTATAAAAAATCCCTAGTCAAATTTGCCATCAAAAAAACCCCAAAGAAAATGATATTCTGGGTTGCGAATAAAAAAGCTAAAGGAATAGCAAAACTAACAGACTTCAGGTTTAATTCCAAAGAACGCAAACTTTATGCGCAACTGCTCCTCTCTGGTGAAGAGAAAAAGGAGGAACTCTGGCTGGAAGACTTTACCCTGACGACTCATAAACAATCATTCCAGCTTGTCATCCACCAGATACAATCTAACCGCCCCTGGTTAGATTGCCTACTTAAAAATTTTGTACTGGAGCGAGAATGGAAAGTTCCCGATAAACATGCTGATCTGATTCATTATTTACTTGCTTTGGATAATTCCGGGCAAGAAGAAAATAGCGAATAAAAATGCTGCTTACATATTGAAGAGATTTTATGTTTAAGCAAATAATATGGTATAAAATAGGGCATATAATACGCATCCGCTTTATTTCTAAATGTCTCTAAAGCCTGGTAGTCAGTGCTGTATTCGGTATTGAGCAATTAAACCTATGAACCTATTCAATCTATTTGGCAAAAAGTCTTTTCCTCACGGTATTCATCCCGATACCTATAAAGAACAAACGCAGGCGAAAGTTACACGCCGCTTGCCTTTTGCCGATGAAATCATTGTGCCTTTGGCACAAAGCATCGGTCGACCGGCGAAAGCCATTGTCTTTAGAGGTCAGCATGTCGTTCGTGGAGAAATCATTGCTGAAGCAGATGGCTTTATGTCCGTGCCTATCCATGCACCGGTTAATGGTACCATCAAGGCTGTTGATATTGCTTCAACTGCGAAAGGCGGTAAGCAGCCAGCGATTATCATTACCACCTCCTTAAACTCTGGCCAGCAAATTCCAGATTCGGGTGAGCGCTGTGATTATTTGCAAATGTCACGCGAGGAACTGGTTAAGGCCGTACAAAACACCGGGCTTGTTGGCCTGGGCGGTGCCGCATTTCCTACCCATGTTAAAATGGCGATTCCACCTGACCGCACTATTCATACGGTACTGGTTAATGGTTGCGAATGTGAGCCTTTTCTAACCACTGATCACCGGGTGATGCTGGAACAAATTGACAATTTGCTACTGGGTATTCGCATTGCCATGAGAACGGTAGCTGCGACAAAAGCAATCATCGGTATCGAAGATAATAAACTCAATGTGTTGGCAGCAATAAAACTCTATTTACCTGATGATGGTACAATTACCATTGAAGCCGTAGAAACAAAGTACCCGCAAGGCGCTGAAAAGATGCTGGCGTACTCTTTATTAGGTATAGAAATTCCGTCTGGTGGCCTGCCATCTGAAGTTGGCTTAGCTATTTTTAATGTGGCAACCCTGGCTGAACTAGGCGCACTACTCCCTGTCAAACAAGGTTTAATCGAGCGCATTATCACGATTACCGGCGATGGGGTAAAAAAACCAGGTAATTATTTAGCGCCCATCGGCACGCCCGTTCGATTTCTGCTGGAATATGCCGAGTTTATAGGCGCAGAAGCAGAACTTATTTTAGGCGGCCCGATGATGGGTATGCCGGCTCGCTCACTAGATGTACCCATTACTAAAGGCACAGGCGCATTACTTGTGTTAGATAAACGGGCTACCAAGGGCGATGATATTTTACCCTGTATAAAATGCACCCAATGCCTACAGGCCTGTCCTATTAATTTAAACCCATCTGAGTTAGGGTTACTAGCTGCTAAACGGCAATACGACATTATGGAAGAACAATATCACCTCAATGACTGCTTTGAATGTGGTTGCTGTAGTTATGTTTGCCCTTCCAACATCCCGCTAGTTCAATATTTTAGAATAGCAAAAACTTTAAACCGAGAGAGACACTTACAAAATAGCTGACACAATTATTAGCAACAATAAAAGGGAATTTATGAACTTATCAAAACTATTTGGCAAAAAAACTTTTCCGCACGGTATACACCTGGAAGAACATAAGGCTGAAACTAACGCTAAGCCAACTCGCCGCCTGCCTTTTGCTCCTGAAATCATTGTCCCCCTGGCGCAACATGTAGGAAAACCGGCCAAACCTCTTGTATTTCAAGGTCAACATGTCACACGCGGCGAATTGATTGCAGCGGCAGATGGCTTTATGTCATCCCCTATTCATGCGCCTGTAACAGGAACGATCAAGGAGATTGGGCTCGCTAAAACAGCGCAAGGTGGCAAGCAAGATGCCATTATTATCACCACATCGCTCAACTCAGGACAACAGCTGTTAGACTCAGATATTCATTATGATTATCTACAAATGTCGCGGGAAGAACTTATCCAGGCAGTACAAAATACAGGTATTGTAGGCCTGGGCGGAGCAGCTTTTCCAACCCATGTAAAAATGAAGACGCCCACTGATTGCTCTATTCATACCGTACTGGTAAATGGCTGCGAGTGTGAACCCTTTCTAACTACTGATCACCGGCTTATGTTAGAAAGAATAGATCATTTATTACATGGCATTCGCATCAGCATGAAGTGTGTTGATGCACCTAAAGCTATTATCGGCATTGAAGATAATAAAATGGATGTTTTACATGCCATTGAGCCATTTTTACCAGACGATAACAGCATTAGCATTAAAGCCATTGCCACCAAGTACCCTCAAGGTGCGCAAAAAATGTTGGCCTATTCTTTACTAGGGATTGAAATCCCGTCTGGAAGTCGCTCATCAGAAGCGGGTTTAGCCATTTTTAATGTGGCTACTTTAGCCAAGGTTGGTGCATTATTACCCAAAGGCCAAGGGTTTATTGAACGCATCATCACTATTACTGGCGATAATTTAGAAAACCCGGGGAATTATCTAGCACCGATTGGCACACCTTTACGTTATATTTTAGATCATGCTGGATTTAAAGGCGACGAAGCAGGATTGATCATAGGTGGCCCGATGATGGGCACGCCAGTGCGTTCATTGGATGTACCTATTACTAAAGGCACTGGCGGCGTACTGGTACTTGATGAGCGCGCCACTAAACGGGATGATATTTTACCTTGCATAAAGTGCTCGCAATGCCTAAGCGCCTGCCCTATCAATTTAAACCCTTCTGAGCTGGGATTATTAGCAGCCAAGCGACAATATGATGTGATGGAAGAAAAATATCATCTGAATGACTGCTTTGAATGTGGTTGCTGCAGTTATGTTTGTCCGTCTAATATCCCGCTAGTGCAATATTTTAGAATTGCAAAAACACTAAATCGTGAAAGGCACAGACAAGATGGCTAAACATGACTTGAAAATTGATATACGCACATCGCCGTATATCCGCAAAGCTCCCACTGTTGCGCAAATCATGCGCAATGTTGTGTATGCCCTGCTCCCTCTGGTAATTTATTCTGTATATCATTTTGGTATCAGTGCCTTGGCCTTGATACTGGTAACCACACTATCCTGCATTCTGACAGAGCATTTTTTCTGCACGATGTCAGGTAAAAAATCCACCATTCTGGATGCCAGTGCGGTAATCAGCGGTCTGTTGCTGGCCATGACTCTGCCGCCTGGGTTCCCCTTATGGATGGGGGCTGTTGCCGGTTTCACTGCAATTGCCATGGGCAAAACCTTGTTTGGCGGACTGGGCTTTAATATCTTTAACCCTGCGCTGGTGGGGCGTGCATTTGTCCAGGCAGCATTTCCAGTCTCCATTACTACCTGGACGCCTGCTCTAGCGGTAGACCGTTTCAGCGAGTTTATTCCATCGACACTCGCCTTGCCTTTTATGCACCCCTTACCAACAGCCGAATGGTCTGCCAGGGTTGCTATCGATGGATTTACAGGTGCTACGCCCTTGGCTTTAATGAAGTTTCAGGGAATAATGACTAATTCCTATGACTTGTTTATGGGGAATATCGCAGGCTCCACCGGTGAAACCTCCACGCTGTTAATATTAGTCTGTGGCACTTATTTAATATTTAAAAAAATGCTCGACTGGCGTATTCCTGCGGCAGTTATATTCGGTACGGCGGTATCAGCCGAGCTTTTTTATTTACTAGATCCGCTTAAATACCCCACGCCTGCTTTTATGCTGCTTTCGGGTGGCTTAATGTTTGCCGCCATGTTTATGGCCAGCGATATGGTTGCCTCACCTGTGACTCCTTTGGCGATCTTCATATTTGGCTGTTTAGTAGGGTTTCTCACGGTTATTATTCGTTTATTTGGCGGTCTGACCGAAGCCGTAATGTATGCAATATTATTCGGCAATGCTGCGACGCCTATTATTGAAACCTACACCCAGCCACGCATTTATGGTGCACGCAAGAAAAACCAGGATAAATCATGAGCACTCCAGAAAACCAAGTTCCTGAATTACCCTCAAGCACCAAGCTCATTATGACCTTGGCAACAGTTGCCATGATTTCCGGCTTATTAGTGGTCATGGTCTATGAATTTACCAAGCCCATTATTGCCGAGAACCAGCGACTGGCGACAGAGCGTGCTATTTTTAAGGTTTTACCCCTGGCAAAGAAGCGATTAACCTATGTTGTCGACCAGGATAAGTTAGTGCTAGCCGATGATAAAACCGTAGGTGAGCTAATTTATGCAGGTTATGATAAACACAACAATCTGGTGGGTGTTGCTATTAATGCAGCAGCGCAAGGTTATCAGGATATTGTTAAAATACTCTATGGCTACAATCAAGATAACAGTTGCATCATAGGCTTTGATGTATTAAAAAGCACCGAAACACCTGGCTTTGGCACCAAAATCACCACGGATGAGGGGTTTTTAGCTAATTTTAAATGTTTAGATGCACAGCTTAATGTGCCACAATCCGCATTAGCAAACGCAATTACAACAGTGCGGCACGGTACCAAAAAACACGCCTGGCAAATTGATGCTATTTCAGGGTCGACCATTACATCTAATGCAGTCGGGCGTATGTTAAATAAGAGCGCGCAAAAGCTGCTTCCGGTGGTTGTTAAGAATTTAAACCTGTTGAAGCAAGGACAGCAATAAAAACGTATCCCAGCCTACGCCATGACTCAAAGCGTGGAAACAAGATCAAAATGAGGTAAAAATGACTCAAGCTAACAAAAAAGAAACACCCTTAACTCTGGATGTCTTTACCGCAGGTATCTGGAAAGAAAATCCGGTATTCGTCATGATGCTCGGCCTCTGCCCGGTGCTGGCCGTGACTAATTCTGTCCTGAATTCACTAGCAATGGGCATTGCGAGTATATTTGTATTAGTTTGCTCTAATGCCTTAGTTTCTGCATTGCGCAACTTTATTCCCAAGCAGGTACGCATCACGACTTATATTATTATCATCGCCACCTTTGTGACTCTGGTTGATTATATTATTCAGGCTGTAAGCCTGGATTTATATAATCGACTCGGTGCATTTATTCAATTGATTGTAGTCAATTGCTTAATTTTAGGTCGCGCCGAAGCCTATGCTTCAAAGAACTCGTTTACCAAATCAGTGGTTAGTGCGCTAGGTATGGGGCTAGGCTTTACCCTGGCACTTGTTATGCTGGGTGGAGTCAGAGAATTATTAGGTGCCGGCCAGTTATTGGGCTATCAGGTGTTTAGCACTCAGTTTGAGCCCTGGGTAGTGATGATCTTACCGCCCGGCGGGTTTATCGTCTTAGGCTGCTGGTTATTACTGATTAATTATCTGGAGCAACGTAAAACAAGTAAATTAATTTTACGAGATAAAGCCGCTTCGCACGACCAATTGCCATCAGAAAGTTTTAGTTAACTTTCGAAAAACACGGGCCATAAAGTGAGCCTACTCATAAAAGCTATCGATTAAGGATCAAGCGGCAGTCTTAATAGTTCTTCCAAAAAATCGGAATTAGGCACCTTAAGCTCTACGCTCGCCTGGTTAGAAGCAATAAGTTTTAGCTGTAGTTTCGCTAGAAACTTACCAGAGACGACTTAAACGACAAGTACCGATGAAAATCGTTTGTCAGGATCCACGCCGTATCGTGGCTGCAAGATATTAATATGAAACCAACTGAACTTTTATCCATCATCATTCCTTTTCATAATGAACAGGAAGTAATCAGCGAATGCCAGCGACGCATATCTGCAGCCGTTGCAGCAATTGATATGCAGATTGAAATACTTTACGTAAATGACGGCAGTAAAGATGACAGCTTAGATATTCTTATTGCTCTGATGCAACAAGATAAACGTATTAAAATCATTGATCTCAGTCGTAATTTTGGCAAAGAAACGGCCATGACAGCAGGGCTAGATGTGGCAAAAGGCGATGCTGTGGTTATTATTGATGCTGACTTACAAGACCCGCCTGAGCTGATTACTGAAATGGTAAAAATCTGGCGTACTGGCTTTGATGTTGTGTATGCCAAGCGTACCAAACGCAAAGGTGAAAGCCTTATTAAAAAAGCAACAGCACGGTTATTTTATAAGCTGATTAATAAAATCAGTGACCATGAAATCCCGGAAAATGTTGGTGATTTCCGCCTAATGAGTCGCCAGGCCGTAGATGCGCTAAACCAAGTACGCGAGCGTAAGCGCTTTATGAAAGGCTTATTTGCATGGATAGGTTTTCCACAGACAGCTATAGAATATAGCAGAGATCCTCGTCTAGCAGGAAAAACTAACTGGAACTACCGGAAACTCACCAAGTTTGCCATAGAGGGCATTTCATCATTTACTCAGGAACCCTTACGCCTCGCTACTTATATGGGTTTTCTTACTGCGTTTGGCGCCTTTGCATTAGGACTCTTTTATATTATTAAAACTCTGATGTTTGGTGACGCGATACAAGGCTTCCCAACCCTGATTACCGTGATTTTATTTTTCTCCGGCGTGCAGTTATTATCTATCGGCATTCTAGGTGAATATATCGGGCATATGTTTATCGAATCCAAACAGCGTCCGCTTTATTTTATTAAAAAAACCTATTCGGCCAAGGCAGATGACTAAAGCCTTCAGCAATATATCCCTGGCGATTATTGGTATCGCAATTTTAACGCGCCTATTTGGTATTATTGAATATCCCCTGCACGACCCAACTGAAGCGCGTTACGCAGAAATCCCCCGGTTAATTATAGAAACTGGCAACTGGATTATGCCGCCCTTTGATTATGATGTACCCTTCTGGGGAAAGCCTCCGCTGACATTTTGGCTTACAGCAATCTCCTTTAAGCTGTTTGGTTACTCTGAATTTGCAGCGCGTTTGCCCGTATTTTTATTAGCCGGACTCGTGTTATGGCTAAGTTACTGCTTTGCCAAGGTAATACTCGGCGCCAAAAAAGCCGCCTTTAGTAGTACCGTATTAATCAGCACCGCACTGTTCTTTATTGCCAGTGGAGCAGTGATGACTGATATGGCCTTGTGCCTATGTATCAGCTTATCCATGATTAGCTTCTGGCATGCCCTAAATAACCCGGATGAACAGCAAGCCAGAAAATGGAGCTATTTATTCTTTGCTGGCCTGGGTTTTGGCTTATTAGTCAAAGGGCCTATTGTTGGGGTGCTAGTTTTATTACCTCTTTTTGCCTGGGTTATATTAGAAAAACAATGGTTAGCCACCTGGCTGAAAGTGCCCTGGTTCAAAGGCTCGGCACTGATGCTATTAATCTCTGTACCCTGGTATATCATCGCGGAAATTAATAGCCCAGGGTTTATCAATTACTTTTTAGTGGGTGAGCATTTTATGCGCTTTGTCGATGCTGGTTGGCATGGTGATTTATATGGTGTCGCGCATAAACACCCGCATGGAAAAATCTGGCTGTTATGGTTGTTTGCCAGCTTTCCGTGGTCGTTTATATTTCTAGGCAGTGTCTTAAGCTGGCCGTTAAGAAAGAATAAGACTATCACCTTAAAAAATGCCTGTCAGGGTAGTATGCATAGCTATCTTTTTTTATGGGCTATCGCACCCATGGTTTTTTTTACCATGTCTGGTAATATCCTGTATACCTACGTCTTGCCGGGATTACCTGCTTTTGCCATGATGGTTGCAGAAATGATTTCCCTACGCTTTGATACAAACGCTAGCCTGCAAAGTAAATGGCTGTATGCCGGGCTAATTATTCCGATTGCGGGTCTAGTCTTTATGGCGCTGGTATGGACGGCGCCTAATAAATTAAACTTTGAAAAGAATCAGAAATATTTAGTCGAAATTTATCAAAATACCCGGCAGTCAGAAAAAAGCCAGCTTTCCTACGCCGGTGAGCGCTTATTTTCGATCAATTTTCACACTCAGGGTCAGGCTAAGCGCATCACTTTAGCGGTAAGTTCTATCAATGCACTCAGCAATAATTCAATTGAAGATTATTTAATTATAGAAAAAGATCATCTGAATAGGCTTCCGGCTGAACACTTCAAAAACTTTGAAATAGTTGAAGAGTATCGGAAACATGCTTTGTTAAAAGAGAAATAAACGACCATGAACACCCACGGTTTTTTTAAGACCTTTATACGCTATACGATTTCAGGTGGGCTCGCCACTTCGGTTCAGTTCATTGTGCTAATTTTACTCATTGAATATCACATCACAACACCTTTACAAGCGAGCATGCTAGGTGCTGGATGTGGATTTTTAGTCAATTACAATATTCAGTTTCACTGGACATTTAAGGTCAACGGCCCACATAAGGTTTTTTTCACTCGATATTTAATAGTCAGTGCTACTATGTTTGGTCTTAATGCAGCAATTTTCTGGTTAAGCACTATCCCGGAAATATTAGCCTTCCTAAAAAGCATTCCCTATCCTGAACAAATTCCACTTGCCAAACCAAAAAATATTGCCTATTGGTATGCACAAATCATTGCTAGCACTGTCGTTTTTTTATGTAATTTTCTAACCAACCGCTATTACACTTTTAAACCCAGAAAACAATCTATACCCGCACCATCATGAAGTGCATAGATAAATATGCGAAATTTAGATTTACCCACGCTCAAAAGTAAACCTGATGTGGTTACACTAACCTGGATACAATCCTTATGATTATTCGTCTGCTTTTATAGCTAAATCTACTGCTTATAAGCCTCGCTTAGTTATGCTGATATTCCTCACCCAGAGTCGCATTCAGCAACAACCGTCGACAGCACTATATTTGTTACTGATGTTGATAGCGCAAACCAGAGTTTTGTTGCCAATCTCTATGTTGAATACCACTGGTACGCCCACGCCTGATAGGTATCGATAGATTCAGAACAGTTATGATTGATAAAGCCTAGCACCCCAGAATACAGATCGTCAATCAACATCATATTTTCAAAACCTTTCCAGAATTTTGAAGTCTCAACTGATGGCCTCGTCACATATCGCCAACGTTACTGGGGCAACTTCTCTCACCTGATGAACCTGTTCTCATATAACAAACTGACAGCCGTTGATTACAAAATAAAATAGCGCACAACTCAATGTAAGGGCAAAAAACCTGCCTCAAAAACCCATGACAAAACGGACTTATATTATATAGGACAAAGGGTTAAGACGATTGAACAGAAATTATACTCAGTGTATTCTCATTGAGTTTCAAAGTGAAACAGCCTCTCTTTCCGCCCTCTCACAAAAGATACCTTCAAGAGTCAGCATCTGTCCATTTGTGTTAATTAACGGTAGAATATTTCTATTAATATAAAGCTCCATTCTCCAATCGTAACAGGGATAACAGGCTGCATATTTAAAAATTGCACCACCATTAGGCGCGCCGAAGTCGGTAGTAAATCTTATCGGTTAGCGATGCATTGCACCGATCGGGTTTTGTGCAGCATCACTTAAATCCCCAATCCCCACCACCCAGTGATTTTGCCTGCGTTTTTCCACTACCATCTGTTTACTGCTCGTCTGCAAGACACGTCACGCTTAATAGAATACGGGTATTAGAAACTTTTCATCAAGTGAAAAAATTGCCAACTTTAAGTGTAGTCATTACCGTTGAAAACTTATGTTTATTTTCTGCATTATCCCTTACTATCAAAGCATCAATCTCTTTACCCCGGACCGCACAGCTTCTATTGTCGCTTAACCTATATTCCTAATTGAATAAATATTCAAAACCATTACGCTAAAAAAACCTGTACAATTACCTTTATTGTCTTGACAAGTTAGTTAATCATGAACCCAGAATCACTCAGTTATATATTTCTCAGCGCATTTCTTATCAACAATTTCGTGCTCGCCATGTTCTTAGGGCTATGTCCTTTCGTTGGTGTCTCGGCTAAACGTGATACCGCTTTTAATATGAGCCTGGCAACTACTTTTGTTATGTTTGTTAGCTCTACCAGTGCTTATGGTATCAATCTGGTGCTAACGGCTTTCGATCTGGAGTTTTTACGTCTGATTAGTTATATCGCATTAATTGCTTCGTCAGTGCAATTAGTAGAAATGGTATTAAAGAAATTTAGCCCAGCCTTATTTAGAGCCCTTGGGATCTTCCTGCCCTTAATTACCACTAATTGTGCGATTTTAGGCGTAGCTCTGTTTCAGACCTCTCGTGAGTATGACTTTTTGCAATCGGTATCTTTCAGCCTCGGAGCCGGAGCAGGGTTTGGCCTGGCTATCGTCTTAATGGCAGGACTACGCGAGAAACTGGAATTATCTAATTTACCCAACATCACCCAGGCAGCTGCTTTAAGCATGATGCTGGCGGGGATCTTATCCCTGACTTTTATGGGCTTTGCCGGCCTTGGCGGAGCAACGGCATAAGGCAAAAAACTGTAGCGCGGACTACAGTCCGCTAAACCTAGAAAAATCAATTGAACACGGAAAGTTCTAGGTTCATATACAAGACTGAACCAAAACAGGAGAAACCTATGTTAAATTTTATTATCGCAATGGCTGTTATATTCGGGCTAATGCTCGCCTGGATTTATATCCAGCAAATAGCCAGAGAATATGCTGCCAAACACCCCGAATTTGGCGCCATGAAAGAAGAGGGCTTAGGTTGCGGTAAAAACTGCGGATGTAAAGGCGGTGTGTGCGAGAAATAAGTCCTGCTAAGCTTAAACTAATACCTGCTAGACTTTAGAATCGCTCACTTAATTAAGCGGATTCAGCATACCTCCCCACGCTGCTTTAAAAGATGCGTGTAAATCGTGGTCGCTCCAGAATACTTGTATCGTGAGTATTACTAAAAGTAATTAACCCATACCAAAGCTTGTTTTTGTTGATTAAAAAATCCCTCAGAGCTATTACAACAGCATCATTTAAATAAGCACCCTGTAAGGAATTGTCCACAAATTTTTTCATTTTAATTACACAGCCCCCCTCCCACCCCTAAATTTCGGAGACAGCTGGCTATATTGCTGAATATCTTCCTCTATTTAAATTTGGAGTTAATCAGTATCAGACCGCTGCACCAATGTCATTGGAGCAGCTTTTTTCTGCCATGAGTTTGTTTTTAGATAATTACTTTAAGCGTGAGTCTGTTTTAACATCATCTGATCTAATACTGTGAAATAAGCTTGCTAAGCAGCAATAATCGAGTAGGCGACCCTGGGAGCTGTGATTACTATATAGATTAAACGCAGAAGCCATTCTGTCCGTATTTCTTCTTGTTAGCTAATGGCTTCTGCTTCCAGCTTGGCAAAGTATCTATAATTAACATGACTATCGAGCTTAGACTGGAAATTCTACGGCAAAGTTAACTCGACAATTTCCTAGTAAAGCCCGCGTTTAAAAAACTTTATCCACTTTATGGTGATAAAGAATGAATTAAAGAGCTGGAAAAAAGCCGCTTACAAAGTATTCAACGTTTGGTTTGGGTCGCGCCGCTGAGTATAGGGATACCGAAACGGGTATGCATGTCATCCGTATGAGCCGCTATGTAAAATTACTCGGGCTTTCTGATGGCATGTCTAAAGAAGAAACTGAACTGTTACTTAATACAGCACTTATGCATGAGATAGGTAAAATGGATACCAGATAGAATCCTGTAAAAACCGCAAAAATTAGATGCCGCTGAGTGGGTGATTATGAAATCACATACGCAAATGGATGCCGAAATATTAGGCAGTGATAGCTCCGCATTACTCAACTTAGCACGTATCGTTGCAATTGTGGATACTTTTAATACTCTTACAATGACCAGACCATATAAACACGCATGGCTGGTAGCGGATGCTATTAATCTGCTAAAAAAGGAAGCAGGGTCACATTTCGAACCCGAACTGGTGAAATAAAAGAGCAATACACAGCTCTATAAACACTCAAAAAGCAGATATAAAAAAGGCCCACTGCTAAAAGCAGTGAGCCTAGTATTGATTTAGTAACTTATCTCAAATTACCATATACAATATATACTTTAGAAGTTATGGTACTGTGCTTCTACGTCTTTGAAACGTTGAACGGCTTCTTCCATCAACGCTATCGCTTTTTCAGTTTGACCTTTCTTGTATGCTCCACGAGCTTTAGCAACTCTATTAAGCGCTCTATCACGCTGCGCTAAAACAACTGAGCTTTGAATTGTTTTCGCAGTTTGTTTAGTCTTTTTTATTAACGCCATAACAGTTTCTTTATCAGCACTACTTTTCATGGCGGCTAATGCTTCTTCAGATGCTGTAACCGTGTCTGTAAGTGACTGCACAACTTCAGCCTGAGTCTGGTTTTCTGTTTTACCAGCCGCCATTGCAGAAGGAGCTACAGCAAGCATTGCAAAGCTAACAAAAAACGCCATTACTAATTTTTTCAATAAATCCATCGTAGATTTCACCTTATATAAATGATTATTATAGTGTTAATGCATAATTAAAGCGTACGCACATTACCTATAATACCATAAATAAAGACCAGTAATATTTTAAATATTAATCACTTAAAATATTATGGTTATTATTTATAGCTAATTATTGTCGAATATCCTATCAAAATAAACTAATCTAGATATAACTATTCTCTTTATTCAGGGATCAACCCTTCACCAACAGTGACTATTTTAAGGGCATTTGTACCACCTTCCTGCCCAGTTAGGTCACCTTTAGTAATAATAAAGGTATCGCCTTTTACGGCATAATTGAATTTTTTTAACAGTGCAATAATATCCCTATTTAGTTGCACATGATCTTGATTTTTATACTCATAAAAAATAGGGATAACACCACGAAACAAAGTCACTCTACCCAAAGTTGCTTCACGACTACTAAATGCAAAGATAGGCAAACCTGATCTGATACGTGACATCCACAAAGGAGTTGCACCCGATTCTGTCAGCGAGACCAACCCTTGCACATCAGAATGATTAGCCATGTACATTGCTGCCAAGGCAATCGCCTCATCCTTACGCTTGAAGTATGTGTCAACCCTATGTTTAGAGGTTTTAGCGGCTCTCTGTTTATCCGTTTCCATACAGACACGCACCATGGCTTCGACTGCCTGTACTGGATACTTACCCGCTGCAGTTTCTGCTGAAAGCATAATGGCATCAGTACCATCGAGTACAGCATTCGCGACATCAAAGACTTCTGCACGCGTTGGAATAGGACTCTCAATCATTGACTCCATCATCTGCGTAGCAGTAATGACCGCTCTATCTAGCTCTCGTGAACGACTAATAAGAATTTTCTGCGCTGCTGGTAAATTAGCATCACCAATTTCTACACCTAAATCTCCACGTGCAACCATAATGACATCAGAAGCAAGAATAATCTCATCCATGACATCTTTTTGCATAGCTTCAGCTCGCTCTACCTTGGCAACAATCCCAGGGTAGCAGTCGACATCGGCCAATAGTTTACGCGCTAAATTCAAGTCATCCGCACAACGCGGAAAAGAAACAGCAACAAAATCTGCCTGAATTTTACCAATGGTTAAAATATCTTCCTTATCTTTAGCCGTTAATGCTGCGGCTGATAAACCACCGCCCAACAGATTTATGCCTTTATTATTGGATAAATACCCACCGACAACAACGGTGCAGTTAATACGCCCATTAACGACATCAACAACATCCAATACAACTCGCCCATCATCAAGTAATAAGCGGCTTCCTTGCTGCACTTCACGCGCTAATGTTTCGTAAGTAATACCAACATGGGTATTATCGCCCGCATTTTCAGATAGATTAATATCTAAGGCAAAGCCTTGCCCTTCATCTAGCCAGACTTTATCATCAGAAAAACGAGCGATACGAATTTTTGGTCCTTGCAAATCAGCAAGAATACCTATACGGCGCCCTGTTTTTTTCGATATTTCACGCACATTGTTCGCACGATCTATATGATCTTGAGCACTACCATGAGAAAAATTCAGGCGTACTGCATCAACCCCGGCATAAAACAGTTTTTCTAATACCCCAGGCTTATCTGTTGCAGGTCCAAGGGTTGCTAATATTTTCGTTCTTCTAATGTCAGGCATATATGGGAGGGGGGTAAGGGTTATTAAGTTAACTAAACAATGTAGTAATTCAATTACAGAAAAGGTCGAATAATGTCAGGTCTTATAAAATCTGCGCTGTTACTCTAAATTAACTGTAGTTGTCCGAGAGACGAAGCGAACCAAAGTCTGCCCTGTACCCGTTACCAGCATATAAAGTGTTTATTTTGCGTTCATTAAGGCACAAGTAGTATCTAACATGCGGTTTGAAAAGCCCCATTCGTTATCATACCAGGCAAGCACTTTAACTAATGTGCCATTAACCACTTTAGTCAAACTGGCTTCATAAGTTGATGATGCTGGATCATGATTAAAGTCCATTGATACTAGAGGCTTAGTATTAATATTCAATACGCCTTTTAATGTGCTTTCTGATGCCGCTACCAATAACCGATCAATTTCTTCTTTAGTGGTGGCTCTGGAAGCAACAAAGGTTAAATCAACGACTGATACATTAATAGTTGGTACGCGCATGGCAAAGCCATCCAGTTTTCCAGCCATTTCAGGTAGCACAAGACCAACTGCAGCTGCCGCACCTGTTTTAGTTGGGATCATAGATTGAGTAGCAGAACGCGCACGACGTAAATCGGGATGATACACATCGGTTAGTACTTGGTCATTCGTATATGAATGAATAGTCGTCATTAAACCACTTTCGATGCCGATACCATCAATCAGCGGCTTAACTAATGGCGCAAGACAGTTTGTAGTACAAGAAGCATTAGAAATAACCGTATCAGATGCCTTTAAAACATCATGGTTCACACCATAAACAATCGTTGCATCAACATCATTTCCACCGGGCGCAGAAATAATGACTTTCTTTGCACCTGCTGCCAAATGCGCTGACGCTTTTTCTTTATTCGCAAAAAAACCAGTACACTCATGTACTACATCAATACCTAACTGAGCCCACGGAAGTTTTGCTGGATCTCTTTCCGCCAAGACTCTGATTTTATCGCCATTAATAACAATATAATCGCCTTCCACACTAACTTCAAAAGGAAATTTTCCATGCACAGTGTCGTATTGAGTTAAATGTGCATTGGTTTCTGCATCGCCTAAATCATTGATTGCAACAATTTCAACTTCACCTGTACGGTTTGTTTCATATACAGCTCGCACAACATTACGACCAATCCGGCCATAACCATTAATTGCAACTTTAATCGCCATCCAGTTTCTCCTAAAGATAAATATAACAAGGCTTATCCATACAGTAATTAGCATGGAAATTTTTTAATTATACTAAATATCAGCCTCTTCCGCCATTCAATTCAATCTAACGCGCATAATAAAGAAAAATACCGACTCAAGTCCATGCACAGGCTATATAAAATTAGGATTTTTATTATAGTCAGGGTGAAAATAGGCTTCAGCAAACTTCAAATATATTACGACAACTAATAGCACCCACCTATACCCCCCCCAAGGCTCC
>Ga0233435_1000393_pt1 | contig 52902 bp, 55 predicted proteins | sample SI_122_August201_3_FD_182735 | JGI IMG/M metagenome (GOLD analysis project Ga0233435, IMG submission 182735) | Seawater microbial communities from Saanich Inlet, British Columbia, Canada - SI_122_August2016_135_MG | ecosystem: Environmental > Aquatic > Marine > Inlet | place: Canada: British...
TATTTTGGGTTCTAATTGACACTGCTTATGCAGTCAGCTGGTCGAGGCCCTCGGGGGTTATGGTGTCCTTATGCTGTCATTCTGTTTTTGTGTGGATTAATTCTATTTTGTTACCATTTATGCAGTCAGTTTGTTAGCGTATGTGCGAGTATGGTGTCAGTCAGTGTGAATATTTGTGTTACATGTATCGTTATCATGTTTGTTAGCATTTATGGTGTTCTTATGTTTATTATGCTATTTTTATTTGTTACCATTATTTATTTTATATGTTATATTTTTATGTTACACATTCTAAGCATATTACGTGACAATTGTAATCATTGTTAAATATTAATCACTGCGTATATTTTTATATTGTTTTGAAAATGCATATTAACTTTCAAAATAATACAACATCAATTATGGTGTGCCAATGTCTACTTTCTAGATTTTTTATTCTTTCTCTTCTTTACACGTCTTGTCACTTTACTCTTTTTATTACGTTTACTTCTTTTGGATTTACGTGACTTCTTATGCTTACGTGTTCTCTTTTTTCCTCCATGTTGTTGTTCACCATATCTTTCTGCCTGTTGTGTAACATCAATAAATCTATTTGTTTGATAACTTTCTCCAATCGCAGGAAGAGTGACAAACTTTATTGCATACTTCTTCAAGTATTTACCTAGACCCATTCTCTTTATTCGCTTAGGAGAGAAAATACTCTCGGTCTCAAATGAAGTTTCAATATCTTCAGCATCACACCCTACAATATCCTTGCTTACTACTTCACATATACCCTTCAATTGATTAAGTGCATCGTCATTCAGTGCTGTCACACGCATCTCATCAGTCATTGGTTTGCGTTTCTTGTCACGACTAAATGGAGCATAGGGCTGGATAAGTATAGAGTTCTCAACATTATGTTCATGGCGAATATTTCCATGAAGGTCATCAACTATTATTGTGTTAAACTTATTAAAGTCAGAAAACTCAGACCAAACATTGTTCAAGTTCTTTGGATAATCCTCGTCATCTATGTCTTCAACGCCCCATTTAAATAAAAAGAAGTCTTCACCAAGACCACAACTATCACTTATTATACCTGCAATACCTTCAGAATACTCTCGTTCGGAATACGTCCATAATCCAACCGCATACTTATCTTGGTTAGCATTAAAAAAACGAAACAATTCACACAAATAAGGACGCAAAAAGACAGCATGGTCACCATCATTCACATAATTAAATTGTGATTTATCTTGTTCACTTAATTGCTTCCAGTTTGTATTATCCATCTTGTTCTTAGGTAAAAAATGAATAAGTGTTTCATCTATATCAAATATAACCAACAATCGTTTCTTTTCAGACATTGTTTACTAATATAATAATAATATATTTTAATTTAGCTACAACCTTGTAAAAGAGATAAGGAGACACATGTGTATATCATGTGACATAGACCCTAAATCACACTCTTTCTTTAAAATCGCTACAGAGGGAACCGTGCAGATATTCTACTCATGTCCAGCAGAAGCTACAAAATACTTTGACAAGGAAAGTGTTGAATTACATTGTAGAGAGAAACTACAAGAAAAAGGCGGAGAAAATAAATGGATTTTTATCTTTGATGGAACAGGTTACACTCTTCGTCATGCGTTGGCTATAGGCGTGTCATTAAGCTTCTTACGCGTCATTAAAGAATATTCAGACACTCTTATAGAAATACGCATTCTCAATACTTCTTCTTATGTATCCACCATGCTCACTATCATGAAACCTTTTATTCCACATAACATTTATTCAAAAATTAACTGGGATACATTCAAGTAATTATTTCTACGCATACTATATACATAAAATGGCAATAAATACAACCGATATACCTCCATTAGACGAACTTGTTGCCGAACAAAAGAAAAATCCAACGATTGTAAACCATTCCAGCAAGTTTGTCGTGGTTACTTACTGGTGGGGAAGGGGAAATGATAACCAAAATATTGCTCGTCCATGTGTTTCATTCTATGAAAACTTTGCAACACAAATCAGCAAATACACACGAAAATACTTGAACTTTATGTATCATAGCAAAGAATCGCGAGAAATAGTAAACATGTCAAACCCCGAAACCCCTCTATTAATCACGCAAAATATGCCAGCACATGTCAGCTCTCTGAAATCGTTCGTGAGTATGGTCAAATATTTCGCCAAAGTGTATATCGATGGATTATACATTGACATTAATCTACTTGACAATAAAGATACTAAACGGTTTGATAAGGCAAAGAAAATTATAGAACAGATGAAGAGAGAAAACACATGCCCTGCAGATTTTAATCTTCTTACAAAGGCTAAGAATGAGTTCCAGTTTCAAATAAAAGTCAATAAAATATTTACAAAAGTCGCACGTCTTATCTTAGAGATTAATGCAAACACTTTTACTCAAATTATACGAACAAGGGGAACACTTGATATTATCGCCAAAAATTATAAAGAAGGCAACACTGAACAAATTAAACAAGACGCAATCGAACTTATTAAAACTATGGGAGAACGAGGAGCACAATACGTAAAAGAATCAAAAGATAACTTGAAAAAGAAACATACTATCGAAGCTTTCGGAGAAGTATTTGAAAACTACAATATAATTGACCTTCTTAATCATTATCTTAGACATCGTTCGTCAATGAAGTTTCAAGATATGATTACCAGATGGGAACAAGCTTGTGCACGCGCAAATTGTAACTACCTTGCCGTCGAATATGACTACTTCTCGCGAAACAAACTATACCAACTTGCTATCAACGCAAAACCGTTATTCATTAAACATGCATTAGAACTGTGCCAAGGACGAGCAGTTGTATATATTGACGGTGATATGTTCATCAGAAAATATCCTAACATTTTTGATATGCCAAATATTGACTTTATGTCTCGTGGATGGAATATTGACCCCCGTTCTAGTTATAACATTGGAACCAGTATCATGTTTAATCCATATAAGTTTGAGACTTCAGGAGGAATTATGTATTTCTCGAACTCAAGCGAATCCATTAAACTTATGGACATGTGGATTGATGAATCAGCAAAACCATCTAACAGTGGAAAAGCCGACGATCGTATTCTATCTATTGTTTTCAACGCTAAAAAATTATTACTCAATATGACGACCATACAATTACCTATTGAATACCTGTGGCTAACACTTGATTATGATGACAGAATGCTTGAACACATATACGATTGGGACAAAAACGAAATGGACGCAACCATCTTTATTGATCACCCAGAATGCCTCACCAGCGAAGAAACTGCAGAAGGTGCTGGAGCTTCCAGTGATAGAAGTCCAAAATTACACAAGTTTCTTGACTCAGAAGAAGAAGATATACCTGTCACAGAAGCATTTCACGAATACTTCATGTTCCCTAGTCAAAAAATGGCTGATCAGTTTAAACCATATCACGCATACATGAGCGAAACTAAATATATTGATGACGGTAATCCCATTTTATATGAGAGAAAACTTGTTGACAGACAAAATCCAGAAAATAATGAGTATCCTATGTATATCACTTCTTATGATAAACAATATGGAAAACAACAAAAGATTGTTGATAATAATATGAAAATAGTTCAAGACGAACTCAATGATACTTATTGGTCAAGAGAGAAAGGACTGCAAATCATAAATACTAATTTTAAGGATGACAAAACTATATTGTTATGTGAAGGACGTGTTCCAGGAGAAGAATACACTATACCTATGATCATTGCACTTCTCAATAGAGGATACAGTGTTATATACCTACCCTCTAGTTGTAAAGACAGTTGTTACCTATCACTTGTAAATGATAAACGTTCAAACTTAGAACTTATCTTCATGCCAGACATTTCAAAATCTGAAAGCATTCTTAAACCAGTTGTTGACATGACGCAACCTATCTACTTTAAACAACAGTCCAACCTATCACTCTTAACAAAAGCGCTTGCAATGTATCCTTCACTTGAAGAGTTCACACATTCATTTGCATTAGGAAATTATCAGGTCGTGTCTAGAATTAGAATTGGTTATGTTTTCAAAAAATCGGGACAGCCCGATGCCAATATTCTCTCTTTCTGTAACTCAAAACCAAACTCTCTGGTTGTGAACGTGAACCCAAAAACAAATCCACCCATTATCAACGGAGGTTACAGACAACACGGAGGAGGAATGTCACAACAAGACATTGATGAATATATATCTGGACAACAAATCATGTATGGTGCAGGACTTAAACATTATAAATCAGGCGGTGTAAAAATAAAACATCGCACCAGAAAAAATAAACCACACAAATGGTCAGCAAAATATAAACGTTCTATAGACTGTAAAAATCCAAAAGGATTTTCGCAGAAACAATATTGTAAATACGGAAGAAATAAAACAAAACGTTCACATCGAAAACATTAATTACATCATAATAACATATATATTTTATTATGATACTCAGCTAGTGCATAATAGAAATGCCTTTTCATAAATATCATGAACTTCTGGCTTCTTATCCTTATTATCGGGTAATTGTTCTTTTTCATTTTCATCTTTTACACACACTGGTGCATATGTTTTTTCCTTTCCATTTGGAATAACAGTCTGCTTACTCGAAGCAATACCCATTACAATAATATACAACAAGTTTTTAATTTGTATAGAACATATCTTTTATTTATATTCATCATTCCAGCTCTTTACTCCAGAATAAACACCCATTATAAACTCGTTATCTGTGCTATCTCCACATGTTGCATGTTCAAAATCAATTAACCACAGTTTGTTAGGAACATTATTATCTAAAACAAAATTATATCCTGTAAAATCAGGGTATTCTATTCCATTGTCAACTAATTTCATCATTATTTCACGTATTTGTTCATAGACATCATCTGGAATATCTTCTATATTATCCCCATACATATCCGATACCGACATACCATCTATCTTTGCCATTACAAACTGACGGGTTGTCTTATTATACATCACTGGACGAGGAATATTTATTCCTTCTATCTTTAACCCATGAATGTATTTATGCATAAAGGTTTCATGTTTATCTACATTCTCTTTCACAAAATAGGCGTCGGGGCGCGAGGTATACCTTTCCATATTGGAAGTTCTTTATTGATAATTACTGTATAGCCGTTATGTCTTCAATTTATTATATATCCGTTAGCTTTCAACCTTTTCAGTCTTCACTTTCAATATTTGTTGACTAGGATCGGGTTTCACAAGGTTTTTTGTCTGCACATCGTCTACCCATTCTATACCCTTCACTTCAAACATACCCCCTGTCTTTCCTTTCGGGTAAAAAATATTCTCTTCTCCGACCACGGTAATAAGTATTTCTTTAAACTTACCAACACCCATGTCCTGAGATATTTGCGGTTGTTCGCGTTTAAACATATTCCATATTACCGTTGAACGAATACAGCCTTCAGTATTTTTTTTCGTTTTCTCTGTGAACCAACCAGAAACACTTCCGTGATGTTTTACGTTCACATCATTACTCTCATTGTTCATTAGGTTGACAATGTCTTTCTCTAATAAGTCATAGAGAGAACGAGTGCTCACTATAACCGCTTTCAATTCTCGCATACGCTTACGCATTTCACCAACACGTTCCGCTACTTTAAAGTAACTATTTTTTATTTCAACAAATTCATCTGAACCTGTACTACGCGATGATATTCTCTTATCATAATCCTGACACAAATAAAACACACTTTTCAATACCGCTTCGCGATTTTCCATCAACATCAAACGATTTATATGAACAACACATTGCTCGTCTGTTATCCATTCAAACATAAATGTTGCCTTGTCGCGTTTATCTATATCTGAATAGAGAGAAACCAACCATGCGAAACGTATATTCGTATTACGACGAAGGTCCGACTTAATCTTATCAATCTGAGGATTGTCTACGTTTCTTTTATAATACTTAGAGTCAACCATGATTGTCATTCCCCTCAAAGAGAGAAGAAAATCGCCCTTGTGTGGCTGATTATGCACATCTTCTATATCAAATCCGTCAAAATCGCCAAAAGTCGCTTTTGCCACGTCGTAAAAACACTGTTCGCCAATTGCACCAATTTCACTAGACGTCTTTGTAGCGGTTTTTGCATTCACACTTTCCAAAACTTGGATATTGCGTTCCAATGCACTATTCATTTTCTCGCCAATTATCGCTACTTCTCGCTGAACTTTTACGTCAAAATTGGCCATCTGTATACGCATCTTTTCTTTTAACTCAAACAATTCATTGTCACGTAAACGGATTATTTCCGCAAGCCGTAGTGCCTCTTGTGACTTTTCTGTTGTTAGTCTATCCAGCACTTCTATCTTATGACGAACCACACGCCCTATCTCATCTTCCAATCGTTCATCATACATCTTCTTCTCACGTTCACGTAACTCACGTTCTATCATCACTTCCCGTTCTAGTCTTTTCTTCTCCTCAGAGAGAAGAGAGAAACGGTCAACAAATTGACCCTCTATCTCTTTGTACACCTCGGCATTATTTACTTCGGCCATTCGAGACTTACATTCTTGAAGACAAACTGTTCCACTCTTTATAGCTATCAACCGTTCTTCTTGCGTAAGAAAACAGAGAGATGAATAATCTACATCATTCACTTCTATTTCTATCTTTTTTGTTGTCATTATTTATATTTTACATATCAGTTCCTTTAAATCCTCTTTCTTATTTCTTATCATGAATTATACTGGTCGCACTTTACGTGACGAAGATGTCCGACAAAGTAATGGAGATAATACCATAAATCCAATAATTCCAAGCATACACAATAACGCAATAGCTTCACCGCCCATATTAATATCTTTTCTATTCTGTTCGCAATATCATTTTGCTATTATACCATTCAATTTGACAAAAATATATCCATCGTATAATAAATTGAACGTAGTCAACCACTTTCATATTATGCAACAACATATGCAGTCATATTCGACAGTAACTACAAGTAACAATGAACCAACAACAAAACACTTTCAAGACCATGGTGGATAATGAGAGTTATCTACAAAATGGAATGGACATTAGTATCAGTGATACTGAAAGTAATGTCTCAACTCAAGAAATTAACGCAATAAACAACGACTTACTACGCCCTATCCCCCCCTTAACTTCCGAGACAGATACTCAAGATGAGATAGAAATTATCATTGACCGAACACCATCCCCACCTGATGAGAATGAGGAATACGAAGAAAACAGCGAATACGACAGCGATGCTACTGAAGACCATAATTTAGATGAGGATTATGACGCTGTTCGCAATCTACTCGATAATATGAGAGATAACGAAGAGGATGATAATCATGAAATTGTTGGATTGGTCGAAGAACACGCAGAAGACGATGAAGATGATGAAGATGATAAAGGATATATCGGGCTTGCATGCATTGGACCAATAATTGCGGGTAAAGCCATGCAATATTATCGCATAGGCGATACCCAACAAGCTCTTGAGAAATACCTAGTTGCTATTTCACTAACCCCGTATATGAACTGTTATAACGACATAGGCACCATATATGAAAGCATGGGTGATATTGAAAAAGCAAAACACTACTACTTGTTTGGTATTGATTATACAGATTGCATCCTTGCAATGTATAATATTGCGGATTTATTCAGGAGAGATATGGATGACACTGATAAAACCAAGGCCGAATATTCTACAAAAATGATGTTAAAGTATTACGAAATGGCTGCAAATAAGGGAGACAACGAAGCCCTTGAGATGGTGTGTGCTCTTGCATACGGAAAAGATCCAGTGATGTTCTCAAATGCATTCAAGCAAGTTATGGAACACCGAGATGATCACTACTGTTGGGACGGCGAATATGATCACGACGAAGATAAGGCCATCTATGGAAACTTCATGAGAAACACTAGCACCATTGAAATCCTTCAAATGCTGCAAAGCACCGATACAGAACACATGAACAACGTCGAAAAGAAACAGATCAATGAATGTATTGGTTTATTGAACAAAGAAACATCTGTAATCGTATACAACAACAAAATATCTCTATTCAAACGTTTCAATAATGTGGTTGAATGTGGTATTTGTTATGATGAAAAGTTGAACATTGATCTACACTGTGGACACTGTGTCTGCACTGACTGTTATGTTCGCCTATATACAAAATCATGCCCATTCTGCAGAATAGACGCCCCATACGGGTTCTTCGAATAAATACTCTACAAAAATAATCTTAAAACCAAATAAAAATAAGAATGACATCCGTCATTTTTATTTTTACATCTTACAAATTACTTGTCGTTGCGTGTGCTGTAAACAATCTTAAATCTATCTGTCTTTGGAATTGTCACTTCAGGCACTACCTTACGAATAATCTTATTCTGTAACTGCTCATCCTCTTCATCTGTTGCGCCACCCATTGTGTTACCAATAATATTCATGTATCGCATATGTGTGCTTGTCCTTGGATTAGAGAATGTAGGATTAACACGTTGCCAATCTGGTATTTTTTTGACGTTTTTATGACGAACATATCGTATCACCTTCTTCATCTTTTCATTCTTTTCTGTATCCTTTTCCCATATATCATTATCTTTTATATAAATAGATTCACGTTTAATATCGCTACAATGAATTGGGCGCTTATCAACATCCAAACGTTGTAAACCATTCAACAAAATACGCGTAATACCTTCAACAAACCCAAAATTACCCATATTTTCTAAGTCTGTTGTATTCACTGGAAGACTATCTATAAAATCACTTATGTTCATTGCATCTTTGCACTCATTATTTAAAAAAACATTCAAATTAAACTTATTGTTTACTGTGTTATTTGTAGTAATATTTGTTACATTATTTGTCTTTTCGGCTAACTCTATAATTTGTTTTCCTTGTTCGGCAAGTATGTGCTTTAATTCCACATTTTGTTTTGACTGTTCATTAATAAGACTTGCTAACATACTATTCAACTCGTTTGTGTTCGTTTCTTTATTATCATTTGTCACTCCATTTGAGATGTCGGAACTAAAAGAAGACTGTTCTTTATCCTCCTCATTAATAGACATGTATGTTATCTCTTCTTCTGTGTTATCTTTTTCAGACTCAATATATACATCACATTTTTTACGATGCTTACACAGAGAAGATAAATGCTTATATTTTTTACCACATATACAAAAGTGTTCATTTGTATCATTTTCGGATTGTTGTTCTAACTTATTAATTGTGGTTGATAGTGATTCGTCTTCAATCTTCGAATGTTCAGTAACTTTGTCTCCTATGGCTTTTATAGGCATATTATTACTAGGAACATTAACAATATGTTTTGGATTATTATCATGAAACATAGTCTGTCTAGATGTATGATTTATTTTCATGATACCCATCTGTTCAACCATCTCTACATTTTTCTTATGTTTTAACGTTTGCATATGTTTTTGCATATCATTACGACGAGCACACTTATATTTACACCATGTGCATGAAAACCCATAAAATGAATATTCTTTATCCGACATTATAAAAACAATTGATAGTAATACGATTATTCCTGTAAGTTTAAGTTATTATATACGCATATTTTCTTTCTATACTCTATTATCTTAAATTATAACCTTCAACCACTATTATCCTACAAAATATAGAAAATATTATCGTAAGAACGATGTATATATATTTCATTGTAATTACATCATATAACATATAAATATAATGTTTAGACAACATAAAATATTTCTCAGTGTTGCGAGTTTTGTTAGCCAAAGTCGCAGAAACTCGCAATGCTGTAAAACTATAAAATATTTGACCAATATTTCACACATTAATGATAATGTATTTGATGTTTGAAATCACATAATTGTCAAATGCGAGTTTTGTTAGCCATTCATTAGCCACCCATTAGCCATTTTTCAGCGGCCCAAATTTCAAGAATTTCGAGAAATTGTCAAAATTTTATTTTATGGTAACAAAAATGTTCGGCGATGAAAAGTTTGTTACCTTAATTTTTTTTTTTTTTTGGTTTTTAAAAGTTCTTCTCAAATAAAATTGGACATTTTTGGACATTTAAAAATGTCCAATTTTCAAAAAAACGAATTTTTACGTGCACGTTTTTGAAAAAGCTTTATATTGTTTTTTAATATAATATAATTCATGTTTAAAGAATTATCCAACTACTCTATATCGTTTTAATAGAATAGTTTATTTCTATACTTAAAGAAACTAAGAATAGAAACTTCAATCAAATCCTCGCCAAAATTAATTACTATTTTGTGTACTCACTATATACATACAATATACTTATTCATTATTTATCATGTCTGATATGTCTATGCTTCATAAACCTACCATACGTGTGATTATTAATGTTACTGGAAGCCCTCATGCATACAAAGAAAAACACAATGATGGTTCAGTTACATACGTAGGCCTATTCTACGATATATATCAAAAAATGAAAAAATCACTGGAAGACAAATACAACTTTGTAGAAACATACGATGAAGACTTTAGTATCACAAACTCACTTAACGATATTCGTGACGGAAAGTACGACTTAGGTATAAGTAATTATTCTACTACTTCCAAACGGCTAGAAGATGTAGACTTTACTATGAATATTATTATGGAACGTGACGTCATTGTATACAAGCAAAAAGACGGCGCCAACATAAGAACAATTGTAAATCTTATTATAGAAGTTTTACTCATACCTGTTGCCATCCTTATCTGTCTCGGCATTGTTATCGGGTGGCTTATTTACAGATTTCAAACAGGACGTAACCCTGAACTACCAAAAAAACTCAGACTTCAACGTTCTATTATTGCTACTGTATCGGTATTCTTAGCAGAAGCTGGAATGATTGCCGAAGAAAGTCCTCTCAATTTTACATCTATATTTTTCACAATGCTTATCATGACAATTGCACTTGTATTTAATACATATATCACTGCAAATCTCACAAACCGTGTCATTGAGATTAATGCTAGCACAAAATACACACGAGAGACTGTTGCAGATATGCATATTCTTGCATTAAAAGACCAATCTATTGTCGATAAGTTCAAACAATACGGAACACAAGTCACCGAAATGTCTACCAATATCAAAAAAATGGTACAAAAGTATCTTCAGAACACCGAAAAATATGACGGAGTTGCGTTAGAAACATCTGCTGCTATAGTCGTTGCCAAAAAATACGACTTAAAAACTACGTCTGCCAATTTTGGTTTCGGAAACGCCGTATTTGCAGTCAATAAAAACAGGAACGACCTTCTTGCAGACTTAAACAAAGAAATAAAAAAATTGCACGACTCAATGGACACCGAGCGTATATGTAAAAAATATATGGATGATAACTATTCATACCTATGTGTTTTATAATCACTACCATTTCTATTTGAAATATAGACAAATAGAAATGACTATTTATACACCTGTTGACCCAAATCCACCAGCCCCTCTTTCTGTTGAAAGTCCCAACTCGTCTTCACTTGACAAAAGCTTTACACGAATTGGAACCATTCCAGGAGCAACAATCTGAACAAGACGATCGCCAACTGCTACCATATGATCCCGATAAAAACAATCAAACGCACACATAAGCTCGCCTCTATAACCACTATCAATCACTCCCGCACTATTCGACAACCTCAATGATGTCTTTGAAATACTAGAACGAGGAAATAACATATAACCCGTGTTTTGACATGTTCCATCACGCATTACAAGCTGTGCACAACATTTAATGCCTAAATTAAGACGCCTTGGTTTGCCCACTGTAAAATGTTCTATAGAAGGACTAAATAGGTCAAAACCTGCATCTGGATAACTGTTTGTCGTTACGTTGTCATTGTGAGCATTTATTAAGTGCGTATACCTATCATGCAACTCTTTATCATCTCTATCCATGATATAAATACCCAAGCTCATGTGACATACATCAAACGGAAGTGCCATTGAAAATGAACTCATTGTCTTTAATATACTACTATTACGATATATCTTCTAAATAGTATTGTTTGTATATTTTAACATAACATGTCTTCCCTGACAAAAATAGATAACCTAATACCAGGTAAAAGATACTTTGTTGATGTATGGTGGAACCTACATAACACAATCAGAGAAAGAGAACCCTATCAGTTTATAGGCATATTTAGACGTATTGTTTATATACCTGCAAAAAAACACGTTAACCGACATGGACTTGTCTACATTCAGCGACCTGCAAGAAATGAAGTATTATTTACTATTCTAGACCACTTAGGAAAAGAAAAAAAACAAGAAATTAATGTAAGTTCAATGAACTCATTCTATTCCAGTTATCGTCCAAAAAGTCTTGAATTATGCAGACGAAAAGCCGTTATGCGTTTACGACTACCATATGATCTAAAATGGTACCTACGAAAGTTTGTTGACCCACCAACCTACTTTCTTCGTATCTCTAAAAAAAGACATAAGTTAAAACAAAAGAATACAAATTGAACCATTAAGCTGTATAATAATTTAATGACATAAAATAGTTTACACCATCATGCAGTCAGATGAAATATTAAGAAGAGCACCAACCACGAAAAAATCTCATACAGGTGCCTACGAATTAAAACAAAAATATGACAAAAATGAAGTGCTACACTTGTTCTATTCCTTGACCAACCGTATTGAAGAACTTGAGAGAACCGTTCGCGAACTTAAGACACAACCACGTGTCACTCTTAAAGGTAACGCAAAAACTATACCCAAAAAAGAAATACTTGACAAATTAAATAATCATGATCATGGCACTACTCCTTTTAAATCATTCGATGATTTTGAATATATTATCATGAACCATATCAACATTGACGATAATCTGCTATTAAATAAGGGTATCTCACTTGATGAACTTATTTTAGAATATTTCAAGGAAACACTTGTATATATCGACAATCAATATCGTATGATGTTGCATAATAACGAAACAGATGCAAACGCTGTATTTCCTATTGTTTATTTCCCCGAAAACCACAAACACACGATGTTTGTATATTCTTTAGAAAAAAAAGAGATACATGGGTCGTCGATATGGCCACAATGGTCTGTATTTACAAATGAACATTTGCAACGATTAACACAAAAAATACACGTAAAACTTATTAGTCAATGCAATCAATGGAGAATAGACAACCTTGATGGAGATAAAAATAAACTTAAGAGAAACGACACGCTCACTTACCAGTATTCCGATATGATATCTAGAATATGTAATGTACAACCTACTACTAACGGCGCGTTAATGACCAGAATAAAAAAGGCAACTTTAGATATTATTCAAAACAACACAGATGTTAGACTACTTTAAATAATGTTTAGCTATTTATTCATTTTGTTTTATTGGGAATTGCTATAATTTCATTTTATATAAAGTATTTTTTATAAAAAAAAATATTTGTTCATAGTATAATCATGCCAAACTACTACGGTACTCCAACCGCCAACACCGCAAAACCAACCAGCAATACACTTATCGCAAACTCAGCTGATGCTTCTTACTCTGTTAGGCTTACTACTGGAGATGACAATAAGTTGATCATTGATATTTCTGGTGCTGCCACCGGTAGCGCACTTTCTGATGCTAGTTGTATCCGCATTCGTTGTGTTGTCAACGACGGTGAAACTAATGGATTTGATCTGTTCACAACTAATGTGTTCCAGTATAAAGATATTTCCAGTGTCGTCGGTGGCACTGGAGTAAACGATAAAAATGAGGGTCAGTTTCTCGTCGATTCGAAAGGTGATGACATCAACACGCCTTTCACTTTCCGTACCTTACAGGAAGACAGCGCCGATCCCGGCAGAGCTTTCCGTGTTGTTCTTAAGCCCGATGCCACCAAGAATTACATCAAGAACGGTGACAAGGTCAACGTGTATGTTGATGCTTGTAACAACGCCACCAGTACGGCTTTCCTGGAACAAGGATTTAAGATTAGCAAGGCTGATGTCTCGTTCAACCAGGCCACTAACACTCCTCCTTATGCTCTCATCAACGACGGACCTAGTGGATCACTTGATAAAAAAGGTATTCCTCCCTTCAGTGCTAAATTGTTGAAGAAGGGTCAGTCTAGCACTGATGCTGTTATTCAGGTTTCTTCTGGTAATATCTCCTTGTTCGCTGATGGAGGTGAGGGTATTGAATTGAAGAAGATGATCTTTGTTCTTGCTCCACAAAATGTCGACGGTACTCCCGGAGGTGATGATTATTACTTCACCCTTCTCGACACCAGCGAGAAGGTTGTCGATGGTGTCTATTTATACGAGGCGGATGTCACCGGTGGTGCTAATAAGTCATACCGCATACAGTGTGAGCGTGTTGCCGATGAGTTTGACGTGACTGCGGATGTTAATCAGTCCGATGAGTTTGGCGAGCTTCTTCTTATTGACAACCGACCCGTTAACCCCGTCTTTACCGGCACCAGTATCACCGTTGATGGTACCCATCCAGGCGAGGGCAAGAAGGCCGTCGTTAGCTTCAAAGGTGCAGGTGCCCCTGAGGGTTATAAGACCATTGAGCGTTACTCTGCCTACTACGCTTCCAGAGACCAGATTGATGCCATGCCTAATAAGTCTGTAAAGCTTGAGAACTTCAAGGCTAATGTTCCTACTCAGGTTGTGCACATCGATCGTGCTGATATCGATTATACTGCCCAGGATTCTGGCCAGAAGATCACAATTACTGGTCTTGCTAATACTCGCATAAATGATAACGGTTCCCGTTACGCTGTCCTTGTCACTGCTTCTACCAAGGACAAGAGTGGTACATACCTTGAGTCCAATAACATTGCTGATGTTCCTGCCGCCAATTTTACAACTAGTGTTGATGCGTCAATGGGTTTCCGTGTTTCTGGAACTCCCGATGCTCCTGGATATGTTTCTGTCAAGACCGGTAAAAGCATATTAACTACCGGCGAAACCACTAACAATGATACTATGTTTAACCTCTTGGACAACAATTTAGATGTCATTTACTTCGACAATGTTGAACAGAACGGTGAAGCCGCGACTGGTGTGAGTTATGCTATCATTCGTCAATCCGATGTGAAGTATGTCGGTGCCAATGATTTCACTTTGGATGCTTCATTCACCGACGTGACCCAGGCCTTCTCTGGCAAGAACGATGGCCTAACTAGAACTATCGATGCAACTAACAGTGCTGGTATTAAATACATCTACCAAAATGGCAAATGGGATGATGTCACCAACGGCCTCAAGGATGCTTCCAACGGTTCTCAGTTTGCCTTGAAGTTCGCTTTGAAGAACTCCACTGGTGTCGGTGCTAAGAGTGACTGGGTTAACTTCACTCCCTCTGCCACACCCAATGCCCAAGATGCCCTCTTTGCTTTCGATCCTTCTGGTGATGATAACACTGCTGCTTTCGGTAACTTTGATACAGCTGCTAATGTAGACTGGCAACTTGACCAGGCTGATATTAATTCTGCTGCCCGTGCCGCTGCTCAAGGACTTACAATTGACTCTACTGGTATCGCCTTTAAGTGGAGTTTGAAGAGCAAGACCGAGAAGGCCAAGGGACCCGCTGGTATTGTCAATGAAACCTTGGACGGTGGTTCAGCGATTACTTCCTCCCGTTTTACTGTTGTTCGCTCCACCACCAACGTTACAAATGAAAGTAGCGCAATGCGCGCTGCTCGTATTTACGGTCAATCTCAGCAAGATATTGACTTCGCCAAGTCTGGGGATTTCGCTCAGGTTGGTACTACCGAACGTATCTTTGCCAGCGAGGGTAAGGATTCCAACGATAATACCGTCAGTATGAAGATGGGACAACGTTATGATATTTCGGCAACGCTTGTTAATGCAAACGGTTTCAACACCGATAAAAAAATCAAGTGTGTTGGTTTCGCTCCTATGGGAACTCTTTCTGCTCCCAAGAATGTCAAACAGGGCACTAAAGCTCCCTACCTTAGCGGTAAAAAGGCTGTCGTTGACATTTCCTGCGACGATCTTTCTGGTGCTGAACTTGGTGGTCATTTGCTCACTGCTTATGATGTCAAGATGACCCAAAACGTTAATGGTGTCATCAACACTATTCAGAATTTTGCTACTTCTAATGACAAGAAGAGACTTGATGGTTCTAACAATGGTATTATCGGCACTAGTAATTTGGCACGTCAATTCCAGTTTACCACCGAGGGAGATGCTACTGCTGGATATCCTATCACTGTTACCCTCCGTGCTGAGGCCAACGCCCGGGCTTACAATAATGTCACCAACAATACCAATAAAGCCGAAGCTGTCAACAAGAGCTACAACAAGAACCAGGCCAGTGTCACCAGTGAGACTGTCATAAATATTGCTGGACCTACAATGGTAAGTGGTTCTGAACACGATGAGATTCAAGGTCTTACTGTCAAACCTGCAGATAAGGCATTGACAATTGCGTTTTCCACACCTCAAAATGCTGCTGTCATTGACCTAACCAAAAATAACGGCAACGATCCTCGTGTTCTTTCCTACCAGGTTACTACTTGGGATATCTCCCAGACCACTATAGCAAGCGCCGGCGTCGAGGTTCTTGCTGTCAACAAATACGAGAAAACTATCCCCCACGTATCTAGTCCTAAGAATCAAACAGAGTACAGTGTCACCCAGGACGGCCTCGTCAATGGATGTGCCTATTTGGTTCAAGTTCGAACCCTCTGGGGATATGGAGCTCAATATACTCAACAATTTACCACCGTTGGTATGTATTCTTCTACTCCCAACAAAGGCACAATTACTGATGTCCCTAAGGCTGTTTCCGGAGGATACAGATGGTATTCTGCCGGGGCGAACGCAGAAAACTTGACAAATCCTATCAAATCCGCGTCCAGCGCGCCCAGCGGCACCGGCTCGATGCACTTGCCTGTCAGTAACGGTAACTACCATGTTCCTTCCACTAAGCCAACCATTACAAACGACCGCGCTAACAGTGTTCTTACGATCAGAGACAATGGTGCTCCCCTTACGAATGGTGCATTGATCCAGATTGGTCCTACCGCCACCGGTTCCGGAACCAGCGTCTTCAACGTTGACCTTCTTGCCGCCTCTGGAGGTACCCCCACTCACTACACCACTGCCCCTGCTTTCAAGGATAACATTGACAAGACCTATACCATTAAGTCTGGCACTTTGGGAACTGGCTGGGCCGAGGAGAGAAATATCATTATTGTTGAAAACAGCAATGGTGCTGCTTGGGAGATCCAACAACCTTAATAAATAAACAAAATCATATAAATATTGAAAAGTAAAGATAATGATGTATTCTATATATCAATATCTTTAGTGTGTGTGTTTAGTAAGCTAACTAGATATAAATTATCTTTCCCACGTAGGTTTCCATGGAACAATTGGTTTGGGTGTATTATTCACAACAATGTCATGAACAGGTATCTCTCTTTCTGGTAATTCTACATGAACTTTCTCGTTTTTAATAACTTTCTCCTTATCATCTCTTTCCCAAGTAGGAACCCAGGTTTGTTGAGGTTTGGGTTGTGGTTGAGGAAGGGTTTCAGAGTTTATCTGAATACCTTCTTGAAATACATATGTCTCTTTTCCAGCATCTAGAACCGGCATTTTCTCCAATGTCATATTATTGTTTTTCGTAGGGAAGAAAGGAAATACAACTTGTTGAGGGGTCGGTTTTTTGTATTCTTCAACAAGAATATTTGCTACTCTCTGTTTTGAACTAGAAACAGACTTAGGTTTACGTGCTTGAAAAAGTAACTGCATTGTGCGACGGGCGGTTTGTGTTGACTTAGATTTGTTAGCTAAGGGAGTGTTAATAGAGTGCATAGTTACATCTCTGTTCTGAAGCGTCGCATGTTTATTCTCAAAAATCGAACTACGTGGTTGATATTGTATCGATAAACTTGCTGGACGGCTACGAGTGGGTATAGTGAACAACATTAGCCTAAATATATATTATGTATATAAATTAGTTTTTTATATACATAAGAATGATAAGTTGCAAAGTATATGTAAATTATATTGTTTTTAGTATAGAACTTAGTATAGTGAAAGAAAAGTAGGCAATGATTGTTCCAATAACAAGTCCAGCGATAACTTGGTCAATATAATGACGTCGTGCAATTACACGTTGTGCACATGTAATAAATGTCAATACAATATAGAATAATGTTACATGTATACTTTTTGTAGTTAACCAAATAAACATAGTATTAAAAGCAGATGTTTGTGCATGTCCTGATGGCATACCATATCTATGCGCATCTGTGGTTTTTTCTATAAAGGAATCGGGATAAATTGTATGGTTTGGATTTTTTGATGTGTCCAACGTTGCACTTACGTAACTAGTGCTTTTTGTTTTGTCAGGACGTCTTTGTCTAATGATAAGTTTAATGAGTGGATTTATAAATGTATCAAATATGATGCCTGCTAAGTAGGTATATATTGTTATAGATTTATGGTTTAATATGAAAAGTGTTAATATAAAGGTAATAAATGGTCCAAATCGACCTAATCTATATAAAAACGTTCCTAATATACTCATAATTCTTATAGATACATGATATTTTAAAATATGTTTTGTATTTTGTAATCAATATAAGTGTCATTTGAAATCTATATCGATTATAACTTTGACGTTGGTTTTATACTAGGTTGTATAATGTTTCGTTGTTCATTATAATGGTCAATAAAATCAGACATATAGTTAAACATGTTTATATTTCCATTTGTGCTTCGCGTAAACGCATATTTACTTGATACAATAGGTAATGTAGATGTAAACTGATGTCTTCCATTATTAGTGATATTATGTTGAATATCGACAATATCGTAGTCAGTATGTTGTTTTTTGTATACGGAACGGTTATTTGTTCTCGATATAATATCCCAACTTTCTCCTGTCATTAATGCGTCAATATCAAGTAATGGGTCTGCTGTATCTTCTGATAGTTCACGGTTGGATATATAAGTAAGAGAAGGTGCAGTAAACATATTTCTATCTTTATGGTCTAACTATTTGTGTATATGATTTTACGGTTGGAGGCTTTTCCGCTGTATATTCTATATAATAGGAATGCTCTATATCATTTCTATTATATTGTGAAGGCATGTAATAGTGAAATCGTGTTAGTACATTGTAATTACCAGCCAGTGGTTTTATAGTATTCAGAATGTTTTAGATCTCGTTCTATCTGTTGATTTAAAGTTCCTACTCTTCCAAAGAAGAATTGTAATAAGTTACTTTCTTTCACTACCTCACCGCTAAATACAACCCATTGCACTTCTACCAATGTAAATACAGCAAACCCAAAAAGAAGCATTTTGAAGTGTTTATCTATACAAAACGTTTTGTTGAATGGATTGAGAACAATAAGAATGATTATACAGACGAGAATGGTTGTTAGTTCATTCGCAATATCCTTGATACGAACAACTTGTCTGAAAAAGTTTGTTGTCTCTTTATCTCTCTTTTCTTCTACATGACAAGTTATTGCACAAGTAATAAATATAATCTTGATAATGATTGCTATAGAGAGAAAAATATGATATATTGAATCTACGCGAAGCTGACTTTTGAGGTCTTTCAGTATTCTATATATAATAGATGTCATGTATAAACTATGTTATATTATGATGCGAAAATAGTTTGTACGACTGGGGTATACCATATATTTTATATAACAGCTTAAAGACACGTTGGCTATTACATATAGCCCGTGTGGGTCCACGGTAATGGACTGTCTCTTAAACTAGATAGAATATGTTTATGTTAGATTATTGGCTATTTGAGACGACACTCGTTAATCTAACATAGTAGAAACATAGTTCTTTGTAGATGACGTATGGTAAGTATATTGTCATGTTATTATGGTGACATGGCCGAGTGGTTAAGGCGGTGGACTAGAAATCCACTGGGACATTCCCGCGTAGGTTCGAGTCCTACTGTCATCGTATTTGTATGTAAGTAAATTAATCGAAAGTATTTTAACCATTCTCTTTTCTTCTCACCGGGTTTAGCTCAGTTGGCAGAGCAATCGACTGTAGTGGTGTCGCTAAAGCGACGTATATGAGATATCGATAGGTCACCTGTTCGAATCAGGTAATCCGGACTTAGAGACAAGCAGTCGCCATTTGGTGTCTCGTTAAAAATGACTGCATATTTGGTTGTATATATTGTATTTATAGGGTTGTATGTTGTTTGTATATAGTTGTGTTTACAACATACGTTGTAGTTGACAGATCTGAATAGATCTTTAAACTGTTCATGCGCGTGTATGCCCGAGTGGTCTAAGGGGGTGGACTTAAGACCCACTGTTATTACGCGAGTGTTCGAATCACTCTACACGCAGACCCCTTGTATATGGGTTAAATATACTACTTCTCCTATAGTGTAGTGGTTATCACTCCAGACTTTGAATCTGGAAACCCCGATTCGAATTCGGGTGGGAGAAAATTTTCCAAGGTTCCCTTATAAAAGACGAGAGAGCTTTGCGGGTGATTTACATAGTAAGCAGGTTTAAAAACTGGGGTTGTTCTATGAGCTAATTGCGATGAATAGAGCACGGTGCAGTAGGCGAGCTATGACTTGGATGATGTATATATTGTATATAATATGGGTTAGCTACCCATCGACCCGGTTAGCTCAGTCGGTAGAGCGCACGCCTTTTAAGCGTGTGGTCATGGGTTCAAGCCCCATATCGGGTGAGGGAAGAGACAATCCCTTGGCCTAGAGCCAGAAGTCTCATGTGAGGAAATGGAGGAAGCATAAATTAATTATCTAATAGAAAACACTTTATGGGTGTTTAGGGCTTTCACAGTAATATGCGAGGTCGGGGGCATGTTACACAGTTCATATAGCTCAGTTGGTTAGAGCATAGGTCTAATAAACCTAAGGTCCGCGGATCGAGACCGTGTTTGAACACTATAATATTTGTTGTAAGTGAGTGGTTCCTATAGCTCAGTTGGTTAGAGCATCGGTCTTATGAGCCGAAGGTCTGCGGTTCGAGCCCGCATTGGAACATTTTGCGTTTGTATATTTATATAATTATATATCCGTATATTGGTGATATAATAATCATATCACGTGTTTAACAGAGTGGTGCAGAGGCAACATGTCATGCTCATAACCTGAAGGTCGAAGGATCGAGACCTTCCTCTGTTAAATGGACCTAGTCAAGTCGTTAAACTGGTGTTAGGGGGCAGCAATATCACATAAATATATTAAACGAATACTCTATTAATATTTGGCTAGGGGTATTCGACAGGTGCTGTCTATGTTAAAGAGTAGGGTGGTGCCTTTAACTTTGCCTTCTTAGCTCATATGGTTAGAGCATACGCTTAGTAAGCGTAAGGTGGTGGGTTCGATCCCCACAGAAGGCTTTTATGTAAATAATATTGTAAAATAGTGTATTTTTATTTAAAGACAGTTGATGTCTATACTATAGGACATAGAAAGTCCTCTCCTAATGGTGTTGTTTGCTCGGTTGGTTTAGTTGGTTATAACGTAACGTTAACACCGTTAAGGTCGTGGGTTCGAGCCCCACACTGAGTATAGGAGAAAACATAACACCCCAGCTCGCGTAGCTCAGTTGGTTAGAGCATCCGACTGTTAATCGGAAGGTCGCAGGTTCGATTCCTGTCGCGAGCGTCTCATTTTGAGATATATCTGCTACATATTGTAGTAGATATATTCAGACTATTTCACGTTTATTTATGATGTTTCTTGGCGGACTTCTTGTGTTTGCGAGTTCTGTTTTTACGACAGTGTTTCTTTCCCTTACGGGTGACCATTTTGCAACCTCTAACCTTTTTGCAGGACTTTTGTTTTTTACCACGACATAATGACTTTCCCATAGTTGTCTATACTATACAGTGAGAAAATACTTAACGTTACTAATAAATTGAACCGACTAAATGATTGACAGTCATTGTAACAAAGATAATACTCAAATAGTATTTACAAATAACTTAGACGTTTAAAAACACATAATATGTCCAATGCCAGTGATTGCTCTTTATCAAACAACGATTGTCACATTCATAACAATGACACTGATGCTTATATTAATGACATGCATAATTGCTTACACGATGGCCCAGGATGTGAACCAACAAAATCTTCGCAGACAGATACAGGAGATGTCGGGCACATACTACCAGATACCAGAACTGAAAAATGTAACGCAGACGATAACGTATTCGTATTATCCAGACGAGATACAGGATTGGAGTGTATCGGAAGTACGGGAGATGCAGATACAACTAAGAGTGCTACCAGTGAACATGCAGATGCAGAACCACATGATGACAAGGTAAAAAATAAGAATGCTCACTATTATCGCAATCGAGAAAAGATTTTGGCATATGCAAAGATTAGATACAGAGAAAATAGAGAAAAATTACTTGCATACTCAAAACAATATCAGAGTGAACGTAAAGATAGGGTAAAGGAAAGGAATGATGATTATTATGCGAAAAACAAGGAGGCATTGTTAAAGAAGCGTGGCGAAAAGATAACATGTGAGTGCGGAAAGATTATTACGCGCGGGTCACTTTCGGGCCACATAAAAACAAAGTATCACTTGAAACATATTCAAAACAACGAAGAAGAGACGAAAAAGGAAGAATAATTTAACTTTATTATGTAAAATATTAAACAAACTAAAAATAACAAGTAGCTAACTACTTTTTATTTTTACATGATGTTTCATTTATTAATAAAACGAATATAAACTTATACTCTGTATATAAATATAAAATATGGATTTACTCACCCCCTATATTCACAAACCTATTTTCATTTTTGCAGGCGCATTTACTGCTCGTTGTATATCTGGGATATTTATGTGGAAAATATTCGAAACTGTTAGAGGTAAAGATAAGACATATCGATTACCATTATTGGCACAGATTTTTGCAGACAGTCTTACCATAGCCGGCGGAATATATACATACATTAAACTAACATAAACCAGTAACTTCTTGAAATTATTTTCTTATATTATATTGTATATTTTGCAACTTTTTATTTAAATATCAGAAGGCAAATAATAAATTGAACACGTAGTATTATTTGTATCTATTGTAACAATATACTTTACAAGTATTCTTGGTAACTTTAAGTAACAGTCAAAATGGTCAAAAATGTTAAAGGTGGAAGCGGGCATAAGAGTCAAGCTCGCAAGCATGTCGTAAGCAACAAGACATCTACAGCACTTCGCACTGTAGAAAACGAAGGAGAGTGCTATGCACATGTTGAAAAAATACTCGGCGGTGCAAACATGCATGTCACTTGCATGGACGGCAAAACACGCTTATGTCATATAAGAGGTAAGTTTAGAGGACGCGGGAAAAGAGATAATCGCATCGATACGGGAACATGGATTATGGTTGGTGTTCGCGAGTATGAAACAGTAAGAGAAAGTGGTTCAAAGCTAGAAAATTGTGACCTTCTCGAGGTATACAAAGACACTGATAAGGAACGACTTCGCAACAATGTTCGAGCAGATTGGTCTAAGTTTGTTGCGAGAGATATGGAAAGAACGCATGCAGGAAAAGATGCGGTGGACGGCGAAACATTGAGGTTTATCACGGATGAAGAAGAGCAGATGGAAAGGTTCGTCGAAGAGTCGGCAGGTCTAATAGAAGCTGAGAAAGACGAGGAGGAGGGAGACTTCACAGATGTATTTACAAATCTAAAGAGTTCTACAAAAACAAATAAAATTATAGGTCTTGAAGATGATATTGATATAGATGATATTTAATTTACTAATTATGTAAGCTACTAAGCAATTAAAATATAAACACTAAAAATAATAGACTATTCTGTTATTTTTAATGTAGTCATTGTTATAATAAACAGTATAGAGATTACTGCATATATCTAGCTAACAAGACTTATTGTTTCATAATATTCTAGTCAACGATATTTTTTAATATCCTATATAAATAGGTTTCCTATGCAATCCGCATCTACTCCTTATTGCCCTCCAAGCATGCGCAATAAGAGACAAAAAACTCAACAAAGATTTAATAAAAATAAAGGGTTTAATATGGAAGAGAATGCAGATCTTTTTCCAGAACTACCTTTTAACTCACAAAAAAATGATGAAATCTCTGAACAAAACGTATGTGATGATACAAAAACTTTTTCACACCTTATTGAAAATAATACACAGACCGAAGAAAAACACCAGAACAATACAAATAAGTTGCAAGACGGTTGGATTGAGATTACTGAAAAGGACACTAGAAAAAGTTTGGCGTCACATAGAGTAACTCGTAAAACAAATAAACAAGACTTTATTGAACGTATCTACGAGCAAGAAAGGTATATTCATTCTCTTAGTGATAACGAGTACAAGCAATTGTGTCATAAAACTATGGACAATCTTGTAGATATTTATAAACGACAGAGGTTAGAGTTTATTCAAACATATGGATACGAATACTATAACAGTATTTATGGTTATGAGCCAGTTTATCACCGTCGCGTGGTTTGCAAACGTCTTCCAAAAATGACCGAAAACTCTTATGAATCAGACGATAATTCACAAATGTCGGATCGTTATGTTGAATATTATACCGATGATGATGATTGGGATGCAGATAGTATGAAAGAATATGATACAATTGACGATGCAGAAGACGAATATAATGAGTAGTCTATTAGTTTAAACTCATAAGATATTATACATTTTAAATGTATACTATTTTATATTTAATCAATAATTAATGACTGAAATCCATAATGCACAGTTTATTGATGATTTAGATTTCGATGATACAAGTATTGATTGCGCAGATTTAGACAATAAATGGTTAGATGATATAGAAAAAGACAATATAGATTATGCGAAGTTTTACAAAGATGATATATATGACATCAAGGTTATGTTTGTTTATGTAGATAGTAATAATGCAATATATCATGTATCAAGTGAACATCTAGAACTAGAAACAAAAAATACCATTCTACAGAAAGAAATTGTTAGTATTGTAAACGATAAGAAAAAAATGAACAAAAAAAATTATAGAGTTTTTAAATGTTATCTTTATAATCTTGATATTGACCCCGATGACCTGCATAAATTTATAGCGAATAAGTATGTCGAGGATAATCATTCTCTCTTTTTTCGCCCAGTTGACTTAGCATTTGATGTAAAAATTAATCCTACCATTGCACAGTTTCATACATTGAATACTCTTTATCTATTCATGAGAGAAAAACCAAGTGATAAAGTTAGTAGTGATACTGGTAAAAGAAATACTACCAAAAAGGTGAAACGTGTAACTTTCCAACCCGACTTAAAACATACCAGACGCAGATATGCAAATTAAACTAACTATACTTATGCATACCTGATTGTAAACTCAAATATGGCAGAATAATCTTGCCCTCCAAGATCTATCAAATCTCCATACTTGTTTAAAAGACGCATTTGCAACCTATCTATATTTACAGGTCCAAAATAGTCTCTCTTTGGCTCAAAATCAGCCATATATGTTCGTAGACCCTGACCTGTTGTGGTAGACATTGGTAAACGGGCAAATAAGGAATCGCCAATATATCCTATTGAAGTATTTGAAATAATTCCGTCAGATAAATGATTATTATTGAAGTCATTCACATCAACAAAGATATAATCATTTATTTTTTCATTAAAAACCGATTCACTCGTTAACACCGCCTTATAGTTTACGGTAGTACTTTCAGTTGAATAAATATCACTATACACAGATGTGGATGAGACATCATAAGATGCTTTACGATAACCCAATATCCACCCAAGACCATCTTTGTAGATTTCTTGTGATGTTCCAGCTGTTGGACTAGTATCACATGAAACTAAATCAGCCTTTGCAGTGAATGTAGGAAACGATATTGTATAACTAAAATTAGGCGAATAAATAGCACTGTTAGATGCATCATATGGATAAAAGGGTGACCCACTATCAGTTGACATTTTTGCTCTTATCATACTATGAAACGTATTTGGATTTATTGTAAATACTAAATACTGTGATCCTGTTGTGCTGTTACTCATTATGTTATTGATTGTCTTTTCAAGATTTGTTCGTGTGTAGACCCCGGGCGGAACACTAATTGTGGTTGTTGTATCACCAGTCATTTGTTTCAAGCTTTTTGTAATAATTGTCATCTGGTTACGATTATCAATTGACGTCACATTATAAATAACATCAGGTAGTTCAATTGCTGTCATGCGCATTGATACAACCCTGTCAATGTTTTTTGGAAAATATACAATAAATGAGCTTGTTGTCTCAGTTGACTTCTTAAATACGCTATCAACACATACTTCACGGCGGTATGTATTTCTAAACAGAGGGTTTATGTCACCTTCTCCACCTGCCTCACTATTTAAGGGTTGCTCCATATTTTCACTATGGTCATTCACAACAAGTGAGGAAGGATAGTATTCTTTAAGCGAACCATCAAGAAGTGTCATCATATTTGATTTAGATTTATTATCTTGTTCTTGTTCTTGTTCTTCTTCATTATCATCTTCTTCGTACTCAACATCATACTCATTCGTATTTAATTCATTTACATAGTTGAGATCACGATAAATAACAGCTTGTGCATCACGAAAAAAGCGAAGCATTGCGGGATTGTTCTTACTCGATGCAAAGAAATCGCTCATTTTTTCGTTTGCAATATACACATTATCTTGGGGTGTAATACCAAATATATCTTTTAATTCGTCTAGACTATAATTTTGGATATTATAATCGAAGTTATGTGAACTGTTCGACATCTCTTATCGTAGTTACCTATATTATAACGAGGTTATACTTTATATAATTACGCGTCTCATTAATATCTTAGGATTTATTCTCTTGTTCAGGAGCAAATAAATCAATAAATATCTTACGAATATCACTCAACAGATGAATATCAGAAGGTTTTCTCTTATCACACATTAATTTCTTTGACATGGTTGTTAATCCTGCACCTCGCTTCATATGTGTCTTACCTGTAAATACCAAACATTCTATTGCATCTATAAGACGCTCGTTATGACGAACCAACGTTTCCCGGTCAAGACGATATTTACCACTATACACATATCTATTGTAATTCTTATTATTATACACACTCTTGGGGTCGCTAAAACTTGGATACACACGTATTGCACCGATGCCTTCTATTTTGTTTGTGTCATTGTTCATTTCAATGACATAAGCGCTTGACATTAGATTGATTTTATGTGTTACCTGTAAAGGAGCCCCATATATACATCCTGTGATACCCATTCGCTGTCTATATTCTTCATTTTCTCTCCATGTAACTGTATTAAATCTTGATGTTAGAAGATGAATATTGGGGTTTTCACGAAATGCTATTTGTTGTCGCGATGAACTATTTTCATTTACTTCTACTGTTGTAGCCATTGTTTTATTGATACATAAATAGAAAAGAACGTCTTTTCAATTTGGTAGGATACTTACAATAACATAAAGATACACATAACGGACATTGAAATAGTAGACACAACTACCATATGACACGGTTTCATCTTTAGGTATTCTTTTTTACTAACAAACTCTTCCTCTTCTGCTTCTTCATCTATAGAATAAATAGACTGTCTGAGTTTTTTTGTTTGATACTGATGTTCTATCACCTTAGGCATAAGTTCAATATCAGTATTTTCTTTATTTTTATTCGTTTTATCAAAATAAAGTATACACGGCTTTATCATGTTTTCTACTATATACAATAATGGATGTTTCAGTATATCTTCGTTTGTTAGATCCGATTTATTAGTTACCGCGGTGTCTTTCATTAGATTATTTTTTATATAGCCATCATATCTATTTGGGTATGTATGGCATCTAGAACGGTACGAATGGGAGGTTGTATCGATATCAACATATTGTCCCCATTCTCCCAATTCAAACATTGTATCTGACTTAGGGATGAAACTACCATTTACATGGATTAAGTTTCTATCTTGATTATTTTTTATTTTTGTGGAATAATACCTTGCCACTCTAGATGGTATGAATGTCGACATATATTATTAAGATAGTTTACTATTCTGTTATAGGTTGTTATATTATCTTTAGAGAGAAATGTTTAACACATAACGGGTTCAATTTATTTTCACCCGCGTTTTCTTTACAGTTACCTAATCTTATATATTGTAAGTAGGGTATTTAAGATTATAATTTATGGCCGATCAACCACTATTAAACGACAACGCTCCTGTAAATAAATCTACACAAAAAGAAAATCTTAGTATTGATATTGATGATAAAGATATGGATGACAGAGAGATAGACGACTACATTAACAATATAAATCTTACCATAACTGAAACGTCTCCTAGACAACAACAAGATATTCATCCTACTCTACGAGACCCCCTTGAAAACATGGAAAATGGCTTGAATTATGATAAATCACCAAAATCACATACACCTAGACATAGAAAACATCGAATTAAACACGCACATAGTGATACTGATATAGATAATAATAGTTATGTAAAAAATAGAGATGTGCCAAACCACATTACGATTAACACAAACACAAAACAAAATGTCAAAAATGGACAAGATATTGATAGTGAACTAAGTGAGACAGGAAGTGAAGATTCTTATCTTAGACCTGATATTAATAAAAACAAGAAAATACCAGATGTTGTCATCAAAAAGTTGAGTTATTTTGAAGTGGAGAGAAAGATAGACAAGTATTACAATACACTCAATCATAGGTATTCATCTGCACTTGATATATTGGCGAGTTACCTAAAGGGTCATAAAATTATATATATGGAAGCAAAAAGTTATACTGCTACGCGTCTATATATGCTTATGTTACCAGCTATTGGATTATCTGCAATTGCGACTGTTCTAGCAGGTGTTACAGATTTATATGATTATGGGTCACTAACTTTATCTATCATAAATGCAATCATAGGTTTTCTACTCGGTATTGTAAACTTTTTAAAACTAGACGCCGCCACAGAAGCACATACTATATCTTGTCATCAATATGATAAATTACAGACAAGTATTGAGTTCACATCTGGTGCCATTCTTCTTTTTAGAGACTTTGAACAAACAGATATTAATGAAATAAACTCACTCGAGATTACACAGAAAAAGTCCATGAATGAAGAAATGTCAGAAAAAATGGCGAGTGTAGATAAGAAAATTATGGAGATTAAGGAGATGAACCGGTTCCTCATTCCAGAGGCAATACGTTTGCGGTATCCTGTCATATACAACACAAACATCTTTTCAGTTATTAAGCGCATTGAAGACCATCGTAAGCGATGCACTACTAATTTAAAAAATATAAAAAATGAAATACGATACATGCATGGCCTTGCAAGACAAAGATCTGATGCTGTCCCACATGACTATAGTGAAAAATTAAAGTCCCTATTTTTAAATAAAAAAACATGTATGAGAGAAATATTGCTTTTGAAATCAGCCTTCTCTGTTATTGACCAAATGTTTCATCAAGAAATACAAAACGCTGAATATAAGAAACGTAGATGGTTACCCTGTTGGTTATGCAAGGATAGAACTGTTATTGTTAACCCCCATCAAATTAATAAGTTTGTTGAAGAACTTATGGACCCGTTTAGTTTTAACAATCCAAACATGATGGATAATAACGATGAAAAAGATACACAACACTCCTCATCATATCTTTCAAAGTTTAATCTGTTAAAAAGAAATATAAAACGCACTAGGGTATTATAAGTCTTTACGGAGAGAAAGAGAGAAAGAGAGAAAGAGACACTTACTTAATCGAGATTAGGAACATTCTGACAGATTTTATTACTCGTATAATGTATACACTAGTCGTAAAATATAAAAGACTATTATCATGTCTCTACAAGCACTCAAACTCAAATCAGGAATTGTAAATAGTCCTCACGCTCGCACAGATGGGTTCACTCTCAACGGAGGTCAAAGAAACGGTAATTATATTGGAAAATCTATGCGTAATTCTCCTAATGGAACACGTTATAAAGGCATATACCCTGTTAATTTTAGTCAAACCGTTGGAACTATCTCTAATGGAACTATGTGTAATCAAATCACTGAATTGCGCGGAAACTCACCTAAAATACAACCCTCTGTTGGAAACAACCACTCTATGATTTACTCTAGAAATAAGTGGATAAAGGGTTCGGTATATCCTAATATTTCTGTACAAACCACCACCCCTATTGGATACAATGAATACAACAAAATAGTCCGATCTAGAGAAGACTGTAAGCAACAAGTCCCAGATAACCAACTCTCTAAGGGAGGAGAAGAATGCTGTTCTTGTGAAAAATCTTTTCCTCTACCGGAAGTGCAAATATATCGCTCCAGATTAGAACGATTAAAACGTTGCAACGATGGTATTATTAAGCCAAATGACCCAGAAATAAACTCTTCATCGCAATATACAAGTCGCGTGCAGTTTAAATGCATTGAAATGATAGATCCTTTACTGAAAGATAAACCAAATGCACCTAACCCACCATATACTACAAATACATCTGTTCTTAATACAGGTCTTATATCATGCGGTGCTATGGTATAAACTTTCTCTCTTTTCATAATATAATTATTTTCTGTAAAAAGTTATTATATTATTATACAAACAAGCATGAATAGGTTCGCCATGACATTTACAACTATTCAATCTTCTAGAGAAGAGAGAGAAGAAATAGGTAAATTAGAAAGATATCCAGTTAGAAACACAACAACTCATCCTGTAAAAAATATACAAAATGACAAAGGTAACGTCCTCATTAATCCAGGCTTACCATCAAATAATTTACCTACTCTTACTAACACAAGAAAACCGCGTGCTAACCCCCCTACAAAGTTAATTGTAGGAAATGGTTCTATGAGTGAGTTTCTTGCGAGTGGGGGAGTAGGAAATGGTTGCTCTTCGTGTGGAGGCGCACGTTAATCATATTATAACAATCATTTTGTTTTGTATTGTTATAGTATACACTGTCCGTGCTTTATTCATTATTTTCTCTCTTACATTAAAATGAAAAAGCAAGCTATTTATAAAAAAAGAGGAGGGAACTCAGAAACACAGAAACCACTAGGGTTAGTCAAGGAACTTCGCATACCACCTGTAGACCAACCTATTTCAGACAGGATACGTGAAGACTTCTTACAACCTCGGCTATTTGTTCCACAACATATGACACCTCAGTGTAGACCAGTATTTGTACCTGTTGATATGGAAGACCTCATACTAGAAGGATATCCAAACATTGAACCAGACCCAAAAGGTGAACATGCACGCTACGTTGTCCCAGTTATTGACGAACCACTTGGCGAACGTACATCTAGAGTTACATACGGAGAAGAAGGTGATGGACCATTTGTTCCATATAGTTCTACAGAAGAGAAAGAGAGAAAGAGAGAAAGAGAGAACGGAAAAGAAACTGAACAACAGCCAAGTGGACTACTTGGTGACTATATTCGCAGTTTCTCTCTTCGACACAAATCTAAAGATGTCTCTGATGAAGAAGCGTTGGCAATGTCATATCCAATGTATAGATTTGATACTCGTTATGAAGGGGGGAAAAGAGAGAAAAAATCAGCGAAACAGGGAACCAGGCGATACACTAAAAATAAATCAAGAACACGACGCGCACGTGCAAAAAAATAAATTATAGGTAAATTATTATCACATAACAATATAAGTATATTGACTTATTTGTAAAGTAACAGTCTATATTATAGTATGTCCACATTCAAAAAGTTCGGAGGTTTAAACTATAACAGTAAGAATAATATTGTATCTAATTTTCATTCACATAATGGAACACATAGTATATCACAACATATCGGAGAACCTAATACAAGAATTATCCACGATAGTCATATTGATTTATCTGGAAACTCTGTCTTACGTGTTGATGGACTTTATTTCGTAGACGGAACAGTCCAAACAACTGCTGGAGGGGGAGGAGGATCCAGGGTTTCAGGACCACAAGGAATACCAGGACCACCTGGACCACCTGGACCACCTGGACAAGATGGTAATTCAAACTTGAGTGATGAAAACCATAATACTTTTGCAGGTACAAATGCATTACTTGTGAAAGATGTTAATCTAGCAAAATATAACAATGCATATGGAGAAAAAGCTTTAATGAAAAACACCACTGGGTACGGGAACTCAGTGTTTGGTTATGAAAGTATGGTAAATAACATGAGTGGTTCTTTTAACACTGCGGTTGGTGTTCAGGCACTTGCATTTAATATTGCTGGCACACGTAACACATGTATTGGTGCAGCATCAGATGTTGGAAATGTCGGTATACACAATTCGACCGCTATTGGTGCGGGGTCGCGTGTATACGAATCAAATATTATACAGCTTGGCAATGGAGCTATTGAACAAGTGATAACTAGTGGTGTTATTACTGGAAAGGCAAAAAATTTCACTATTCCTCATCCGAACCCTAGCATGACTGAATCACATGTTCTCAAACATGCAAGTGTTGAGGCACCTAGACTAGATTTGATATACAGAGACACGGTACATCTTGTTGATGGTGATGCAACTATTCCTCTGGATACACATTTTAATATGACCAAAGGAACGTTTGCAAATCTATGCACAAATCCATCTGTCTTTGTTTCTAATGAAAGCGACTGGGATGCTGTAAAGGGATGTGTTGATATGGAAAACGCATCACTTTACATCAAGTGTCAAAATAGACAGTCTACTGCCAAGGTAGCCTTTATGGTTGTAGTAGAACGTAAAGACGAAGGTATTTTGTCGTCAGATATTACTGACAAAGATGGACGGTTTATTACCGAAAAACATGTTCAACAAAATAAAACAAATAAATTGAACGCTACCAATGATTGTCCACTCTGAAGATAAACAAAATATTGACTAATATTCAATCTATTTGAAAAAGTATAAATACAGTCTTAGATTGTATTTATACAGGTAACTAATAATATGGCAGAAAGTAACTTTATTGATTTCTTGAAACAACGACACGAACACCCTCGCGATAAGTATCTCTTGTTTGAAGAGAAATGGCACAAGTATACAATTATAAACGACCCCGCATCGCGATACACAAGTGTTACAAAAGTAGTTCATGCACAATTCCCAAAGTTTGACCCTGACCTTGTTATTAAAAAGATGATGGCTGGGAAAAACTGGAATGAAGACAATAAGTACTGGGGCATGACGCCAACTGAAATCAAGGCTTTATGGAACAACAACGGTAAGTCCGTAAGCGGGGCAGGAACAAACTTACATTATAATATTGAACAATTCATGAACCAATGGCTCGTAGATGAGGACGATAAACTCATGGACTGTGATCATGAACTTCTACTAGAATGTTATAATGAAGATAAGGAAGAAGGAGATTGTGTCATAAATAATACAAGTGACGAATGGTCTTACTTCCTTAACTTTGTTAGAGACCATATGGACTTAAAACCCTACAGAACAGAATGGATGATTTACGATGAAAAAATCAAACTTGCTGGGTCAGTTGATATGGTATATCAAAATCCTGATGGAACCATTGACATTTATGACTGGAAGCGTGCAAAGGAAATTAGCGCAGTAAACAATTTTAGAGAAAAGGGGATTAGTCCGGCACTTTCACATGTTACACATTCTAACTTCTGGCATTATTCTCTTCAACTCAACGTATATAAGACTATCATAGAGCGCAATTACGGATTAAAAGTGCGCAATCTATTCCTCGTTCAACTTCATCCAGATAGTGGGGTTAACAATTACAAACTATATCCATGTGCTGACCTTTCAAAAGAAGTAGATGATATGTTTGGGTTTATTACAAAAAATGTAAAATAATAAATAAATAAAAGTAAAGGTATCTTACCTTTTTACTGGGTATCTTGGATTGGTATATTAATTATAGCAATCAATATAAACATTCATTTATATGAATAAATAACTAGTTATAAGTTACGAATATCATGGGCTTTGATTTTTTTATCAAAATGTTAACTACATGGTTTCAGTTTACAAAATATTTTATGATGTCATTTTTTACTTGCACAATAGCTTTTAATATGGTTGGTATCAGCTATTTGTGTATTAAAAGTATTTGTGATAACGTTATGACAAAAGAACTTAGGATTTTCTTTCAAGTGATGTGGGAAATTGGAACAAACTTGGCGAAAATGACGAAAGATCTATCTGATAGAATAGTCACAGTCTTGTTTATTTCAGATAGCACATTTATGAATAACATTGAACTTCTAGCATATGAAGATAGATATACAGAAAGATTTAGTAGGTATATGGATATTATGACTAATCAAAAACAAACAGATAGTATGGGACTAATTACAGATAAAACAATGCTATTAGAATATACACCTGTTGGAAATGTTCTTATGAAGTATGATAAAGATAATCATTGCTTTGTGTATTATTCAAATCGTTCGCTCACTACTCTACAATTACAAAGTATCGGAAGAAAGTTTATAATGCACTTTTATTGCCCTGGTGTTATTCAAGACATGAAAAATCGTAATGATAGTGAAGATAAATCAAATAAAACGGGTGAGGAGAAACAGGTGATTGATGATACTAGACCTAAAAAGAATACGGGAGGAATTGCATCTAGAACTGGCGTTATGGCAAAATTAAAATCATCACAACCTAAAAACTCTGTTAGCAATACAGAAAAGGAAACACTTGACGAAACTACTGACAATGTGGTTGAAAAAGACCCATATCTAGAGGTTATGAACGATTTTAAGTTTGTTAAAAAGGGGCAATTAGCTGATATCTCATTTACACAGTCTATAAAACATCCACGTATCCTACCTAAGTATAATAATACTACATTACCAGACATTCAGACAGATGATGTGCAGGATACAACAAAACAGATTAATATTCATAAAAAACATGCAGAAATAGAGGATGTGGATAAATCAAAATTAAGCTTTGCCGAATATAAAAAATTAATGAGTAGGTGAATATTCACTGTAATGACAATACAATAGATATTCTATTATTTTATGTTTATGTATAATAAGTAACTGCTTCGTTTATAAATAAATTATTCGAATGGCACATGATATTATACATAAACCATCCAAACGTAAAACAAAGAACCCCAAATCACGTAAACGTACATACACCTCAAACAACGCACGACAAAAGAGAAAACATATAAAAAAAACAAAGCGGAATAGAAAACCATTTGTGAATATGAGGGGAGGTGAAGGCGAGGGCGAGTTTAAGTCTGAAGGTCTTTTTGAATTAACTGGAGATGCAATGCTCTATATTCTCACAAATATAGTTAAACTATCATCAAACATGATTGCTGCATCAGTTGGTTATGTGCCAGTTAATAACAATCTGGGTACGCCTGGCGCCGCCACAGATTCAAGCTTGTTTAAAGAACTTACTACGATGACTGAATATGCCAAGGTTCCAGTTGAAATGTTAATGAAAATGTCTGATGGTGTTGTTTCTCAGTATCTCAATATCGTAAATGGTGCGATGCGTATTAACTCGCCCATGATCCAAGCATCACTTGCAGTGACAATCAGAATACTTCAAGCACAGATAGCCCTTGCTACCAAAGCACTTAATAATCCAGCATTTATTGCTACTTTACGCACCGCATTGGACGCACTTGAAGTCGCGTCTGACGAAATAGTTGGTGCTATTGATCCAGTTGCAGCATCTATCTTATCGAAATTATCTCCTATTATTACGAGAACAATTGGCAGTATATTTGGCACTATTGGAACATCAACTCTTTCTGGTATGCAAGCTATGCCCTATCTCGGAACAGTTCTTGCAGCGTTGTCTTCTTTTGACGCAATAACTCGCCTATATATTTCTGCAATTAATGCAGGAACTGCAACTGGAAGTATCATGTTTGATGGCTATACAGATACACTATATAGACTAGAAAACGTTATTAAAAGTGTAAAAAATCGTATTAGTGGAACTACTAGTGGCATGAACATGCCAGCAATGCCTTCCACGCCAACAATGCCTTCCGCTCCAGGAATGCCACCTACACCAACAATGCCCTCCGCTCCGGCAATGCCTTCCACCCCATCTCTTAAAAAAAAATAAATACATATCAACATTATTCACATTTGTAGATATGTATTATCTATCACCCTCTACATACGATAAATAACCACAACTTTTCTCAATATTAAATGACGACTCCAAATGATCTCGTGCTATCTCCATGGCTTTGCGCGTCATATCGTCCATATCTCTCACATAACTATCAACATTTAAAACAGGTGCGGGGGCTTCGTTTACTTCGGGAACCTCGGGTGCCTCCGTGGCGGGCGCACTTACGTTTTCCATTTTGACATCTGCTTTTTTACGCTTTACAATCTTCTTTACTATTACCTTTTTGACTACCTTCTTAGGCTTTTTCTCTACTTTACATTCATCAGATGGTTCGGACATTTTTACTATTTACTACTATACAACATACCTATCTTTTCTTTTCAATTTAACAACCTATTTTACCCATATTGCTCATACTCGGTTGAATATATTTGGAAATATAGCACACCAATTTACCTGCCAAACTTTGCTCGGTCCAATTACCTAGACCCGTCACCTGATTTGACATCACTTGCGTTAAGTTTGTATCCACAATATAACCGTTCTGCATTAGAAATGTAAATAAAGTAGGCAACTCACATGGCGTCATAAAACGACTTTGGCCTACGTAATAATAGTCCTCTGCAAGAGACTTCAATGCGACCGCACATGAGGTATTCGCGCATGCATTACGACCTCGTGGTTGAAATGGTGACAAGGACGGCAAGTTTATCTGCATTGTTAAGTCGCGAAGAGGCGACTGACCAATTGGCATACGGTCTATTGTAATAATTGTCTCATACTCTTTTGTTAAACTATTCAAAAATACACGAGTATACAATGCATACACTTCATTTGTTATTCCTGACATATAAATATACGTATACATTATTATGACCTAGTTATTTATGTCTGCATACGTATATTGCATCTTATTATGTTGATTTAATGCTTCTTGTGGTGTTTTCTGCCTCCCTTCTTGTGGCTCTTCTTATGGCTCTTCTTGTGGCTCTTCTTGTGGCCCTTCTTCTTATGGCTCTTCTTGGCAGAACGACGACGTCTGCGACGACCACCCTCCATCATAGGGGCATCTCCTGCTGAAGTAAAAGTATCATCAGTATCATCAGTAACATCAGTAACATCAGTAACATCAGTAACTGCGTCATCATTCTCGGCATCTACCGTGTCATTAATATCTCCCCCAACATCACCATTTTCTTCGCTACCGCCACGCATACCTCCCTTACGGGACTTGCGAGACTTACGAGACTTGCGGTGCTTACGGGAACGACGACGTCCTCCCTTTAATAATTCAAATCCATCACTGCAGTCAGATTCGCCTTCTGCACATGCTCCTCCCTTCTGAGGCTTATAGGTCTTCTTTGCCAACTTGGCAAGTTTTCCTATATCTTTCACTTCGGGGTGTGCCTTGCGGGTCTTGTCCATATGTGCCAACCAGGGATGTTTTGCCATTCTAAGACTACTATACTATATATAACGAAAATAACACTCGCTGAAACTATTACTCCTATATTATACTGAAAATGTTAAGGCATCTCCTTGAGTGATTACTTGACCTGGAATATTTGTACACTCCAAATTACGAATGTGATAAGATATCATATCTACTTTGGTCTTGCTTAATCCATTCTTCTTTATTGTATTTTTTGAATATTGACGGCAAAGAACACCTCCTTGACGGATTGCTTTGCGAACAACTTCCTTATATCTCTTTTTATTCTCTATACCTGTATCATTTTGTGAAGGTATACATGCTATGACATGGCACGAAGGTAATTCCTTAATATGAACCCATATATCATCTTCATTTGACATTTTAATTATATCGTGATTTTCTCGATCATTGTCTCCTATTATATAACGAACTGTTAAACTAGTTTGGTCATCTTCCTCTACTGGAACAAACTGTGTCCCTGTATACTTGTAGTAAAACGTCTTCATTGTTAACTCGATAATACTCACTCCCTCCTCTTTAAATTATTTATTCAATTTCTATTCTATATAAATTGAAACGTATTAAGAATGCGCTTCTTAAGGCAACTTATACAATTGACAACTATCATGACTGACACTGTTACGCAATCTGATGGACTTAGCAACAGGCACATTAACATGCATAAGGAGGGGAGAACCCTTGTTGACGACTCAACTATCAGTGAGGGAAACCTAAAAACTGCTGTAGACGGGATTGTTACTTACGCAAAGGAATGTATTCAGCCCTACGGTGGCCACATTCAATATTTTACTAAAATCAGTATTGATGATCTAGTTGCATATATGAATGACCCATCTTATCAGATTGGCTCTTCGAAATTAGATGATACAAATACAACTAATTCTAAAACATGTATTCGTCCTGATGCAGGGATTATCCTATGGAACTATAATGGACAACAATTCCCGCTCTATATTGGTGAGGATAAGGTTCAGGGAACGAATGATAAACTATTCGCAAATGGAAAACCTAGACAGGCAACTGGTAACGCGATTGAAAGATACTTTAAAAATGTCAGGGCAGAAGAAATGTTGTGCTCGCATGTGCCATACTTTCCATCTATTGTGTTTGCATCTGGGTGTGACTTTCATCATAAGGAAACGATATCCACCCGACTATGCGCAGGAAATTACGCAAAGCCAAATCATTATACCGAGATTACCAAAGAAAAAACACAAATGACACTAGACGAAATACATACAGTGTGTAATTCTATTAACATTGATAAAATCTCATTCACCAAGTTTATACCACTCGCTTCTATCCCCACGGTCTGTATCAAAGCACATAAATGGGACGACATGCCACATAATAGTTCTCTATGGAAACCTCATGAGTATTTAGAATTATCCAAACGAATTGTTACACTCGCTGTTGATAAAATTATAAACATCATGCACATACAAACAAATAATATTACCAGGACACATAGTCCTACACTCAAAATAAAGGAAGACTAAACAGTATACCAAACAAACATGTATATTTGTATTTTTGTTTTGTCTACTTATAGTAGGAAACATGTTTGACGATTATACTCAAGAAGAACTTGATGAACTTAAATCATATATAGACGCACTTGACCCCCGTTTGCGTATTGTAAAAATTGAAAAATTATCTATCAGGCAACTTATGAACGGAGAGGCGAAAGAAACACCCGACGATATTGGGCTTAACTCACAAATGTTAAGAAATGACTTCAATGACATGTCTATTGACCATATCGGGGTCATACGATATACATTGGAAACTGGGGAATCTTATTATGTTCATGAACGTGGATATAGTCTGCACATGGTCAAACTTTTTGATATGTCGTTGCCTATTGACCAAATCAAACGACTTGCAATAGAAAACTTGGCCAAAGAATATAAACTTACTAACGTTGGTGGAAAATCAAAAAAACGAAAACAAGTAAAACGAAAAAAAGTTAGACAAACTCGTAAAAAATAAATTAAACGTTTATATGATATTTGCAAATTGAACTGTTCTTTTTGTCATATATATATCATATAAACACAAACTACGTACCTATATAACAACACATTACTACTTATATTTTATGGAAACAAGCGAGCATAAACCTAAGAAGAAAATATTTGTTAAGAAAAAAATAGTCTTACAGACAAAAAAAGATGCGCAACCAGGTCCACAACCACAACCCTTACAAAAGGAAGCTAATGACGTTGAGCCTGAAAATAGATTTGTTATGCAAACTATGCTCACTTGCTTAGGAAACAAACGATTACTTGTTGACAATATTTATGACATTGTTGACAACCTTAGAAAGAAACTTGGAAAAGACAAACTCGCCATTATGGACGGGTTTAGTGGGTCTGCCGTAGTATCTCGCAAATTGTCATACATATCATCCAAAATATATGCAAACGACCTTGAACAATATGCATATCTTATTGCAAAATCTTCACTCGAAACACCATGCGAAAAAGATAGAAAATGTGTAGAAATGCATATTAATCAAATGAACAAACTTGCCGACTGTGATACTCTACCAGGGGGTGGATTTATTTCACGTCTATATGCTCCTAGTGACACAGAAAAGATACAAAAAGGTGAACGATGCTTCTACACTCAAGAAAACGCTAGGATTATTCACGCAATGAGAAACTATATTGATGACCCAGAAACAGATGTGCCTCGACATTTACGTATGCATCTTATTGTCCCATTGCTCGCAAAGGCAAGCATTCATGCTAACACTTCGGGAGTATTTAAAGGATTTCATTCAAATAACGGGGTTGGTGCATGGGGGGGAGCTGGAGCAAAATGCCTACCTAGAATTAAGGGAAAAATACAACTAGATATGCCGGTTTGGAATGTTGAATGTGAAAAACAGTTTACGCCTATCGTTTCACAGGGAGACATTAATGAAGTTATTACTGGACTTCAAGACAATGAACTTGACGTTCTTTATCTCGACCCACCCTATAATCAACACCCTTACGGTAGTAATTATTTCATGCTCAATCTTATTGCAGATAATATATCACCTGACGAAAATACTCTGTCAAGAGTGTCTGGTATTCCAAACACATGGAATAGGTCTAATTATAACTATAAAAAAACCGCCATTGGTAATATGTCCGCCCTCTTAGAAAACGGTATCAAGAAGAGCACATATATACTACTATCTTACAACAATGAAGGCATCATTGCTGATGAAGAATGGGATAATATTCTACAACCATATCAGGTTGAAAAAATTGAAATAATGTATAACGCATACAGAGGCTCACGTAATTTAGCAGGAAGAAACGATAAAGTCATGGAGAGGCTATATCTCATTACAAAATAATTGTTTATTTAATAAAAATATATACGCTTATCATGCCATATATTTTTATTTTTCACACAAAACATTTCATATATCTTGCGTTGAGAAGAGAACTTTATTATCTATTTTCTTACAAAGAGATATTATTATTTAAACACATATTACCAAATTAGAAGTAATATGGAGAATAATTCTGAAAATAATACAAATACGCCTGTGCTATTTGATATATCAAAACTTGTGTGCTATGCTTGTGACTATACCACTAACTCAAAATCTAACTTTAAAAACCATCTTTTCAGCATGAAACATCATAAAAATGTTGAAAAAATGAAAAGTGTATATCTTATTGAAAACTCCGATGAGGACGACACCATTAGTGATGAAGACAATATACAAGAAACAGTTACACCTACTTTCTCGGCCATACATATAAAAAATGATAATATATCAGAGACAGAATATGACAGCGAATATGACAGCGAATATGACAGCGAACAACTGAGATGTAGAACAAGAACAAACTCAAATATTGACCTGTGGAAAAATAATCAATGTGATGACGCCTTGCCTGGATACCTGACTGGACACGACATTGGGGTAGCTGATAATACAACTGACTTTAGTTTCGTTTATACAAGTTTATGCGTTGGTATTGCTTATTTTGTCTATACTTATATTAAGTAATACAGACAAGATATCTTCTATATTATGTTGCTTGACGATATTGCATACAAAAACAACCCACCAAAGCCTAAAAGGAAAAATACGGAAGACTTTTCTGATTGGCCAGACCATGATGTTATGGGAAGGTTTGGGCGAATACCAAAACATCAAAGAAATAAACTTGTTCAGGGATTTTCTCTCGATTTAAATAATAATAACCGACGAAAAAATACAGGAACATTCCAAACAAATATCGTCCACCCATATCCAGCTGTAAGACCTATGGGCCTTACTCGTTTTGGAGATAAACAATCATTATATACCACGGGTGATCTTGAACATGATACTGCAACAGGCATATCTAGTGCTGTCGTAAGGGGTGATACAGATGATATGACTGTTCCTAATCTTGAGGGAACAGACTTTGATAATGTACGACCTTCGAAAAAATATGGAAAACCATATGTCCCACTAACACAACAAGAAAAGGATCAATTGATAAGCCAAGTCTATGCAGATAGACATGTCCCTATTATCACTGGAGACTTTGACAACATGCAATCTGCTGGAAAATCGCGCAAACGCACTCGTAAAGGAAGAACAAGTAAAACACGTAAAAAGAGAAGGTCTAAAAGAAAAACAAAGAAACACAGACGACGCAACAAGAAGAGTTCTTCACGTAAAAAATAAACACATTGAACACACAAGTTTATGTTATTTTATTAATAACAACATAAACTAAAGAGATACACATATTTCAAATAATTTCATGAACTACAGTAGACGACCTTCTCAACGCATTGGTGTCGAAAAAATATTATATAGACAACATCTTGAACGATTAAAAAATATTGAGCCTGTAACAGATTGCTATTTTTATGGACCAAAAATAACACCTATTCCACGCTATGTTGATGAAACGAATAGATTTAGACGGCGCATTGAAAAAGAGAACGCACATCTACTTACTCGTTTAGCCAAAGTTAAAAGTGGAACTGCTACACACCACCATATGTCTATTGTAAGACAATTACGATGGCAACAACACTTGTTGCATGTTGAACGAATTAATAGACTTAAACGAATTACCGCGCAAAATCAACAGCTATTAAGAAATATACAGACCGCAAAACCAACCATTCAATTACCTTCTATTCATGTATCGCCTATCTCAAGACAAAGAAAAAGACCACCATTTGACGGAATTGCCAAATATAATATACGGCCACATAAACTACAGGAAATACAACAGAAATGGGAAAATATTACACCTATTGAAAATTATACTCCTCCACGACGAGTGTCATTTGATTTTTTCATGTAAATAAAGAGAAAGAGAGAAAGAGAGAAAGAGAGAAAGAGAGAAAGAGAGAAAGAGAGAAAATAAAAGAAAATACCGAATATCACACAAGAATATATATACGACTTAATTAGATTACACACAAATGCAAAAAGAAACAAAACATGATGATACGCCAACCATCACTTATATGGGAAACAAAAGAAAACTAGTTGGATACATTGATAACGTCATTGACCATGTCAAACAAAAACTTCATCAAGAAACCATATCCTTTGCCGACCCTTTCTCAGGTTCGGGAGTAGTTGCCAAACACGCTTTCACGTCTGGAAAGTGTAACCATGTAATCGCTAACGATATTGCTAGTTATTCAGATGTCATCAATCAGTTTCAATTACAACCATTACGCAGTCTTGAATTAAGAGAACAGTTAAATACACTCATTGATATGGCGAACTCATTACCACCTCCAAAACCTGATGACGAATGGTTCGCCAAACACTGGGCACCAAGAGACGATAACAATATTCAGAGTGGAGAACGTTGCTATTTCACAAGAGAGAACGCACTCATTATTGACGCCGTCAGAAACTTTATTGATACCGATATGGTTCATACCCGACTACGTCCTTATCTTCTCTCTTTACTCATTGTTCAATCAAGTATTCATAACAATACCAATGGACAGTTTGCCGCTTATTACAAAGACGAACATGGCATTGGGTGCTTCGGAGGAAAAAAACATATTGATTTAAAACGCATCACCGGACGCATACACTTACCATACCCCGTATACAATGACCATTCACTACCCGAATGTTCGGTAACCCTAACACAAAAAAATGTTCATACATGGTGCGATGACATGAAATCATCTACTCACACTGTTGACCTTTTGTATCTAGACCCACCATACAACAAACATCCATACAACATATACTACTTTCTACTTGACATCATATGCACTTGGGACAAATCTATAACCATACCCGAGACCTATAGAGGACAACCTAAAACCTGGACACGTTCGGATTTTAATAGCACTGTAGGAGCACGACAGGCTTTATGGTGTCTTTTACGAGACGCACCCGCAAAGTTTATAGCGCTTTCATACTACAGCGCAGGCATCGTCAGTGTTCCAGAAATAGACGAAATGTTGGCAGAACTTGGCGACGTTGAACGACACATTATACCACACAATACTTACAAAAAACTCTATGGGATTGGATCATACAAGAGAGAAAAAGAAGCGGAACCAATGGGTTGTGCAACCGAATACCTGTGGATTTTACACAAAAAACAACATTAATAATAAGGACCTATATGCACACTCACATAATTAGGATGTAAAATAATAAGTATAAATTATAAACAATAAAGAAATATTGTTATCTATCTATAATACATTATGCCATTGGACCATCAAATAAGAACACAACGTCGTTATCGAACGCATACTTTTCAAATGCATACACAAGTTCCACAGAGACGAATGACAATTGCAGAAAAAAATAATAGAGATTATGACCAAGCATGGGCAAACATACCATTCGGAGGCGAAGGACCCGAAGATTGTGAATATAAACATCCAATAACAGGAAAATGCATGTCGCACTACGATTATCAAGTCTGGATTAATACTCGACGATAATTATACGTATCAATAAATAAAAATAACACCTTACGCGGTATTATTTTTATTTTACTTTTATTTATTTTAGCTTTTGTTTTTTACACACCAAGGTCTATGTTGAGGTGGCCATGGGGCTCGTTAATAGATGATAGATAATGCGGAGTATATTGCAAACTTTGCTTGTTTACCGTTTTATTCTTCGGAAAGAGATTATACGGAATGAGAAGACCTTGCTCCATTTGTTCATATAGTCTTGTCAGCATCGTATCCTCACCTAGGCGATTTCTTGACAACATACGAGGTTCTTGATAAGGAGTTACTGGTTCTCTTAACGTAGCAAACTGGGCGGAAATATAATCGCTCAGATCCTCATACATCGTGACTATGATTGACATCTTTAAGCTTATCTTTGAATAGGGAAATAGTTTACGTTAGATACGTCTAGTATTGTTTTGTTACTGCCATCAACCACTCTCGATTGGACACGTTCAATTTTTTCGACACCACATACATTTACTTGTCGAGAGTGAACAATCTACGCACACTGGAGGAGCCAAAAATAGATACCCGAATGGATTACATATATGGTCAGGATTTGTATAACCATGAACACACTTTTTACGACACACCTTACATATAAATCTGCATGGTGATTCTATCACCTCATGACGTAAATGACGGTGCTGTTTGCATATCAACTGCACTATACGAGGATCATTCCGACGACCAGCTGTGCGAAATGAAACTTCTCGATCAAAATTACGTTTTTCATCAATTATATTCTCACCGTTTAAATGCTTCTGAAAAGAGGTAATGTAGTCAACATCATACATATATTGGTCTTCACTACCATCATCTATATCCACATCCAGTATATGTTTCACGCAAAAATCAGTGGTTAACCTCTGAGTAGTAATGAGAACCTTCTTGGTTAAATGTTTTATATCCGCTTCTAACTCGTCGATTGTATAATGATTTGGATTATTTATCAAATCATCATCTGTAAGATTATCAAACATCCGCATTGAAAAGATAAGTGTATAATAGTTATATACTTATCTGTCTATATATTATTTTGCTGGTAGTTTCTCCAACCATTCTCGTTCCAACATTTGTAAACTAGACTTGGACACACAGGTTGCATTATGTCTCCTATATCACGAATATCCGTTAACACAGACTGAATATTTTTCTTATGAATAGGTTTGCAATACTTATCATAATCGTGATAATCGGCAATAAGGCGCACAATTTCTATTGGAAGATACATCATATTATAATCCTATACAAAATTATAATATAACAATTCATTTTAATCACTCTACACGACGCATTTTTTGAACCATCTTACCAGTATGGTGATTTTTTGCCAATAGCGTTGTGCCTTCCATGCCGTGAACATACTTCTTTGCAAACTCTTTCTCATTCTTAGCTGTCTTTTTCATAGCATCTGCACATGGTTGACAACACGTCCACAACTCGTATTTATGACCTTTGTATTCTATGATATTCTTCTCGTTTGTCGCACGATAGTGTCCATCCTCATCGGGTGGCATGTGTGGACAACACGACGTCCAGTCATGAGAAGCGTTGGGATTCTTCTTTGAACACAACTCGTCGCGATTGTTATGAACTTGGGATTTGGCACCACCGCGGGATTTACGAGTTCGATGAGACTTAGAAGACTTCTTTTTTCGGTGTGTTCTCTTTCGTGTCTTACGAGATGAAGACTTGTGACACTTCTTGAAAGCGTATGTTGCAAAATCAGCCTTTAGTTGCTTAGCATAACGCTTATTGTTTTTTACCTTCATCTTATACATTATCTTATGGAGTTTTTTGTGAGGTATTAATTCTCCACGTATCATCTTGGGATACATATCATTTTTCTTAACTTCATCTATTCCAAGTTTTCCTTCAGCGACCATCATTGCTAAGTATATAGTTGCGTAATTTGCACCGATACCACCGCATCTTGCAGTTAAATGCTTCTTCAATCCATCATAAAATAAAGAACCACTTACCTTTAATGCATCACACACTTTATCGGCTGGAACGTAAAACTTTACACTGCTATAAAAATAGTCATAATGGTCTCGAGGAACACAATGCTTCACATACTCGTCGCGGAGAAGATGCTCGATAAACAACCCTCGAGTTAACCAAAGTGCAAAGCCATTTCGTTTCGCACTAATCGCATCAGGATTACCAAACATCTCTACACACTTCGAATAATACTCTTTGGGGCCATTATGTTGCCATTCTAATTTATGAGACATAGAATATACAATATATAGAGATTTTATCTACTCAACTTTTGTATTATGCGTGAGCAACTCTCGAGTGCTACTGTTGAAACAACAGATGTAACATCGTCTCCAGCTATTACGCTCACCAGCGGGTCATTATTATAGTCACGGATATACTTTATCTCTTTTATACCAGACGCTAACAGCAAACGAGCACATATCAAACACGGATAATGAGTTATATACGCAGTGGCACCATCACATGAAACTCCGCGTTTCGCACAATCGCATAGTGCGTTCTGTTCTGCATGAACTGTCGCCTGCTCATGGCCATCTCGGACAATACTCTCGTGAGGACGACCAGGCAAAAAACCATTGTAACCTTGGCTCACTATACGATTGTCCTTCACCAACAAACAGCCTACTTTTAGTCGACTACATGGCGACCGCCGTGCCGTCACCTCCACTATCTCCATAAAATAACTATCCCAATCGGGACGTTCACTTGACATTGTACTATTTATACACATACATTTATTTTGTTTATAGAGAGAACTTATTGTCTTATCTACGCCTGGTCTTACCAGAGGTTCTTCGCTTTCTTCGCTTTTTGGTGGTTTTTTTGGTTTTCTTGGTTTTCTTGGTTTTCTTCTTAGACTTTTTAGCTTTGGTTTTTCCACCAAGAAAGTCTATACTATTTTTAGCCAGAGGTAATGGAAGTGTTTTGCCTGGTTTGTTCTCTTCATCGTTTTTCCCAGGTCTGGCATGTTTCAACGACAAAAATCCCTGTTTTTGTTCGCCATATATTTGTCTATATTCATCCACTACATTGTCCCTTTCGGCCATTTTTAGAGTGTATGATCCTTGATGAATGCCTTTACGTAATAACAAATCTACAATCTCCGCGTACCTATTGTGTGAGGCCACCAGCAGTGGAGTCCCACCGAAATCACTGGCCTTGTTCACGTCTGCTCCTGCAGCTAGGAGAGTTCGGACCACATCCAAGTGCCCATAATTGGAGGCCAAGAACAGTGGAGCCTGACCATGCTTATCGGCCTTGTTCACCTCCGCCCCGGCTGCCAGGAGGGTCTTCACCACCTCCAAGTGCCCATTGAAGGAGGCCTGGGATAGTGGAGTCCTACCGCCATTATCGGCCTTGTTCACCTCCGCCTTCGCGTCCAAGAGGGCCCGCACTACCTCCAAGCGCCCATTCTCTGAGGCCATGTACAGTGGAGTCATACCTTGTTTACTGGCCTTGTTCACATCTGCCTCTGCGCCCAGCAGAGCCTGCACCACCTCCAAGTGCCCTTTCAAGGAGGCCCAGAACAGTGGAGTCTGACTATGCCAATTGGCCTTGCCCACCTTCGCATTCGCGTCCAAGAGGACCCGTACTACCTCCAAGTGCCCATTGCGGGAGGCCCAGAGCAGTGGAGTATCACCCCAAGCATGGTCCTTGTCAACGTCTGCACCCTCTCCTATCAGTTTTTGAACTCTCGCTAAATCCCCGTTTTTTGATGCATTCACTAAGTCTGACATTTATTTTATATTGTTCTCCTAGATATATATAGACACATATATAATTATGATTGAACCTCTTAACATGCAATCCAGAACACTACTTTTCTACGGGATATGTATTCCTTTACGCATAGTAATCGCATACCTTGCTTACATTGCAACCACATCCAAAAACCCACGATGGAAACTATACGCATTACCACTTGCACTTACTGGTCTTGTATTCGCGTACCTTTATATTACCAATGGACGACTTCATGCACCAGAGGGAGGAGGGCAAACTTGGTGGGCACAGTTCAGACTTATCCATGCTCTACTATACATAGCCGCAGCCATTTATGTCATCCAAGGAGACAATAAAGCCTGGGTTCCCCTTGTCATTGATGTCTTCACTGGCGCCTTCTTGAAAATGATTAACACTTACGAACAAATGTAAATACATCAACATCAATTATAGATATTCATGTATTTATTTTGTCTACTTGGAACGCCTCTTGTGCACCGTCTTGCGTGCCTTACGCTTTCGGGTCTTCTTCTTTTTTGACACACGTCTTCGTTTAGAACGGGGACGACGGCGACGCGTTCCGCCTGTTCCAGCTTTGTGCTTTTTCCTATCGGGTGACGATGCCCATTGTTCGGTCGTATTTCCTTCAGTTATACACTTGGGCACACACTCCGACAAGGGCTCTTCGCCGTAGGTGGTTCTGTAAATTTCCACCATATCCTCCAAAATGGTAAAAGCCTTATCTTCTTTCTCACGAATAGCGTCTATTCGCGTTTGTCGCGCTTCTTTATGTTCCAACTGCACAATTTCTTCTTCTAACTTAAGCACCTCTTCATATTTATCTTGAATAGAACCCTTACTTTTATCCTTTTCTGCATTCTTTTTCGCTATCGCTTCAGGAGATAACGGTCTAGTAAAATTAGAATTATTGTTGCCACTTTTACTTATATAATACAACGCCTTCAACATGATCATCGCCTCTGAGACATTATATACATTTTCACGAGCATCACTTTTAAAGTTCTTCATATTTTCTGTTTCACCATCGACACTGGGTGCTGGTCGTACTTCTGATTGTTTTGTTGGTATTGATTCTACGCTATGTGATATGTTCCCGTATGCGATAGCGTAATCCTTCACCACCTCATCCAAATGGTCAAACATACTTTTCGTTCGCTCTACGCGGTTCACAATTCCACCTTTAATCTTACCTTGTGTTATTCTATTTTCTGTTTTACCTTTGTAATTGGAGCTTGAGGATTTGTCTCTTTTTTTTATATTTTCAATAAAATTAGCAAGTTCTCCTTCGTCACTCCAAATATTCAAATCAGACTTCGCCTGGTTACAAATATGATGTGAATACGCGAACTCCATCAACCATGCTTTGATGAAATCATAAAAAAACCAACGCACGTTTCCAAACTCGGCTGAAGATAGATTATAGGGATTTGTGTTCTCCGCATACATCGTCGTGTTCCAGAAGTTGGTAAAGATACTATCATATTGTCTATCAACGTCGTCTCTGTCATAGAGTAAATCGTGGTTGATATTATTATATAGTGTTTTCAAATTATCCAGATTGGAGTTATTATTCACGAACCTTTTCCACAACGTATACATTGAATCAGCGGTTTTATCTTCCCGGACATAACCTTTGTACACCTGCAGGAGACGGTAGTGATGCATATTGGTATAGGCCGTGGTCGCGGGATACTTATGTTCCATCTCGGGACATGAACCAAACGGCACGATATGCAATCCACACAGGTAACACCGTCCTGTTTCTTCACCGCGTCTACCCATACCTTTCGCATACTCCGTAACACTTTTTCCCCACATATCTATCATTTGCTGAGCATCGCCTACCTTCATAGTCACACACGGACGAATATCTTTGCGTTTCACATTCACACTCAGGTTAGTTTTCAGGAAATTTTGCATGGCGGGATTGCTTACTGTATATCTTTGGTCATTATCATTCCCCGTTGTGAGAAGTTCTTTCCCAATACGAAAAACGAAGTTGTCCATTTCGGTGCTCATTTCAGTTTCATTAAGATTAATACCTAGATGTGTTGCTAACTTACTTTTCATACGTTTTAAGGCCGTCCCACTTCCAGTCGGACGTTGTTCTGGAGGCATTTGTTCTGCACCTGTTTTTAATGTCTTTGTCGTGCCAACCAGATGATAAGGAGAATATGCCAATTCATCTACTAAACCGTCTTCATTACTAATGTCACCCGTCTCAACGTTACTAACTATTGTTCTTGCTATTTGTTCACTATTCGAGATGCCATCCACCATTTCCCCTGCCAACTCGGTTATGATATCGGTTTCATTAGAAATATCAGTACCCGTAGATTTACTCATATTCAGTGTTAAAGTACATATAGATATTAAATAAAACAATAACACTCTGCTGATAAGAATAACTAAACCAAATAAACTTTCAATACTGGATAACCCGACACCCGACAACGGAACTCTCTCAACGGAACTATCCACCCTGGCCTCCCGGCATTGCCCCCTAGTGGCGTTCTTATGGAGTGCAATGCCCGTGAAGGGGCCGTATTGTGCGCAAACGGGAAATCGGTAAGAAAACGGGAAATGGGTGGGGAAACGGAAAACCGATTGAAGGGGTGTTTGTATGCTCGCTTTCAGTTTTTTCACGCAGGGGGCTTCGCCCCCATCGCTTTTTATGGACGCGCCAATGTAGTGATAATGTATTATGTTGCGCGTATGGTGTGCACGTGGTGTGCATGTGGTGTGCATGTGGTGTGCACGTGGTGTGCATATGGTGTGCATGTGGTGTGCATGTGGTGTGCATGTGGTGTGCATGTGGTGTGCACGTGGTGTGCATGTGGTGTGCACGTGGTGTGCATGTGGTGTGCATGTGGTGTGCATATGGTGTGCATGTGGTGTGCCAGATGGCTGTCAGTTTTTATCTGGCGTGCATTTCTCTCTTTGTATGTATTCTAGAAGTGTTGCCGTGAGATAAATATAGTGTGTAAAGTATACAATCCTATGCAGGGGGCGGAGCCCCCGCGCCCCCCAGCAAATAGAAGGGGGTTCGGGGGGCAACGTCCCCTGAGGCGCAAACGGGAAATCGGTAAGAAAATGGGAAATGAGTAGGGAAACGAGAAACCAGTGGTGGCCCATAAAAATAAAACTGACATCCAAAATAATTTGAACGGCGAAACAAATGGCCTGTCGGCGGTATCTTCTTAAATGAAACAATTAGCAGTATCAGTAAATACATCAATCCCAGTAAATATACCGAGCTAACATGAGCGTAAATAATTTACAACAAGCTATGATGAACTCCCGGGCGCCAACTAGCGCGCCCGCTCGTGAACCACTAGCGACCCCTGGGCGAAGGTGCGGGGTATGTCGCCAGACGGGACACGACCGGCGCAGTTGTCCTGTGTTGCGGGGGGCTTCGCAGCAGGGGGCTTCGCCCCCCGCACCCCCCACTAGACAGATAGGGCATGGACAGGGGGTTCGAGCATCTGCGTCCTCTGACGGGAATAGGGTGACAGTGCATATTGGGAGTAATAAACCTTCTATATTGGATGTCACTGTAGACAACCGTGTTAAGAGAGACATGCAGGATACCATGAAGCAGTTCATGGAGACCTGGAAAAACTTCGAGAGAGAAGAGAGAGACCTGACGGTTGACCCTCAGCAGACCAGATACGGTAGGAAAATAATACGGGAAGCACACCTTGTCACCGACGCATTGTCCAAACTTAAAGAACAGTTTAAAAAGAGAAAAGATGCCATTCGAAGTCTAGAGACCGCCATCAATGAGCTAGAAAAAAGCAATATCAATGGCATCACCGCGCATTTATATCGCGACTATTCCAAGCAGATTGATGTCTTCAACTCATGCCAAACTGTGTATGACATAAGCAAACTCACGTTTGAATATACATACCTTAGGTGGAATACTGTCATGGACGAATGGACCAACAGACAGAAATACTCTCTCAAGGATATATTGTTGTCTATGTCGCAACAAACTGAGCGCGCCGATGTATGCATTCCAGCAGACGACTGTCCTATCTGTATGGAACCCCTGGGTAATACGGGCAAGACTGTTCTCTCTTGCGGACATACCTTGTGCACCTCTTGCTTTATCAAACAGATTGTCGTTGCACACGACCAGAAAAAGTCGGAGAATTGTGGCTGTCCCATTTGCAGGCGCAAGTACGCAGGGGGCTCCGCCCCCCGCACCCCCCAGCAGACAGAATGGGGGTCGGGGGATGTAATCCCCTGATTGTAATACCATGTAACATTAAATAAAAAAATCCGAATAAAGGATTTTTCACGCAGGGGGCGAAGCCCCCCGCACCCCTAGAAGACAGAAGGGGGTTCGGGGGACATTGTCCCCTGACAGGCAACGGAACTATTTCATTCTCAACGGAACTGTACACCCTGGCCTCACGGCACCCTCACATGGAAGCAAGCCTCACGCACACCATTTTACACCCTTTTTAACGCAAACCGGATTTCGACCACAAAACCAGAAATCGGTTACACGCAGGGGGCAAGCCCCCCGCACCCCCCACTGACAGAAGACAGGGAAAAAAAGAA
>Ga0233435_1000396_pt1 | contig 52657 bp, 49 predicted proteins | sample SI_122_August201_3_FD_182735 | JGI IMG/M metagenome (GOLD analysis project Ga0233435, IMG submission 182735) | Seawater microbial communities from Saanich Inlet, British Columbia, Canada - SI_122_August2016_135_MG | ecosystem: Environmental > Aquatic > Marine > Inlet | place: Canada: British...
CAAACATTCTTAGTCTGTCGCTACCAGCCGTAAAAAGGGGGTTATACAAACCCGCTGGTTTTATTATTTTCACAAGATATCCCACCGGATTATTCCATGCCTGGAGCGTTTTAAATTATGAAATACCTGTATTGATTTACCCTAAACCGCTTTACGACATGAAACTAAAAGAAACCATTGCGGATGAACAACATTGTAAAAGCACCATCGATACAACTGATGGAGACGATTTTGCAGGATTACGGGAATACCACCAGGGTGAATCTTTGAAACATATTTCATGGAAGGCTTATGCCCAGGGCAGAGGCATGTTAACCAAAACCTTTCAGGGGCATGCGTCACCGGCTCTGTGGATTAACTGGTTTGATATGACAGCTTCATCACAGGAAGGCAAATTAAGCCAGATGACTGCACTGGTTATTCAAACCAATCAGGAAGGCAGAAAGTTCGGCATTAAATTACCCGGAGTTGAAATTGCCCAATCTGCGGGACCGGCACATCTAAGCGAATGTTTACAACAGATCAGTATTTATAAACAGTCTGAATTAAATTCCGTTTTGTTAGTTGATGAACATGTTGATCAATAAAAATTTACCCATACATCAAATAGCTCAGGAAGAAGCTGACAATACAGCTGTGCTAACAGTCACTTACAGTTTCCTGATATCGATCTTCCCTCACTTCTTTCACATGCCCTTATGGGTTACAGGGTTTACCTTTTTTGCAGTAGCATGGCGCAGTGCCCAATCTCTTGGGTACGTTGGTGTAATTCCTAAATGGATGCTTGTTCCTCTGGTCGTGGTCGGGGGCGTTAGTGTATTTGCCCAGTACTGGACCATTGTCGGACGTGACCCGGGACTCGCCCTGTTAACCGTAATGACAGCTTTTAAATTTTTAGAATCAAAAACTCATCGTGATATTCTAATCCTGATTTTTCTCTGCTATTTTCTACTCGCCACACATTTTCTGTTTGGACAAAGCATCCTGATAGCAGTGTATATGTTTGTCACATTAATTATCATTACGTCCACGTTAATTACAATAAATCAGCGTGATGATAGCATTCCCTTAAAATACCGATTAAAAAGCGCATCCAGGTTGATAGGTTTATCAATTCCCATCATGATTATTTTATTTGTGCTTGTCCCTCGTATTCCAGGGCCTTTATGGGGACTCACACCAGAACAAAGAGGTGGTATTACCGGCCTCAGTGACACGATGTCTCCGGGAGCAATAAGCTCTCTCATCAGAAGCAACGAGGTAGCGTTTAGAGTTACATTCGAAGATTCTGTACCTGCCCAGCATCAGCTCTACTGGCGTGGTCCTGTCATGGTTAACTTTAATGGTAGAACCTGGTCTCAGCAGAAACACAAAAAAGTTTCTCAGGTAAACAAAGATGACTCATTGGTACTCAGCAGATACACAATAACCCTGGAACCAAATGGTAAAAAATGGTTGTTTGGGCTGGATATTCCTGTTCAAACGCCCTCTTCCAGTTACATGAATACAGAATACCAACTGACCAGCAGCAAACCTGTCAACGACCTGAAAAGATACACAATAAGCTCTCTGCTAGACTACCGAATGGGCATGGATGATCCCCTCGAATATTTGATTCTGGCTGATACATACCATGAATCACGCAACCCACAAACTTTGGCACTCGGTCAGCAGTGGTCAAAAAAGTTTAACTCAGATATTGAGATCGTTGATCAGGCATTGTATATGTTCCGGAATCAGGAGTTTATCTACACACTACATCCTCCTAGTCTTGGCAAGCACTCAAGTGATGAATTTCTGTTCCAGACCAGACGTGGCTTTTGTGAACATTACGCCAGTAGTTTTGCCCTATTGATGCGCGCAGCAGGAATTCCTTCCCGGGTGGTGACGGGTTATCAGGGCGGAGAACTCAATCAGGTGGGTAATTACCTGATTGTGCGGCAGTCAGACGCTCATGCATGGACGGAAGTCTGGCTAGAAGATAAAGGTTGGGTACGTGTAGACCCGACTGCTGCCGTTTCACCTGACCGAATTGAACAAGGGCTTGATCAGGCATTACCAGAAAGTTTTTCCAATTTTAAAATTGGTAAACATAGTCCTTTCCTCAGTAAGCTGATGTATAACTGGGATAATTTACAGCATAACTGGAACAACATGATTTTAAACTATGACCACCGAAAGCAAGGTCGTTTTTTAAATCAATTAGGGTTGGGTATTCGAAGCTCGGGCGACATGATAATAGCTATGGTTTTATGTCTGGTTTTAATCACCGGGACATACTGGATAATTGCACGGTATAGAGAAAGACCAGCCTCAATTGCGAACTATGAAAAGATCATCAATCGCCTGTTAAAAAAACTGTCGAGGTCAGGTTTTAAAAAAGAACACTCAGAACACGTTTATGAATTTCTGAATCGTATAAAACTTCAACAGGACTTTCAGGATTCTCAGCTGGATAAAATTTTCGAGACTTACAGTAAAATAAAATATGCCAGAGGTATGCAGCAGGAAGTCATCATTAAACGTTTCCAGAAAATGGTGTCAGACTGGAAAGTACCCAATTAAACGAGCTGATTTTTCATATGATTTTTAATACCAGCTAAAATAGCTTTCGCAATTTTATGCTGATGCTTGGGGGACTTAAGACGACGTTCTTCTTTAGGATTAGAAATAAAAGCAGTTTCTATAAGAATGGAAGGCATATCAGGTGCTTTCAAGACAGCAAAACCAGCTTGTTGCACTGATTTTTTATTCAACTTACCAACTTTACCTAAATGTTTCAGCACGTCTGAACCCAGTTCCAGGCTATCCTGAATAGTGGCTGTTTGAGATAAATCCAGTAATACGGATGCAATCAAGTCATCTTTATCGTCCAGACTAATGCCACCGATTAAATCAGATGAATTTTCTTTATGCGCTATCCATCTGGCAGCTTCAGAACTGGCTCCATTCAATGATAAAGCATACACCGATGCACCTTCTACTTTGGGACTTTTAAACGCATCAGCATGAAGAGACACGAATAAATCAGCCTGATGTTTACGTGCTGCTTTTACCCGGTTGCGTAGCACAACAAAACGATCAGTGTCCCTTGTCAATACGCACCTGTAGCCGGCAGTACGATTGATCATTACTTTTAACTTTTTAGCCACGGCTAAAGTGATATCTTTTTCCAGGGTACCTTTACGACCTACTGCACCAGGGTCTTTCCCACCATGTCCAGGGTCAATCGCTATAACAAACTCTTTCTTTTTCTGACGGCGTTGCTGCTGACTGGTTTTAATGGGTGTAGGGCTTAAACTGGTAGCATGCATATCAACAACCAGTCTATGACCTAGTTGCTTATCAGGTTGCAGTATAAAGCTGCGAGGACGTACTTTAGAATTAAGATCCAGCACTATTCGTAGATCATTATTTTTTCGAACAGCTGAACGAATTCCTTTTAATAATTTGGTTTTATTCTCATCTGAAACTAAAGCGGCACTTTTTCGTACGCCTTTAAGGTCGATAACGATTCGATTAGGTGAAGCCAGGGTAAATATTGAATGATCAATCTCATTCGACAGATCAAAGACTACACGAGTATGATCGTTATTTGATTCAGAAACACGGACATCAGTTAACGCAGTTTTCCCTTTAGCCAGCACATTTTTGGCCGGGATAGACAATGTCAGCATTGCGCTGAGACTGGCTAACTGTTTCAAAAAAAATCGTCGTGTAGCAGTTACAGTGTCCATCGAATTCACACAAGTAGGGTTTTAACCATTAGGTTATATGTATTTATAGTAAATTAGAAAAATAAAATCAACTTTTTTCTTTATAAATTAGCAAGATAGTTAACTTTTCTCGAAACTAGGTAAGATTCATTGCTGATATTAACTGTTGCCCCCAGTGATTTCCAACTGTCGCTTCCAGCTTGCGGCACTCATCCTGATATTGAATAGATAATTCCAGGCCTATATTATCAAGATAACCTTCAGCACGTTCCGGCCACTCAATAAAACACCAGGTATCTGGTCTGAGGTAATCACGGTAACCCAGATATTCTAATTCTTCCGGATCTCCAAGTCGATACAGATCAAAGTGAGCAATAGAAAAATTATCCAGTTCATAATACTCAACCAGAGTATAGGTGGGACTACGAACCCCTGTAGTAATTCCACAGGATTCAAGAGCTCCACGAACGATTGTCGTTTTGCCTGTACCTAAATCACCTTTTAAAGTAATAACACCCGGAGAATCACTGCTTTGAATCAAATCAGCCCCAAATTGTTTCATGTCCTGTTCGGAACAGATAATCATATTAAACTCTTTTAGCTTGTCGAATGTCTCTAACCACCAGAGAAATTCGATCTATCACATCTGAAGCAATGAGGCTGACAGAGTCATGCTCTTTTGCATAATGTTCTGCCGCCAATGCATGCACCAATACAGCTGTTTGCGCGGCATTTTCAGGGCTTAATCCCTGTGCAAGATAAGCTGAAATTAAACCACTCAGTACATCTCCCATTCCGGCAGTCGCCATTCCTGAATGACCATGAGAACAAAGTTTTAACACACCGTGCTGCTGGCCTACTAAACTTCCCGCACCTTTTAAAACACTCACAACAGGCCAATGTTCATTCAGTTTCAATATTGATGCAACCCTGTCCTTTTGAATCTGTTGACTAGAGCATTCAAGCAAGCGGGCTGCCTCACCCGGGTGAGGCGTTATCACACAATTTTGAGATCTTAAGTCATTTAAAAACCAGGGTTGCAATGCATCGGCATCTACCACCACCGGTTTATCGATAGCAGCTATCTTCTGCAGCATTTCTTTAGTCCGAGGAGAATTACCCAGACCAGGCCCAACGACAATCACAGTGGCCAGCGAAAGCATATCATCAAGTGCATTCCAGTCCGACACCATCAGCTCTGCATGATCATTGGCAGCAACTGTGACATTATCTGGATGCACACACAAACTGACCAGCCCTGCTCCACACCTTAATGCAGCCAAACCGGCCAGCCTGGCTGCTCCAGACATAGTGGGTCCGCCACCAATTACAATGACATGGCCAAACTGATTTTTGTAACTATTAATTTTACGAGGCTCTGGCAGCTTCACATTCAACTGCTCTAACAATTGATAGTTTACAGCTTGTTGTGCAACACTTGCCGCGGACAAACCCAGATCATCAAAAACTACATCACCGCAGTAATCAGACCCATCCGCAAGATATAGTCCAATTTTCCGTCCTATAAAAGTAACCGTTAAATCTGCCTCAATGGCAACGGGCATTGCCATACCAGTATCAGCATTAAGTCCGCTGGGAATATCGATACTGACTCTGACAGCCTTTTTACTGTTTATTTTTTTTATCATCGAAGACCAGGTATCATTCAGCCCCCTGCTCAGTCCTATGCCCAGCAAACCATCAATAATCAGATCACAGTCAGGACAGTTTCCACTCCACTGGTGAGTAACACCGTCATCCTGCTCCCAACTTTCACGAAACAACCTGGACTCAGCAGATTGCATCGACAGATCACCCATCGTTATCAACTCAACTTTTACACCTGATTTTTTAGCCAGACTTGCAACGGCAAAGGCATCACCACCATTGTTACCACAACCAGCAAGTATCACAACGTGTTTGATTGACGGCCAGCGAGACTGTATTGAACGCCAAACTGCAGACGAAGCTTTGCCCATTAACTGTTCCGAGGATTGTCCATCCTCTGACATAGTCAGTTGGTCCAACAGATAAACCTGTTGCCTGTTATAAAGATTATTTTGATTTAGCATTATCGATATTGTGAATTAATTCGTGTGCAATATCACTATATCAAATGTTTTTAGCTTCGAAAATTGATCCATGGATTAAAACTGACTAATAATGTTTTTATGAACTTGTAAGCCAGTAATATGGACTATACTTTTATATATACCTTAAAAGATTTTTATCATGACTAATAATAAACCCAAGTTATTCGTTCTCGACACTAATGTTTTGATGCATGACCCCAGTGCACTATTCAGGTTTCAGGAGCACAATATTTACCTGACCATGACGGTTCTGGAAGAACTGGATCAGGGTAAAAAAGGCATGTCAGAAGTAGCTCGAAATGTACGCCAGGTCAACCGATTCATTGATGATTTAATGACTCAGCATAAAGATATCGACATCAAACAGGGGTTACCGTTAAACCAGTACCTAGCCCAAAATGGAAATGGAAACAGCAGTGGACGCCTGTTTTTTGAAACTGAAGCTCATGAACCTCGGTTACCTGCCAGCCTGCCAGGCAGCAAAAATGATAATTCTATTCTGGGCACCGTGCTTGCTTTACATGATGAATGGGACTGTCCAATCATCCTTGTCTCGAAAGATATTAACCTCAGAATTAAAGCCGTAGTACTGGAAATTGAAGTTGAAGATTACTCCAGTGACAAAGTACTGGATGACCTTGAATTACTGTTCACAGGAAGTCAGGAATTACCCACTGAGTTCTGGGACAAACATGGTGAGAATATTCACTCATGGCAGCGCGATGGAAAAACCTATTATGAAATAGAGGGTGATGATGCAGGTAACTGGTACCCCAACCAGTTTATTTACCTGGAAGATAATTTTGATGCCATTGTGCATGAAAAAACAGATGATAGCTGTGTCATCGAAGTCATAAAAAATTATGCTAACGAGCGTAATGCCGTGTGGGGAATTCAGGCCAGGAATCGTGAACAAAATTTTGCATTAAACTTGCTAATGAATCCAGACATTGATTTTGTCAGTCTGTCTGGCATTGCTGGCACAGGTAAAACCCTATTGACCTTAGCCGCAGCTCTGGTTCAGACCATGGATGAAAAACGATACTCTGAAATAATCATGACACGCATAACCGTACCCGTGGGTGAGGATATTGGTTTTCTACCCGGCACCGAAGAGGAAAAAATGTCCCCGTGGATGGGAGCACTCATGGACAACCTTGAAGTACTGGTGGGCAATGACAAAAATGAAGCCTGGGAACAAAATGCTACTACTGATCTGGTTCGTCACCGAATTAAAATTTCATCAATGAATTTCATGCGAGGCAGAACTTTTCTGAATAAATTCATCATTCTGGATGAAGCACAAAACCTGACATCAAAACAGATGAAAACACTAATTACCCGCGCTGGGCCCGGCACCAAAGTCGTTTGTCTTGGTAACATCGGACAGATAGATACTCCTTACCTGACCGAAACCACTTCTGGTTTAACTTATATTGTGGATAGATTCAAAAGCTGGGAACACAGTGGGCATGTTACGTTAAAACGCGGCGAAAGATCCCGCCTGGCAGATTATGCTTCAGAAATATTATAAAGACTATTAGCAGCTATTTGTGTAATTAAAAAAGTCAAAAGATATTCAAATTGATTGATTATTGGTAACTATTCAGTGTAGTTACAAAGTCAAAAGATATTCACCACGAAGAGCACGAAGCTCACGAAGCTCACGAAGAAAATCAAATAACTGAAAATATAAAGCTGATAAACCGATCATTGATATAAGGTAAACATTTATTACCCCATAAATATTTACCTTCGTGTCCTTCGTGCTCTTCGTGGTGAAAAAATTTTTTTAAGTAATCGAATTTTGAAAATCGCTGAGTAGTTACGATTATTGTAACTCTTTAAGTAGCGACTACTTTTTTTCTGCGACAAGTCTAAATCCCAAAACAGATAAGGATCGATGCTCAACGTAAGATCCCCTGATCCCTGCACGAACTCTTTCAGGAGTGCAGTGATATGAGCCTCCACGCATAGATTTTCTACTCGAAAGCTCACCACCCATAGGATCTGTTGATGCTGATATTTTATAGTACTCGGCATCAAATGAATCTTCGACCCATTCCCACAGGTTTCCGATCATGTCATACAGTCCCCATGCATTCGGCTTTAGTGAACCTACTGGCATCGGTTTGTTATCTGAACTTTCCCGAAACCAGGCGTAGTCAGCCATTTCTTCATATTTAAATGGACGTAAACCACTAGTGCCGGCACGAGCTGCATATTCCCATTCTGCTTCTGTTGGCAAACGATATAGATACTGTTCATCAAGATCGTTTAGAACGCTTATAAACTCTTTAACTGATTGCCAGCTGACACGACTAACCGGTAAGTTTTTCCAGTCATCTCTCTGCCACCTTTTTTCTTTACCCGGTTGATACCCCATCAGTTCGAACCATTGCTGCTGAGTCACTTCAGTAGTGGCCAGATAAAAATCTTTACTGATGGTCACTTTATGTGCGGGTAATTCCTTTTTTAAATGATCCCGGCGTTCAGGTGTAACTTCTTTAGCCAGCAGATCAAAATTTTGCGTACCCATAACGAATTCACCAGATTCGATGTTGACAAATTTTTGCCCAAACGAACTGGTGAAGGTTTCAGCATGAAGAGAAAATGATAGGCTCGAAAATACAATTACCAGAGTAAATATAATTCCTACAAGTCTATTCATATATACGATAATTAGCGTAAAATATTATCTCGAGAATAACCGCTATTTTCCAGTATTCGTCTTAACCGGCGTAAAGCATCCATTTGAACCTGTCTTACTCTTTCGCGGGTGACACCTAATTCCTTTCCAACTTCTTCGAGAGTTCCACGGGGGTGGTTACGCAAACCAAATCGACGAACAACCACTTCTCGCTGCTTACCATCTAGTTCATCCAGCCAGGTATCAAGATGTTCTAAAACAGATTCATCTTGCAAGATTAAAGAAGGGTCCGGGTTATTTTCATCTGGAATAATATCCAGTAAAGGACGTTCACCATCCCCTCCCATTGGAATATCGACCGAGGTTACCCTATCAGCCAGTTTGAGCATTTTTTCAACGTCAGCGATAGGTTTATTGAGCGTTCTGGCAATATCTTCAGATGTGGCTTCCTGGTTTAAATCCTGGGTTAATCTACGAGCTGTGCGTAAATAAGTATTTAGTTCTTTGATCACATGGATAGGCAGACGAATAGTTCGAGTCTGATTCATTAAACCACGCTCAATCGTTTGACGTATCCACCAGGTTGCATAAGTGGAAAATCTAAAACCACGTTCGGGATCAAATTTCTCTACAGCCCGGATTAAACCCAAATTTCCTTCTTCAATTAAATCCAGTAAAGGTAAACCACGGTTCATGTATCGTCTGGCAATTTTAACAACCAGCCGAAGGTTGCATTCAATCATCGTATCGCGTGCATCAGACTCGCCCTTTTGAGCTTTTCGCGAATAATAAACTTCTTCTTCAGCAGTCAATAAAGGAGAACCTTCAATTTCACTCAAATATAGACGGGTAGGATAAGCATCGGAAACTCGACGACGAGTGCTTGTTTTACGTCGTTCAATAGTTCTTCGTCTTTCAACAAATTTATCGGCAGCCTCATCGACTTCTTCTTTTATAACTTTTTCATCTTCAGCCGACGGTTCGACAAAAGTCATATCAACAGGTTTTTCACTCTCACTCTGTTCAGACTGAATTGATTCCACAATTTCATCAGCTGGAATTTCCTTATCCTGAAGAATAGTTGGATCATTTGATTTGCTCATACTAACAGTCCCCTTGAGAGTTTTTTTGCTCATTTTGTATCTGGTAAAAAATGTAATGGGTCAACCGGTTTTCCTTTCTTTCGAATTTGAAAATGGAGCATGGGTTTATTATTTTTGCCTCTTCCCATATTCGCAATATGCGCTCCAGTTTTCACCTGAGAACCTTCCTGTACTAAAATACTACTGTTATAGGCATATGCACTTAAGTAAGTATTATCATGTTTTACGATAATCAAATTGCCTAAACCGGATATGCCGGAACCGCTATAAACGACTTTGCCCGCAGCAACAGCGTACACAGATTGCCCTATTTTCCCTGCAATATCAATACCACGACGATCCAGGTCCTTGATTGAAAAGCGATTTAAAACAGATCCTTTAACTGGCCAGCGCCAGCGTATCGCCTGATTATAAGAAGGCGCCAACGGCTTGACGATAACTGTTTGCTTTATCAATGAGTTACCAGCCTTAACCTCTCTAGATTTGGTTTTTGCCGGTAATTTGTCAGGCTCAATAAGCACCAACTGTTGACCAGGATTTATTACATAGGGCTCAGAAATATTATTCCATAAAGCTAATTGTTGAAAATCCAGACCATAACGCCAGGCTACTGAATAAAGAGTATCGGTTGGTTTAACTAAATACCAACCAGCTCCTTTCAAACTGTGTTGCTGTATTACTGAGCAAGCCGACAAAAATAACAGCAAAATTGAAAATAAAAAATGGTACGGATGCGACATCTTAAAAGCTGTAAAAGAGTATTACCACGGTCAATAGAATTACCGTAGCCCATCCAATTTTTTCGATATACATTAGTAATTTTGGTTCTATAGCAGCCCCATACTTTGATAGCAAAAATGCAACCAGAAAAAAACGTGCTCCACGTCCTATAAAAGAAGCCAGCATGAACGGAATAAATGCAAGGCTCAAAACGCCCGCTGATATTGTAAATATTTTATAAGGTACCGGAGAGAACCCAGCAACCAGAACTGCCCAGAAACCCCACACTTGAAACCATTGCATGACCTTATCAAAAACTTCCTGGTATCCCCATTCAACAATATAAGGTTGAGCTATTTCAAAACCAAAGGCCCCTATTAAATAACCAACTACGCCACCGAGTAATGATGCAATTAACGTAATCGTGGCGAAATACATAGCACGATCAGGTTTCGCCAGAGACATTGGAGCTAACATCACATCCGGCGGAGGAAAAGGAAGAATAAAAGATTCCACAAAACTGAGGGTAGACAATACCTTGGGTGCGCTTTTACTGGAGGAAGCGGTAATCACCGATTGATAGAGTTTTTCAAATATTTTCATTAACTAATCCCTGGCAGTAATGGCACGAAAGAAACGGGTTCAAAGGCTTCAGTTTCAAACTCATCATGTCGCCGAGTAATTTTAAGTAAAACCTGACTCTTGCCATCATCATAAGGCAGAATCATTTCACCTTTATGATTCAACTGTTCCGCAAGCTTTCGGGGAATATCAGAACAGGCAGCCGTCATTATAATCCGGTCAAAATGATAATTTAAATTAGGCCAACCGCCATTACCATCGGTATGCCTTAACTCTACATTATAGAATTGTAACTCAGATAATCTTTTCTTTGCCTGTTGATGCAAGGCACCAATGCGTTCAACACTATAAACCTGAGGAACTATTTGTGCTAAAACCGCTGTCTGATAACCACAACCTGTTCCAATTTCAAGAACTGATAAGGGCATGCCAGATGCTAAAATCATCTGAGTCATACGTGCCACAATATAAGGCTGGGAAATAGTTTGCCCAAAACCAATAGGCAGCGCTGTATCTTCATAAGCCCGATGCGACAAAGCTTCATCAACAAACAGATGGCGTGGCGTATTCCTCATCACTTCCAGTACTTTCTGATTATTTATACCCTGCTGCTGCAATCTCTCAATGAGGCGATCACGCGTTCGCTGCGAGGTCATGCCAATTCCTTTTAGCTTTTCATGCGACAAGTTATTCATTATCTAACCAGTTCTGCAAAGGTTTAACCCCTTCATGACGAGTCAAATCTATTTGCAGTGGCGTCACCGACACATAGCCGTGTTTCACCGCATAAAAATCAGTACCCTCACCCGCATCCTGTGCCAGGCCAGCTGGACCCACCCAATATATTTTCTGATCATAAGGGTCACGCTGCTGAACTACCGGTTCTGCCCGATGACGAAACCCGAGTCGGGTAGCCTGAAAACCTTTGATTTCAGGCCATGGAAGGTCCGGTACATTTATATTTAAAATAGTATCTTCAGGTAAAGGTGTTTTTAATAATTTACGAATAATTTCACCGGTAGCTTTAGCAGCAGTATCAAAATGTAATTCATCACGACTTGCCAGTGACACAGCCAACGCTGGCAAACCCAGAAACCTGCCTTCAGTCGCTGCGGCCACAGTGCCTGAATAAATAACATCGTCACCCAGATTAGCACCAGAATTTATACCAGAAACAACCATGTCGGGTTCTTCCGTTAATAAACCGGTTAATGCCAGGTGCACGCAATCGGTGGGCGTTCCATCCACTTTATAAAAGCCCAGCGGAGTCATCTGGGCACGTAAAGGTCGCTGAAGCGTCAGTGAGTTACTGGCACCACTACGATTACGATCTGGTGCAACCACGGTTATCTCTGACATCATAGATAATTCATCGGCAATAGCCTTCAATCCAGGGGCCAGATAACCATCATCATTACTAAGCAGAATATGCATAAAAAACAAGAATTTTAAATAAGCGCGAATGATAAACTAATTCACGAGGACTCAGGAATTAATTTGCACTATGATGGGATATTAGTCTTTGATAACAGGACTTTATTCCAGAAGACATCAATTCAAAAAACAGTAAAACCATGTCAAACGAAACCAAAAAAGAAGGAAAAGGATTTATGCAGTCTCTAGCGGGTATTCGTCAGCTAAAAAATGATAAAATTGATGTCTATCAGAGCACACCTAGAAAAAAGCATGTGATAAAAGCCCATAAGGATTTCACCGATCCAGTTTCAGAGTTTAATCCCATAACTCACAACATTCCTGAAACCAGTCAACACAGCTGGTTTCATCATGGTGTGCAGAAAAAACTTCAGCGGAAAATCAAATCGGGGCAATTAAATATCGATGCCATACTGGATTTACATGGTCATCGAAAACACCAGGCGACCCGGGAACTGGAATCATTTATGAGAGATGCCATCAATATGCAATCCCGAATGGTATTGATCATTCATGGCAAAGGTTTTAATTCGGAGTCTGAAGCCGTGTTACGTCCTCTTGTACAGCATTGGTTGAGTGAACAAAGTGTGGTTCTTGCTTATTGTCCGGCTCAACCTAAAGATGGGGGATCCGGGGCCAGTTATGTGTATTTGAAAAACCAGAGAGGTTAAATATTTCTCACCACGAAGGCACGAAGAGCACGAAGCTATTATTACTGGGTTGCTACTAAGGACTTTTAGACAGATTTTTTTAACTTTAAAATACCTGTCATGTCTATTCAACTTCTTCGTGGCTTTCGTGCCTCGACAATTGCTCCTGCATTGTTCTACCTACGGGCTTCCTGCCCTAGTTCGTGGTGAATATGTCTTAGGGTCAGGACTTTTCTTTATCCTGTTTCTTTACCTCAGGTTTAATAGAGTCATCATCCATTAATATTCGATAAGCTGGCCCTTCCAGATCATCCATCTGCCCGGATTTAACCGACCAGAAAAAAAATCCTGCTATAACCACTAGAATTAACATCGCCAGTGGGATTAGTAAGTATAAAATTTCCAAAACTATAATCTCAATCGTAAAGCATTTAACACAACAATTAATGAACTCAATGACATGCCTATTGCGGCAAGCCAGGGCTGAACCAGACCGGCCATAGAGAATGGCACTGCCACAATATTATACGCTATTGCCCAACCAAAATTCTGTCGAATAATACGCATCATTTTAGTGGTGATTTTTATTGAATCGAGAATTGGCGTTAAATGCCCACCGTTTATAATCAGATCTGAAGCCGCCCTGGCCAGATCCGTGCCTACAGACAACGATATAGAAAGGTCAGCTGCAGCCAGTACCGGTGCATCATTAATACCATCCCCAACCATGGCTACTTTATGACCTTTAGCCTGCAACTGTTTTACTTTTTGTAATTTATCATCCGGTAATTGCTCAGCATCGAAGTGTAAAATACCCAGTTGATCCGCAATTGACTTAACATAGGATTTTCGGTCACCACTGAGAATTCTTACATCTATTCCACGTTGACGCATTTGATCGACAGTTTGACGAGCATCCTGTTTGAGCGGGTCGGTAAAAGAAAAGCTGGCCAGCCACTGCCCCTTTCGAGCCAGATAGACAACCTGAACATTATCTTCAAAAGGTTGATTTCCAGGTATCTCAGCGACTTCACTGATAAACCCAGCATTACCAATAAAGTAGGTTTCTCCATCAATAAAACCTTGTACGCCTTTACCGGTCACATTTTGCATTTTACTAACGGACAGGGTTTCAATATCGTCATTTACCAGGGCACGTCCGACCGGGTGCTCTGAATGCAGTTCCAGGCTATGTGCTATTTGCCGATGCTTGTCTGCTGTAAATTCTGCAAAATCGATCTGTTTTTGTAATGTTAAAACGCCCGTGGTTAATGTCCCTGTTTTATCAAAAATCACCGTATCAATTTGGGGCATAACTTCCAGCGCACGAGACTTAGCCACCAGCATTCCATCACGGGTTAAAGCCCCGATTGCTGCTGATAATGATGCAGGGGTTGCCAGCGATAAAGCACAGGGACAGGTCACGACCAAAGTAGCTACAAGCACCTGCAGTACCCTGGTTGGATCAACCTGCCACCAGTAAAAACCTGCGATAACGACGAGCACTAGCAAAATAGCCACAAAAACACTGGCCACACGATCAGCTAACATCGCAACATTGGGTTTGAAGCCCTGAGCCTGTTCAATCAGCCGCTTAATTCCGGACAGAACAGTATCCTGCCCCAGTTGATGCACCTGTAAAGTTATCGGTTGCTCCAGGTTATAACTTCCTCCGATTAACACATCACCTGCAAACTTGCTCACTGCATGCTGCTCTCCGGTAAGCAGAGCTTCATCAACCAGAGCATGCTCAGATAGCAAAACTCCATCGGTTGGAATGATTTCTCCCGGCTTTACCAGGAACTGATCCTGTAGAGATAGCTCTACCGTTGGCACAACTTCAACATTACCATCCGGGTTTAACCGACTGGACATAGTGGGTGTCAGATTTGTCAGAGATTCAATTTTTTCAGCCGCTTTTTTCCGTGCAGATAATTCAAACAATCGTACCGATAACAATAGGAAGACAAACATCGCCACCGATTCAAAATACACATCCGAATGTCCAGTCCAGGTATTGTAACAACTGGCAGTAAAAGCCAGGGTCAAACCAAGAGCGACAGGAACATCCATGCCTGCACGTTTATGTTTGAAGTCCAGCCAGGCACCTTTATAAAATGGTGTCGCAGAAAATAGCATGATTGGTGTCGTCAGCATCAAACTAAGCCAACGAAAAAATTCTCGAAAATTTTCACTGATACCCCACCAGTCACCACCATACAGGGCAACGGCAAAAATCATGATTTGCATACCGAACAACCCGGAAATACCGATTTGACGAATTAGCAGCTTGCGTTGATCTTCATAAATTTTCTGCTGTGTTTCAGGGTCATAAGGATGTGCAAGATAGCCAATATTAGAAATGGCTTCGAGTATTTGACTCAACTTTATCTGCCCTTCATCCCATTCAACATTGGCTCGATGGGTAGAATAATTAATATTTACGCTGGTTATGCCCGGCAACTGACGTAGGTATTGTTCATTCAACCAGATGCAGGCAGCGCAGACGATGCCTTCGATAATTAATGATACCTGCTTTATTTGACCGGACTGATTGTGTACAAATTGCTGTTGAACTGCCGGGTGGTCAAAGACTTTTATTTTTGCTAGAAATTCAGGTACAAGCTCTTTTCCTGTTACAGATTTTTCTTCCCGGAAGCGGTAATAACTTTTATTACCAGAATTTACGATTGCTTCTGCGACTGCCTGACAGCCGGCACAGCACATGGGTTGGCTTTGCTCTTCTATTTCAACGGTCAATTCACAGCCATTCAAAGGCAGGCCACAATGAAAACAGCTCCCCTTACTTTTTTCACTCACTTGATTTATGTTAAGATCACTTTGTAACGACATACTTACCTGATAACAATAATAAAATAATTCAAATAGAAAATAATTAGAGAGGAGTTAACTATGCTTAATCTTACCCACGCACTGGGTCTATTAATACATCCAAAACAGGAATGGCAAAAAATAAGTCAGGAAAACAATGATATTTCCGGACTACTCATTGGGTATGTCCTGATACTGGCCCTCATAGGACCGGCAGCCGGATACTATGGCACTACTACCAGTGGATGGCAAATTGGATCAAGAGAAGCTGTAAAGTTAACACCTGAAAGCGCCATGACAATTTCAATACTTTACTATCTGGCAGTTGTATCAGCCGTTATTGGCCTCGGATTGATGGTGAGCTGGATGTGTAAAACATATGGAGGCAATACTTCAATTAACCGCTGTTTCGCATTATCAGCTTATGTGGCAACACCTATTTTTCTGGTGGGTATAGTTGAGTTGTTTCCTATATTATGGATCAACCTGATCATTGGTCTTGTGGCTCTGGCTCACTCGGTATATCTACTGTATAGCGGTGTGCCCGTTATGATGAATATTTCTAAAGACAAAGGGTTTCTGATGTCGAGTTCAATGTTGGCGATGGGCATGGTAGCTCTCGTTACTTTACTGGCATTAACCGCACTGATGTGGGGGTTTGGGTTTCAGCCAAGTTTCACCAATTAATTGATCGATAACAGAATAAGAAGCTGTTAATAACTTAATTAAATATTTAATGTGGCTAATTCAGGTTAGCCATTTTTTTTTGCAATTTAAGCCAAAACAACTGACAATATAAATATATTAGAACTTACTGATCTATCAGCCTCGTAAAACAATTATATCTGGAAACTCAAAATATGACTGAAAACGTTATTTCCGAGCAATATAACTATAAAATTGTTCGGCAGTTTGCCATCATGACTATCGTATGGGGCATAGTGGGCATGACTGTCGGTGTCATCATTGCAGCACAACTCGCATGGCCAGTGTTAAATTTTGATTTGCCATGGTTTTCATTTGGACGATTACGTCCCCTTCACACCAATGCGGTAATTTTTGCATTTGGTGGTTCGGCACTTTTCGCAACATCTTATTACGTGGTTCAAAGAACCTGTTACGCTTCTTTATTTTCCCCTAAGCTTGCGAGTTTTACTTTCTGGGGTTGGCAAACCATTATTGTTTCAGCCGTCATCACCTTACCACTGGGATACACGTCCAGTAAGGAATATGCCGAACTTGAATGGCCTATTGATCTGTTGATTGCATTGGTCTGGGTTTCCTATGCAGTTGTATTTTTTGGCACTATTGTAAAACGTCAGGTTAAGCATATTTATGTAGCCAACTGGTTCTACGGCGCTTTTATCATTACTATCGCTGTGTTACACATTTTTAATAGCATGGCGTTACCAGTCAGTGCATTAAAGTCCTACTCCATGTACTCGGGTGTTCAGGATGCAATGATTCAATGGTGGTATGGCCATAATGCTGTTGGATTTTTCCTGACTGCCGGTTTCCTTGGCATTATGTATTACTTCATTCCTAAACAGGCTAACCGCCCTGTTTATTCTTACCGTTTATCAGTGGTTCACTTCTGGGCAATATCTTTTACCTATATCTGGGCAGGTGCGCATCATTTACATTACACAGCCCTGCCAGACTGGACTCAATCTCTAGGCATGGTGATGTCACTCATACTGTTAGCACCAAGCTGGGGCGGCATGATTAATGGCATCATGACATTGTCAGGCAGCTGGGAAAAGTTACGTACCGACCCAATTCTTAAATTTTTAATCGTCTCTGTTTCATTCTATGGCATGTCGACTTTTGAAGGCCCGATGATGGCTATCAAAACTGTTAATGCTCTGTCTCATTACACAGACTGGACCATCGGGCATGTGCATTCCGGTGCATTAGGCTGGGTAGCATTCATTTCTATTGGTGCCATGTACTACCTTATTCCACGATTATTTAACCGTGAAATTTACAGTAATAGTCTGGTCGAAACTCACTTCTGGATCTCTACCATCGGTGTTGTTTTATACATCACGGCTATGTGGATTTCCGGCATCATGCAAGGTTTGATGTGGCGTGCGATCAATGATGACGGCACTCTGACCTATAGCTTTATTGAATCAGTTCAGGCTACCCATCCATTTTATGTCATTCGCCTGCTGGGAGGTATTTTCTTTCTCAGCGGAATGTTTATCATGGCATACAACATGGCAAAAACCATATCGGGTGCAAAACCCGCCGAAGCGGACGTTGCTGTCCCTGTTGCACATTAGGGGAGAGAATCATGTCTGTTCAAGAAAAAGTTGAAAAAAATATTGGTCTGTTAATTATTCTGACCATCGGTGTCATCAGCATTGGTGGACTGGTACAAATTGTGCCACTGTTTTTCCAGACCAGTACCACCTTACCGGTAGAAGGTTTAAAACCTTATAGTGCCTTACAACTGGCTGGACGAGATATCTATATTCGTGAAGGCTGTGTTGGTTGCCATTCTCAAATGATCCGTCCATTCCGTGCTGAAACAGAACGTTATGGGCATTACTCAACCGCCGGTGAATTTATCTATGATCGCCCTTTTCTGTGGGGTTCAAAACGTACAGGTCCTGATCTGCATCGTGTTGGAGAACGCTATTCAGATGACTGGCATATTGCTCACTTGATTAACCCACGCGATGTTGTGCCTGAATCCATCATGCCTTCTTATCCATGGTTAGCTGAAAATGATCTTGATAACAGTGAAATTCAACAACGTATGGAAGGTTTACGCTACCTGGGTCACCCTTATAGTGATGCTCAAATTCAGAATGCAGCAGACTCATTTAAAGGCAAAAAAGAAATTGATGCCATGGTCGCTTATCTTCAATCTCTTGGCACCGCTTTGAAAGGTATTTAATCATGACAGCTTTAATGCATTCAATTTGGACAGTAGTCGTATTTATCGTTTTTATCGGAATTATTGTGTGGGCCTATAGTGGTCGTCGTAAGAAAGATTTTGATGAAGCAGCCAGGCTGGTACTGGATGAAGATGATCCTGTACAGGTTAACCAGGAAAAGGAAAAAGCTGAAACTGAGTCAAAAGATACGCAGGAGAAATCTTGATGTCTGATTTCTTTAACCCTGTATTCTGGACAATTTATATCTCCATCGGTGCACTCGGCGGAATCTTCTGGTTGATTTACTTATTAGTGTCCAACTCGAAAATAAAGATGCCAGCAGATGGCGAAGAAGTGAAATCTACAGGTCATTCCTGGGATGGTATTGAAGAGTTAAATAACCCACTGCCTTTCTGGTGGGTTGCCATGTTTTATATCACAATCGTGTTTGGATTAGGTTATCTGATACTATTCCCCGGTCTGGGAGTAACAAAAGGTGTTTTAGGCTGGACCAGTGCGTTAGAGCATAGTGAAGAAGTCGAAACAGCCAAAGTCAAATATGAACCGTTGTATCAGCAGTATGCAAGCATCGCTATTCCTGAGCTGGCTAAAAATGAAGAAGCCAACCGCACTGGTGGTCGACTGTTTGCCAACTACTGTGCAATATGTCACGGCTCTGATGCTCGAGGCGCAACGGGTTTTCCTAACCTCGCCGATAAAGACTGGCTATATGGTAGTTCAGCTGAGCAGATTAAAGCCACCATCATGAACGGCAGAAATGGTAGCATGCCTGCATGGAATGAAATACTTGGAGAAGAAGGTGTTAAAAGTGTAGCTTCGTATGTGCTTAGCCTGTCTGGCCGAGAAGTACCTGCAAACGAAATCATTGAAGGTAAGAAAATATTTAGTACTAACTGTGCGGCCTGTCACCAGCCTGATGCTAAAGGCATGTTCGCACTGGGCGCTCCTGATCTGACCGATGGCATCTGGTTGTACGGGGCATCACGAAGTGTTATTCAACATTCAATTGCAAATGGTAGAACCGGTGTTATGCCGGCTCACAAAGAATTGCTCGGAGAAGCAAAAGTACACATATTAGCAGCTTATGTTTACAGTTTGAGTCAACAATAATTTATTTATAAATATTTATACAGGGGGATAAAAATGGGTGAAAACAAAACTTTAAAAAATTCGGAAATACCTACAATTCAGAAAGTGATCGCGGTGTTATGGCCTTCATTTCTGGTCGCAGGCATAGAAACTATAGTCTTTTTCACCATTTTTGATCCTTTGAATGTTTTCATTGATTACAATATTACTCGATTAGGCGCTTATTCAATCGGTTTTTTCCTGTTTTGGGTATTTGCAATTATACCCTGTATTTTGACGCTTTATTTTGCGAGACCTTGCAAACCCTGTGCTGTCTATAAAGACGAAGTGTAACTTTGTAACAGGTCGGCGGGTTGATTTAATTTCAAATTAATTAAAGAAACTAAAGTGTGAATTGAGAATTTTCAATGAAATTCAGAGAGTTTCATTGAATAATTATTACCAGTTTTTATAACTTTTTAAGATACTTATCATGACTGATACAAAACCGGCTACCTCATCAAAAGAGGCTGAAAAGCCTTCTATTGACCAGGAACTCTACCAGAAACGGCAAAAAATCTATCCGCGTCAAGTTCATGGACTGTTTGCAACGTTAAGAATCGCGGGTATATCAACATTACTGGGTTTCTACTACATCATACCGTGGTTAATGTGGGACGGTCGCCAGGCCATTCTATTTGATTTACCAGAAAGGAAGTTCTATATCCTGGGCCTCATTTTTTGGCCTCAGGATTTCATCTACCTCACCATGATACTGGTCATAGCGGCCCTGTCATTATTCTTTTTCACCGCCCTGGCCGGTCGATTATGGTGTGGATATGCCTGCCCCCAAACAGTTTATACCGAAGTATTTCTGTGGATTGAGCGCATGGTTGAAGGCACCCGTTCTCAACAAATGAAACTTGATAAAGCGCCTGCAACCAAACATAAGGTTACTAAAAAAGTCACCAAACATTTTATCTGGATAACATTCTCACTATTCACCGGTTTAACATTTGTGGGTTACTTTACCCCTATTCGAGAATTATCTGTATCCGTCATCAATCTAGGCCTTGGCCCCTGGGAATGGTTCTGGATATTATTTTACGGCTTTGCCACTTACGGAAATGCTGGCTGGTTACGTGAGCAGGTCTGTTTCTACATGTGTCCTTATGCCCGATTTCAGAGTGCAATGTTTGACAAGGATACACTGGTCATTTCCTATGATGAAAAACGTGGCGAACCTCGTGGTCCCCGTAAACGCGGAGTAATACCAGCAGATGTAAATAAAGGTAGTTGTATTGACTGTTCTATTTGTGTGCAGGTTTGTCCTACTGGTATAGATATTCGTGATGGATTGCAATATCAATGTATCGGCTGTGCTGCCTGTATCGATGCCTGTGACGACGTCATGGATAAGATGGGTTATGAAAAAGGATTAATCAAGTACACCACTGAAAACATGATGGAGGGTAAACATACTGATTTCAAACGCCCCCGAATCATAGTTTATGCATTAATTTTGATCGCTATCACCATTGGAACCATTATCGCTATCTCCATGCGCTCTCCCATCGAACTGGATATTATCCGGGACCGAAACTCTCTGTTTCGTGAAACTGGCATGGGAATGATTGAAAATGTCTATACACTAAAGGTTATCAACAAAGATAAAATAGCGCATGAATACAATTTATCTGCTGAAGGTTTAGAGGGCATGAAACTAAACATTCAGAAAAAGCATATTTATGCAGAATCAGGGGCTGTGGTTGAAGTACCAGTTAGTATTGAGATAGACCCTGAAATTCTAAAACAACGAACTAGCGAAATATTCTTTAAGCTGGATGCAGTTAACTCTGATCTTAGCATTACGGAAGAAGCTCGTTTTCTCGGCCCCAGACCCGGACGTTAACAATGAGTAAAGATATTGATCTAAAGAATGTACCCTGGTTTAAAAATCCGATGGTCTGGATGGTTATCTTCTTTCCATCTCTGGCCGTTGTAGCAGGAACTGCCACTATTTTCATTGCCATAAATACTGAAGATGGTCTGGTGGTGGATGACTACTACAAAAAGGGACTGCAAATTAACCAGATTATCGAATACGATAAAAAATCTAAAGAGATGGGACTACGTGCTTTTGTAGATACCAATGCTAAAACTGGAGAAATTCTGGTTTCACTGGAAGCAACAACTGAACTTGAACTTAAAAGTGAAATTACCTTCAGGCTGGTTCACCGTACTCGCTCTGGACTGGATCAGTTCACTACATTAAGCCGGGTGGGAAATAGCCCTGATTACAAGGGATATATTAAACCCCCCATCATCGAAGGACGCTGGACTATTCAGATTATTTCACAGGGAAACTGGCGGCTTAAGCAAAATTTCACCACCAAAGATGCTGAAAATATTCTCATGAACATCACCTCGTAAAATGCTTACCGCTACATTACTTTCTGCATTATTGATGGGGCTGATTGGCTCCACACATTGCATTGGTATGTGTGGAGGCATTATCAGCACTCTCAGTACAAATTTTAATGGTAAGAATTCAGGCCAGCCTTTCACAATTCAATTGTTTTACAATATTGGCCGAATAAGTTCATACAGCTTATTTGGTTTATTAGTCGGACTATTCTCCAGCCAGTTAATGCAAATGCTGCCAAACCCTCATGCTGTATCAATGAAGATAGCCGGGGTATTTTTTATCTTACTGGGTTTATACATCAGCCAGTTGCTTAATAGTTTTAAATATCTGGAAAGTGCTGGCCAAAAACTTTGGGTAAAGATAGAACCCTTTGGTAGAAAATATTTACCCGCACAAAATAGCTGGAGTGCATTGAAACTGGGCCTGGTGTGGGGCTGGTTACCTTGCGGGTTAGTGTATTCGGCACTGGCACTGGCAGTAACACAGCTTAACCCGCTGCATTCTGCACTCACTATGTTTGCATTTGGCCTGGGGACTTTGCCCACCTTATTATTGATTGGTCACTTTGCGCACAATGTTAAAGCCATATTACAAAATAAAACAGTTCGATATGTGTTGGGATTAATTCTGATTATTTATGGCATTAGTCAGATTGCTGGATATTCTACCTTTATGATGCATGATCATTAAGGACAGCATTGAAAATACTTAGTTATTCACCATCAATATTTATAAAGTGATTTAACAGAGTTGTCAGATAGACTCCCTTATCAAGCTCTACTTTAAGCTTTATTTCATCTTTCTCTGGTAAGTATTCAACTTGTAGATTTCTTGCTACTGCTCGATTTGCTCTGAAAGAACGTTTAACTTTTTGATTCTGTAAAGTTTCACAAATTTCAGGATTAGCGGATAAAACTTCATTTTCAAATTCTTCAGCTAATAATGATAGCCTGCTTTCACCAATGCCAAACAGGCTGACACCACTGTGAATATCAAACTCTACATAGCGTCGAATAATTTCATTGGATATAGGTTCGACAAAAACTGACTGAGTGCCTGCTAGCATACTGGCATCTCCCTCAACGGGTTGCTGCCAGAATTCCCGAGTTATTCTATTACTGAGGATCTGGTTAAATAATTCACTGCGTAGTGAAGATATAAACAGGCTTTTTTTTGTCCGGGTCAAACGTTTACTTTTATGTCGATTATTTAAAATTCTCAACGCCTGCCCTACATTATCTTTCTGGGCACCAAAGCGTTGTTCACCGAAATAATTAGCAAAACCATGATTCTTTATTTTTTCAATCGTTGAAGAAAGCTGTTCTACCGAACCGTCAATATCTCGAACGGTTATTTCAAACTGATTGGTTTTATGCACACCAACACGTAATTTTTTATCATGCCAATCGCGGTGAAGAATTTGAAACTGTTCTGTTTCAGTGATCACAGGCTGTTGCTTACAACCGGGTAATTGAATACTTAACCATTGCTGAGTAATGGCATGTTTATCCTTCAAACCAGAATAACCAATTTGACGAGCTGGAACGGCCAGTTCATCAGCAATAATATTCACTAACTCGTGAGTTGTTAGCCCGATTTTTTGTACATAAAGAAAAAGGTGTTCACCGGCACCAGTAAAACTAAAACCCAGCTGCTCTACAACTTTAAAATCTTCTGGTTGCTGTTTGATCTTTCCTTTGCTCTCTACCTGTCCATAAGGATAAGTTAAATAATTTGTTCCTTTATTCATAACACGTGAACTTTCTTTTTTTCAGCCACTTTATTACGAATGTAATTTATTGTAGCCTGGTCCGCTGGAACAGCTTGTTTCCGCTGTATAGATTGTTGCGCCAACTTGACCAGTGCAGCTGCACTTGGCAAGGCATCTTCATCAATTGAACCGGAATATGGTCCGAACCCAGCTTCACGACCAGCTTTAAACCCGGAACCTGAAAGGAAGTATTCTTGCTGCCCTGTCAATTTATCGAGTTTAACCAGTTGCTCTTCGCCTTCTAACTCAACCAGCCCGGTTTGTGAATTTCTTAAGTACTTACCGACATAAGCTTCACCCATCCTGGCATCTAGAGTGGCAATAATTTTATCAACATTGTGGCTATCAGCAGTTTGTTGAGCAAGAGTGGCCAGTGTTGAAATAGCGACCAGAGGAATATTAAGTCCAATAGACAAACCCTGAGCAGTAGAAGCGGCTATTCGAACCCCGGTGAAAGCTCCCGGGCCACTGGCATAGGCTATATGAGTAATATCACTTTTCTGACAATGAGCTTTAGCCAAAACAGAATCCATCATCACAAGCAGGTATTGAGTATGCTTTCTGGGTGTCATGGAAAATTCACTGAAAATAGCACTCTGGCTATTTAATATGGCCACAGAACATGCTTCTGTAGATGTTTCTAATGCTAGAATATTCAACTTGGAAATAATTAGTCTATTAGTTTAACTGTGTCAGAATTTGCTTCGCATCCATGATTAAAGGGTGCGTAGGATTATCTTCGATAAATTGTTTAAGAGTAACAGATGCTTCTGCATTTTTACCCAGACCAGCCAAACTAATACCTTTACCAATTAATGCATTAGCCATTAACTCACTTGACGCATATTGGTTTATGAAGTCACTAAAAGCCTTAACCGAAGCTTTCAATTCACCTTTATCCATAAACTGTTGAGCCAGGGTAAACTGCTTAAGTTCAGCCTGAAACTGTTTGTCATTGGTTAAGTCTCCTTTCCAGTAAGGTTGAATCAAAGTATCCGTTGATTCTGCTCCTCTTATGCCAGCAGTGTACACAACATTTGCCTTTGCCGATTGACGTTGATGCGGATTGAGCGATCGCAACTTTGACCAGATCGAGTAAAAAACGCCCTTAAATACATTATGGGTCTCAGTTTTTTTTATAACACTCTGCGCTGAAGCTTGGGGTGCTGGCAGCAGAACAATTGGTAATAAAAATATAATTAATACTAAAATTCGCATAAATACCTCCCCTTATTGACTCAAAAGTTTGCTATAAGCTGAATAACTGTCTTTTAACTTAGGCGTTAAAGTAACAGCTTTCTGGTACTGAGTAGCGGCAGATATTAAATCACCTTTACGATAATTTGCCATCGACAAATTTACCCAGATTCCACCATCATTTTTATCCAGTGAAATAGCCTGTTGATAACTATTAATCGCCTTATCAAATTGCTTCGTTAATAAATAAAGGTTACCCAAATTACTGTGAACAGCACTATTATCTACAGCCAGTTCCAGCAAGTCATCAAATGCTAACTGAGCATCGTCATACAGGCCATAGCGGCTATATAGAATAGCTATTTGCATTCTGGCAGTAATATTAGTCGGGTTATTCTCAATCATGCTCTGATAAGGCAATATCAAACGATTTATGCTTTTTGATAATAACTCGGCCTGAGCTACCTTCACTAAAGCCGAGGCTCTTTCTTTATCTGGATGTTCAATAGTATATCGACTCTTCTTCAGGGTAACCGGTTTGTAATGCTGCCAGGCCTGCTTTAAATCAATAACACCCAGGTTATTCTCTGCAACTGCTTTATGGTATTTTCTAGCGCCTTCAGCCCAGGCTTCATTGAAGCTGGCATTGATCATGGTTGATTCTAATGGAATCCAGATCTGTTTGTTCCTAATCGCCAATAGACTTCGATTCTGACTGATCAAACTGGCATCCTGTTCGGTTAATCCCGTATTAAACATCAAAAACAAATGCCCAGGGACTTCTAAAAATGCAGTTTCTATTCCCAGATTTTCCAGGCCTGCACTGAGCAGAACTGAAAGATCATCGCAATCACCACTTTTCAATTTCAAAGTTTCACGAGGGAACTGAACATAGTCTACCTGGTCATCGCGTAAGCTGGTATAGGGTGTATTGGGATCAACAATATATTTCGTGCCCGCAGCAGAAAGGCTCGAAAAATAAGTCATGGCTGATACAAGCTTATCATTGAGTGGTCCAATTGCAGGCTGAAAATTATTGATAGTGGTTCGCACATAATCGCGCAAGGTATCGTCTTTAGGTGTCACAAAAGAACCGACCATATAAGCATCACCCCAGACCATGGCATTTTTACCATAAATCGTCATCGGCTGAATCAGTCGAATAGAATCTTTCTTTCCATCCCTCAAGAATGAAAGTTTAACTTCAACCTGAACACCGATATCTTCATCAACATCTAAAATTTTGTTATTAAAAGTCACCTGAAAATCAAACTGCTGTTGCTCATTGCCCTTAATAGAAGAGATATTCTGCACCAGGGGGAAATCCATATATTCTTTAATTTGAAAAGATAGCTCCAGGTTTCCATAATCTGTAGCACCTACATTTTTCAAATTAACACTGCCTAAAGATTGATCTGCATATTTTTTATAGGCTGCTGAGAAAACATGCTTTAAATTTAGATCGGTTAAAACGAGTTGTGGTGCATTATTTTTAAATTCCAGTGAAGTCTTTTTATCGGTAAAAGCCGTATTTAATAGAGCCCGATTATTCTCTGAAGGGTTTAATTCAACTGCCCTTTCGAAAAAGCCTATAGCTTCATCAAATAATCGCCTTTTACTATACAGTTTACCCAGTGCAATATGCGGTTCAGCCCAGGAAGGATTAATTGAAGCTGACTTCTGTAAATGTTCAGTTGATGCATCAAACAGGTTTGCATTTAAATAAACTATACCTAATTTATGTTGCAACTCGGCAGAACCCGGTTGTAAGTCTATCGCTGTCTTCAAATACTCAATTGCAGAAGCCACTTTACCCAGTTGATTGGCAATATCAGCCTGAAGGGTTAAAACATCTACATCCTTTGGAGCTATTTTTGCAGCTCTTTCGGCATAACTTGAAGCACTGCGGAAATTTCTGGTTGCAAATAAATTCTTTGCATAAAGCGTATTCGCAAGTAGTGACTGTGCATTTAGACTAACGGATTTATCGAGATACTGTGTCGCCTCGTTATAATTTTCCTGGTTCAGTTCTATCTGGCCTGCTAACAACTGGAGGTCAAATGATTCAGGATTTGTTTTGATGCCCTGAATTAATCCGGTCATTGCTTTATCCGGTTTATTTAACTCTATATAGGCATTGGCCATCGATACCCAGGCATCAATATTTTCAGGGTTTACTTTACTTGCTCTGGTTAAACGTAAAATGGCTTCTGTATATTTTTCCTGTTTAAGTGCAATTTTACCTAATACATAATAACCATCTGCTTTTGTTTCAGTGTTGGCGGAGAGTTTTATCGCAATGGCTTTGGCCTCATCATCTCTGTCCAGTTTCAACAGGCTGGTCGCTTTTCCGATACTCGCCTGAGCAGAAGATGGCTGTGCCTGTAACACCACATTAAAGTTTTCAAGCGCCTGTTCAAAGAGTTTCATTGCAAGCATATCGTTAGCGATATTCAAGCGCATATGATGATCATCAGGTTGACTGTTTAACACCGACTGGAATTCGATCAAACCCTGATCTTCAATGCCAGCCAGAATATAAGCTTTGGCCAGTAGGTAACGTAATTTCACGTTATTCTGATGCAATATCAAACCATCTTCAGCACAACTTACTGCGCCGATTGCATCACTTAATTGAATGCTTAGATCTGTACAAATTATATAGGGATCAACATTTTTGGGTTTGGACAACAAAATTTGATCAACCAGTGACTTTGCATCCAGATACTGCTCCAGCTCATAAAATGCTTTTACCTGTTGAGATATGGCCATTTTTTTGTATTGAGCAAACTGTTCCAGCTGACGATAAGTGGATATCGCATCATGTTGATTTCCTGAAAGTAACTGACTGTCTGCTTTTAGTTCAAGAATATCTGCGTTTTCAGTCGCTTTTTTTAGTAAACGATCAGCTAAAATAATTGCGTCATTATAATTTTTGGCCTGACGTAATTGCTGCAGTTTATAAAACTGATTTTCACGTGCTGCCGAAGGTTTGGCACGTAAATCATACCCGCTAATTGATACAACTCTAAACCAGGGTTTGTTTTTTGTCTTGATAACTGACAAATTTTTAGACAAATTTTTAGATGTAGCAACCGTATCAAACGGGCCACTTTCAGTCATCGCAGCCTGAATTTCATAACCTGCAATAACAGGGCTTAAACTGCTGCTCCAGTCCAGCTTAATTTGTTGCTTGTTGCCAACAACCTGCAAACCAAATGCCGCATCTGGATACTCCAGGTAATCAAATCGAAATTGTTTCTTCAAGTCGGTATCATTAACTAAAATACGGACTTTATCTGTGGAAGCGACAGACATCGAACCTATCTTATCGAAATAGACATCAGTTCCATTCTTAGCCCCTGATCCAAATTCCAGAACCTTTTCAAAGTTGTCAAACATCCTGATGCTGTAGTCATTCACTTCGGAACTGACCAGTGCAAATAGCCGGTCTTTCTGATCTACATCGATTGCATGGATCTTATTGGCTCGATACCCAGAGTCTTGTTTGCTACCTATTTCAGTGACTAAATTAAATTCTGTATCAAAAACCTTAATGAAGCCCTTTTTCTCAAGGTCAACAACATAAAGTAGCTGCTGGGTATCTACAGCTATAGGACCTATTTTTCCAAAACTCTTTGATGATGCCTTAAATTGATTTACAAACTGACCATCTTTGGCAAATATTTGAATTCTATTGTTTCCTGTATCACTGACATAAACCCTGTTTTGAGCAGAGAAAACATATTTAGGGCCATCAAAACCGCCAGCTGCAATACCATATCGCCCAATACTATATATTTTCTTCCCACTATGGGTATAGGTGTGCAGCATATTTTTTTCCAGAATCGCTACCATCTGGCTACCACTATGCAGGCTCGATGGATTTTTTATTTCACTGGCAAAAACACCCAGTTGTTTTCCATCCGGTGATAATGTGACTATGCCCTTTTTACCTTTTCTGATACACAATGTCTGGTCATTTATAAAAGCATGTACAGATTTACACTTGCTATCCAGCTTGTTCGAAAACTTAATGACATCCGTTGAAACAGGTTGCTTAAAGTCTTTTTGTTCCAGCTGGTAAATTTCTACCTTTTTATTGACCTTATCCAGCACAGCAAGCTGCCCCTGATTATTCACAGACATCAGGTCGATACTTCGATATTGTCCTCTGGACTGTCCAAGCGAACCAAACTGGCTTAGTATCTGATTGTTTTTCCAGTCATAAATAAACACTTTCCTACTATTATCATCTGCCAGATATAACTTGCCATTTAGATCAGCTGTCATTGCACTGAAATCAATTGAACTTCCAAATAAGCTGGCAAGTTCCTTTGCCTTAAACTGCTTTATCAATTCACCTTTCGAGGTAAAAATAGATACCCTGTTTTTATCCTCTGCTTCCAGAACATAAACATTTTCTTCAGCATCGAGTGCAATATGAGTGGGTTTTGACAAATCGGTACGACTACCATCATGACCAAAATGTTGGAAGAACAGTCCCTGTTCATTGAATACTGAGATACGATTATTAACTCTATCTGCTACATAGATTCTATTATTAATAGAGACAGCTATACCCCTGGTACCTTTTATTTCACCGGCATCATCACCCGACTTTGAAAATACTCTGGTTAATTTACCAGCAGTTTCATTGGTGATTGCTATTTGATTACTACTAGAATTAGCAATGACCAGTGATCCATCTGACAACTGGTCAATGCCGGATAAGGCTGTTTTTTTGAATACTAAGGGTTTTAGCTTAACTTTATTGAAATGATCATTGTCCAGTACAAGTAAAGTCCCTTTTCTGGTTGAAGTAACCAGCACTTTACCGCTATTGGTCATCAATAGACCGGCCGCATCTTCGAGGAACTTAGCTGATGATTTATCCTGTATAAAGTGAGTTAACTGTTGGGCTGTTAATATGTTGGTAAAAACTAGCAGCAATACAGTTGAGGTGAGTAACAGAATTTTTTTTATGCCGTACATTATCTGATTTACCTTTGACTAATTCAGTCAGTAATTAATCCTAACAGCAACAATCTGATTAAAACATAACCTGTATCAGTCGCTTTGAGGTTAATTTCTAATTTAATTAATCTGAGTAATACGCTTATCGAGCAATTCCTCTTTTGCTGTTGGTCACAAATTGAGTAAATTCCCTCACTTCCTCATATTGCTCAATTAATGGTTGTAATTCAGCCAAAGCTTCTTCTTTAGATTTTTTTGAGACTAACATCAGTCGATAACTTTTATGCAAAGCCCGAATTAGCTCTGGTGAAAATCCCTTGCGTCTCAGCCCTTCCTTATTAATACCGACTGTTCGGGCCCTGTCCCCGGCCGCTGTTGCAAAAGGAGGTACATCCTGAGCAATAATTGAACCCAGACCACAAAAGGATCTTGCTCCTATCTGAGAAAATTGATGGACAAGCGTGAAGCCACCTAAAATTGCGTGATCGCCTACTTCAACATGCCCTGCAAGAGAGGCTGCATTAGCCAGAACGATGTGATTACCGATAATACAGTCATGAGCAACATGGCAATAAGCCATAATTAAGTTATCGCTACCAATAGTGGTTTTTCCTGTGCCCGTAACCGTGCCACGATTTAAGGTAACAAATTCGCGAATAACATTTCTATCCCCAATCTCTAGCAGAGTGGGTTCTCCATTATATTTTAAATCCTGAGGCGCTTCCCCAATAGAGCCAAACTGATAGATTTTATTTTCATTCCCAATGATGCAGGGACCGGAAATAACGACATGAGGACCTATCCAGCAGTCATCACCGATAGTGACGTCTGCTCCAATAATAGTAAATGCACCGACAGTGACATTTTTACCCAGTTGAGCCGAAGGGTCTATGATGGCACTAGGATGGATCAAAAGTCTTTATCCTGAGCACTACACATCAGTTCAGCTTCTGTAACAGTTTCACCATTCACCGTTGCCTTGCCGTTAAACATCCAGATGCCACGCATATTTCGTTTCAATTTCACATCCAGGATTAACTGATCACCGGGAACAACCTGGCCACGAAAACGAGCTTTGTCAATTCCAACCAGCATATACAGTTTATCCTTACCTTTGCCTTCACTTTCATCTTCCATCGTACAAAAAGATAATAAACCGGTGGCCTGGGCAAGAGCTTCCAAAATTAAAACACCCGGCATAATCGGCTGGTTAGGAAAATGTCCCTGAAAAAAAGGTTCATTAAAGCTGACATTTTTTAAGGCAGTCAGGTAATCACCCGGTTCGCAGGCTGTTACACGATCAACCAGTAGAAAAGGATACCGATGCGGTAAATATTTCATTACCTGTTGTACGTCAAATTCAATCATAGAATCCTCATTTATTTTTTTCCAGGTTTGATACGGTTTTTGCCAGTTTATCTAAAGACTTATAACGGACATTGCTTCTATGCCACAATTTATTTTCCATCAGTGGTGTGCCCGATGAATAAGTACCTTTTTCTTTAATATCCTTTACCACTGTAGACATACCAGTAACAGTCACATCATCAGCAATAGATAAATGCCCTAATATAGATACTGCTCCTGAAATTTTACAGTTTTTACCAATAATAGAACTGCCCGCAATTCCAACGCAACCAGCTATCGCGGTGTTTTCACCGATATGAACATTATGACCAACCTGGATTTGGTTATCAATTTTTACACCATTCTCAATAATCGTATCATCAAGGGCACCACGGTCGACTGTGGTATTAGCTCCAATCTCTACCCGGTCACCAATAATGACACTGCCCAGATGAGGAATTTTCTCCCAGTTACCTTTATCATAAACCAGTCCAAAACCATCAGAACCTAAAACCACACCAGGTTGTAAAATAACCTCATTGCCTATTTTCACATCAAAGCAGATAGTTACATTAGATAAAAAAGTTGAATTAGCTCCCACTGTTACATCATCTTCAATGATACAGGCAGTCCCTATTCTGACGTTATCGCCCAGTACCACTCGCTCTCCAATAACACTCAGAGCACCTATTGTTACATTTTCACCCAGTTTTGCTGTAGGCGATATTATTGCAGAAGAATGAATACCTGAGGCTGAATTTCCTTTATACAGCTTCAAATATTTTATGACCTCAACAAAAGACAGGTCCGGGTTTGCTGAATACAATAATGTTTTACCGGGAATCACTTCGTTGAAATCAAGCGGAACGATTGCTGCACTACAGTGACTTTGTTTTAATTGATTAATATATCTAGAGGATCGTAGAAAGCATAAATCTGTTTTTGTTGCACTGGAAAAGTTGGAAACAGATTTAATTTGTTGTGTCCCTTCACCTTTAAATTCAAGTTCAAGCTCTTTGGCCAGCGTGGCTACTGTCGTTAAAGTCCTGGGCTGATTTGGTGTCGGCATCGGAAGAGATATTTTCTATTTTATTATGGTTATTGGTATTATTACCCGGGTTAGCAATGGCTTTAATTGTTCATTCTCAGGGTATGTTATTAAGCGTTTTTGTAAGTTTAATGATCTACTTCAAAGCAGATTCCTGCTCCTGTAAATTTTTCAACATATCAATAATCATGGGGGTGATATCAATTACGTCTGAAACATAACTCACACCCTCTGTTAAAATCAAGTCAAACTTATGTTCATCACCCAAACGTTTTAATACCGAGGCAATAACAGTTTGCAAGTTTCTAATTTCTTCGTTTCTACGTAAATTCTGATCTTCTCTAAATTCCTGTTGCTCAAATTTTAACTGGCTAAGTTTTAATCTTAACTCTCGTTCCAGTTTACGCTGAGCGACTTGAGTCATTGTTACGCCATCAACTTTTATCTTTCGTTCAATTTCGAGTAATTCCTGTTGTTTAACCACAAGGATTTTCTCGCGGGCAAGAAATTCACTTTTCAGCTTTTCTTCAACTTTTCTGGCCTGAGGTGCTTCTTTAAGAACAACACCTGTATTAACAAAACCTATTTTGTATCTATCTTTCTGCTGCGCATTACCCGAACTGACCATCAGGCCAAAGATAGCAACAATAAAAAAAAGTCTAGTAAGCAATTTCAAATCAGCCTCAGATTAAAAGGGTGCGCCCAATGAGAACTGGAAATTTTTAGTATCATCACCAGGTTCATTATTTATCGGGTTAGCATAACTTAGTTCAATCGGTCCAACAGCTGTGAACCATTTTGCAGAAATACCTATCGATGCTCTAAGTTCGTCAGCATCAAAATCATTTGTATCAGCAAATACATTACCTGCATCAAAGTATAACCCAAGGCGGAAGCTATCTGCACCTCCTAAGGCATCAATTTGAAATAATATCTCAGTATTTGTAATTACCTGGAAATTTCCACCAAAAGAATCATTCAGGGAATCAAGGGGACCCAGGCTATTATAATCGTATCCTCTAACCGTTCTTACACCACCGGCCCTATATTTTTCGAAGAAAGGTAAGTCAGTTGTATCATTATAAGGTTGCCCATAACCAAGGTTACCCTTGAATGATAGTGTCACTTTTTCTGCCAGCGGAAACAGGCTTTGATGTCTATAAAATGATTTATAGTAATCAAGGTCACCGCTAAATAATTCCACGCCCACACTATTAACCACCCCTTTTTCAGGGAAAATTAAACGATTCCGACTATCCTTACTAAAACTCATACTTGCAAAAATATTTTCATAAACATCGCCTTCTGGAAAGGCAACATTCTCGTATTTTTCATTATTTGCTCGAACAAAATCAAATATTTCTGCAGAACTGAAAACAGACAACGTAACATCACTACGTTCAATACCAAAACTGAATCTGATTTTATTATATTCTGATAATGGAATACTGTAATTTACAGAGCCCTTTATCTGATCAAGAAGGTAATCGGAAAACGCGGCTTCTTCCGCATCAGTTTGAGTATAACTGATGGAAAATCCACGACTTATGCCATCTGGTGTGTAGTATGGATTTTCATAACTGAACTCATATTTTTCCTGAGCTTTGTTATTATTAAAAGTAATACCTAAACGATTGCCTGTTCCAAAAATATTATCATTGGTGAGTCCCAGGTTGAATAAAGCACCCTGATCCTCTGAGTAACCTGCACCGATAGTGAAACTGCCGGAAAAACGTTCTTCAACAGTGACGTAAATATCCAGTAAGTCAGTCTGGTCAGTCACTCTTACATAACGCGTATTGACCGAGCTGATATATTTTAAACGTTGTAACCGAATCTTCGAACGTTGCACTTTACTGGATGAAAACTGAGCACCTTCCATTTGTCTCATTTCCCGACGTAACACTTTATCCATGGTTCTGGTATTGCCCTCGAAAATCACCTTTCTAACGCGCATTTTAGGCCCGGGGTTGACCAGAAGTGTTAATTCGACTGTTTTATCCTCTGCATTTATTTTGGGAATAGCATTTACTTCTGCATAGGCATAACCTTCAAGACCCAGTCGACTTGTCATCAATTTAGTTGAGGATGTAATTTTTTTACGTGAAAAAACATCGCCTTCTCGAATTAATACACGAGACTTTAATGCAGATTCAGGCACTATCAACTCACCCGTCAAATTAATTTTACTCACTGTAAACATGTCACCTTCAGACAGGTTAATAGCTACATTGATATGACCTTTATCCGGAGTGATAGTGACTTGTTTGGAATCAACATTGAATTGAATATAGCCATGATCAAGATAAAAAGATTTCAGGTTTTCCAGATCTCCGGCCAACTTCACACTGGAATATTTATCGGAAGCAAAAACACCACTGTCTGAGGCTTCCAGTTCAAACTCATCGAGCAATTCTTTATCAGTAAATGCATGATTACCAATTAGGTTAATGCTTCGAACTTTTGCAGGAGAACCTTCAGAAATGGTTAGTTCAACTTCAACCCGGTCAGCATCCAGTTCAGTCGCAGTTGCATCCAGACGCACAGCATATTTACCCAGAGAATAGTAAAGTTGCTGCAACTCCAGTTCCAGTTTTTCCAGTAATTTAGGATTATATATTTTACCCTTGGTCATCCCTATCTGTTTAAGAGCATCCTGCATACTATCATCCTTAACTTCCTTGTTACCCTCTACGGTTACTTTAGCTATGGCAGGGCGCTCTTCAACTTCAATCACCAGTGTATTACCTTCTTTGTTCAAGGTAATCTTGTTAAAAAAACCTGTTTTATAAAGTTCTCTTATCACTTTACCAGAGTCTTTAAAGTCAAAAACTTCTGACGTTTTCACTGGTAGGTAATTTAGCACAGTACCTACGGCAATTTTTTTAATGCCCTTAACTTCAATATCTTCTACAACAAAAGATGCGGCATGAACATTTAGAAACCAGAAAAACAGGCTTAACAGTAATAAAATACGGGACAACTTAAAACTACTCCACTAAACGCAACACATCATTATAAATCGCTATTGTCATTAACATCATTAATAATGCCATGCCAATGCGTTGACCAACTGCTTCCATACCTTCTGAAACAGGGCTTCCCTTCAATATTTCTATACAGTAATACATCAAATGCCCACCATCCAGCATCGGTACAGGTAACAGGTTTAATACCCCAAGACTGATGCTAATAATAGCCAGGAATGAAAAAAACTGTTCAAGCCCTATTTGAGCCGATAATCCAGCATATTTTGCTATAGTGATCGGCCCACTGAGGTTCTTTACACTGGCTTCACCTACCACCAGTTTACCCAGTACCTTCAGGGTTAATGCCGACATCTGCCAGGTTTTAATTATGGCTTCCAGAGTCGCATCAACAAGCCCGTGTTTTTCAACCACGAGTAATTGCAGGCGAATTTCTTCGGGTATAACGACTACATTTTTTACCCCGATATAGCCGATTTCATTACCATTATCATTCTTCAGTCGGGGCGTTAATAATAACTCAACCCGTTGTCCGTCACGACGAACTACCAGCGGCATCTCAACCGAAGCATTACCCCTGATCAAGTCCACCCAGAGACGTATATTATCAACCTTATTTCCATTCAGCGAAATAATATCATCACCTGCTTTTAAACCGGCTGCTTCTGCAGCACCTCCCGCAAGCACTTCATCGATTTGAGGTGGAATCTGTGGGCGCCACATACCAAGCCCTATTTGATTGAGCAAGTCAGCCTGTTCTTCCTGCAGGAAATTTAACTCCCTGGTATCCAGTCGCAAATCTCGAATCTGTAAATCTTTACCCTGAACCTGAAAATGTAATTCAGCCCCATCGACCGCTTCCTGCATCATTGTTAAACGAGCCTTTTCCCAGCTTAAAGTCTCGATCCCATTGATCGACATAATAAGGTCTTTTTCCTGAACGCCGGCTGACCAGGCAATACTGGGATTAGTCACTTCACCGATATAAGGTTTAATACCATTAACACCGCTGATATACATCAGACTATAAGCGGCTATAGCAAACAGAAAATTAAACATGGGTCCTGCCGCAACAATGGCAAAACGTTTAGAGACATGCTGGCGATTAAAAGTACGATCCAGTTCATCAGCGGCAACTTCACCTTCCCGCTCATCCAGCATTTTGACATAACCACCAAGTGGTATAGATGCCAGTACGTATTCAGTTTGATCAACCCCGGCTTTTTTAATCCACAGCGGTTTACCAAACCCAACCGAAAACCTTAATACTTTTACACCACATAAACGAGCCACCCAGTAATGACCAAATTCATGAATAGTCACCAAAATACCAATAGCCGCTACGAAAGCTAATATACTTTGAAAGATAGAGAGTAAGTCCATTATTTAGCAATCCGCCGACATCAAACTGAGTTGATGATTCACAAATTCACGCGCTGCCTGATCATCAGCCAGAATTTGTTGCAAACTGTCTGTCTGCTGGTGAGGTATATTGTTCATGGTCTGTTCAATCAATTCAGCTATGTGGGTAAAAGCAATTTGTGACTGCAAAAATGCCTGTACGGCGACTTCATTAGCCGCATTTAATATTGCCATACTGGTTCCGCCCCTCTGAATCGCCTGTCGAGCCAGGCGTAAACATGGAAAGCGATTCTCATCGGCTTTTTCAAAGTTCAATTGACTGACCTGTATTAGATCCAATGGTTCCACGCCACTGGAAATTCTCTCTGGCCATCCCAAAGCATTCGCTATCGGTGTTCGCATGTCTGGGTTACCCATTTGAGCCAACACAGAACCATCATTATAAGCCACCATCGAGTGAATAATACTCTGCTTATGTAACACTATTTCCACATCGTCGTGAGACACATTGAATAACCAGCAAGCTTCAATCAGCTCCAGTCCTTTATTCATCATGGTGGCAGAATCTACCGAAATTTTTGGACCCATGCTCCAGTTAGGATGGGCAACAGCCTGCTCCGGAGTGATTTCATCAAATTTATCCAGTGGATATTCACGAAATGGGCCACCCGAACCGGTGAGTAAAATTTTAGCGACACCTTTACTTTCAGGCCCTTCATTATTGAGCCCCTGAGTCGTCAGTTCCCGCTGGTAGTTACTTTCTAAACACTGAAATATAGCGTTGTGCTCACTGTCTATGGGTAGTAGTTCAGCGCCATGTTTTTCTACTTCGGACATAAATAAATGCCCCGCCATCACCAAAGCTTCTTTATTCGCCAGTAATATTCGTTTGCCGGCTCGTGCAGCTGATAATGTAGGCATTAATCCTACCGAACCTACAATAGCTGCCATAACGACATCAACGGGTTCTGCACTGGCTACTTCACTTAACGCTTCCGCACCACCCAGAATTGTTACTTCAATTTCATTTTGCAGTAGTTTTTTTAATTGCTCAGCACTAGCGGTATCAGCCATGACTGCAACTTCAGGTCGATAATTTCGACAGATTTCTGCCATTTTTTCAACTTGTGTATTTGCCGTCACTGCATATAAACGAAACCTGTCAGTATGACGTGACAGAACATCCAGCGTACTTAAACCTATAGAGCCAGTTGCTCCAAGAACAGTAACCGCTTTAATCGAGGCACTCATAATCAGACGGCACCTAGAATGTATAAACCGGATAAAAATACCGGTGTAGCCGCTATAACAGAATCGATTCTATCAAGCACACCACCGTGACCGGGCAATGTATTTCCACTATCCTTTAACCCGGCTTCACGTTTTAAAATACTTTCGTACAAATCACCCACTACGGATAACCCCGAAGTCACCAGGCCCAGAATTAAAAATGCGAAGTAAGCTATTCCCCAGCCATCCGTCAATAAGAAAACAACAGAAATCCAGACACTGTTAAGTGCTAATCCACCGATAACGCCTTCCCAGGTTTTCCCAGGGCTGATGCCTGGTGCCAGCTTGTTTCGGCCAAATTTCTTGCCTGAAAAATAAGCTCCAATATCGGCAACCCAGACCAGGGTTAACATATACATTAATATCCAGGGACCCTGTTCAAAATGGGAATGAATAAAATATAGACCATTGATACATATCCAGAAAAGAACTGCAGAAAACAGGCTTACTGCCAGTTTACTGGTGAAAGACCACTTTCCAGAAAACTGATAATGAAACATAAACAGCAATATGGCCATCCACATCAGTAAACCCGCATAGCTGTGATAAAAGATATAGTGAATGCGCATAGAAGGTAGGGCGAGAAAAAACAATCCGACCATCACCACTCCGGCACCCCATTGCACAATGGTTAGTTTGCTCACCGTCATATTGATCATTTCAGACATAGAGAAAAACAGAGTCACTGCCAGTAAAACAGACACATAAAAGCTATCCAGCCCAAAAATAGTACCAACGACTACTAATGCCAGAATAATTGCAGTGATAACTCTTTGTTTTAACATTATTTTAAATTCTTCGTACTCTCTGTGTTCTTCATGGTAAATTTCTTTTTATTTAAGCTTTAACCTGCTCACCAGTTTTACCAAATCGACGTTGTCGACCAGCAAAAGCATCTAACGACTGCTGCATCACTTCTACTGAAAAATCAGGCCATAATACATCAGTGAAAAATAATTCCGCATATGCAATTTGCCATAATAAAAAATTACTGATTCGTTTTTCACCACCTGTACGAATGAACAAATCAGGGTCTGGCGAACCGGCCAGGCTTAATTCAGCAGATAGCAAATCTGATGAGATTTCAGCAGCTAATATTTCACTATTTTCAACTTTAACTGCCAATTTTTTTACTGCGTTCAAAATATCCCATTGCCCGCCATAATTAGCAGCAATATTCAGTGTCATGGCTTTATTTTTCAGTGTCATATTTTCGGACTCTTCAATCTGGTTTACCAGTTTCTGACTAAAGGCAGAACGGTCTCCAATAAAACGAATCCTGATACCATTTGCATGCAACTCATCGGTATTTTTCTCTAATGAGCTGATAAACAGTGACATTAAAGTAGATACTTCATCTTCAGGTCGGTTCCAGTTTTCACTACTGAAAGCAAACAGGGTCAATTGCCTGACACCTGATTTGGCAAAAAAGGAAATAGCTTTTTTTGTCGCTTCTACACCTTTTTTATGACCATAGGTACGAGGCATAAATCGCTTTTGAGCCCAGCGTCCATTCCCATCCATGATAATGGCTACATGCTGCGGAACCTGCTGTGGACCTTCACTCATAGAGTTTTACCAATATAACAACAAGCAGTCGTATTAAATTTCCATCAATTCTTTTTCTTTTACCTGCAATAACTCTTCAAGTTTAGCGACAGATTGATCAGTTACCTTCTGCACAAGTTCCTGACCTTTATGCTCATCATCTTCCGAAATATCTTTATCTTTTTGCATGGATTTCAAATCGCTATTTGCATCCCGACGAATATTTCTAACGGCTACACGTGCATTTTCAGTTAATTCTTTGACAATCTTTACCATGTCACGACGACGTTCTTCGGTCAGAGGAGGCATAGGTACTCGGATCACGTTGCCAGCTGAATTTGGATTTAACCCCAGATCGGATGTCATAATCGCCTTTTCAATGGCTTGAATCATAGTGCCATCCCAGGCTGTGACCGTTAAAGTACGCGAATCTTCAACCGAAATATTTGCAGCCTGGCTGATAGGTACCATGCTACCGTAAAAATCTACCATCACATGATCCAGCAAGCTGGCATGAGCACGGCCGGTGCGAATTTTCAATAATTCAGTTTTATAGGACTCGATACTCTTATTCATTCGAGTTAATGCATCCTGTTGGATATCATTAATCATGTCATTTCCTCTTATTTATTTGGTTACGCGAGTGCCCAGATTTTCACCTCTGGCCAAAGCTAATAATGCATTTTTTTCACTGATATTGCACACTGACATATCCAGATCATTTTCATTGCACAGGACCATAGCGGTAATATCCATAACGGCAAGTCTCTGGTCGATAGCCTGGTCATAAGTAATGTGGTCAAACTTTTTGGCCTCAGTATTTTTCATCGGATCCGAATCATAAATACCATCGACATTTGTGGCCTTGATCATCAAATCAGCCTGGATTTCTATGGCTCTTAAACTCGCACCAGTATCCGTAGTAAAATAAGGATTACCTGTTCCTGCGGCAAAGATAACGATTTCACCCTGGCCAATTTTTTCTCTGGCATCTCGTTGAGTGTAATTTTCACAAACCTGTGGTAATGACAGACCAGACATCACTGATACTTTCAAACCCTGTTTCTGTAAACCATCCTTGAGAGCAATGGCATTCATAACGGTTGCCAGCATGCCCATATGATCACCAGCAACTCGATCAAGTCCGGCTTGAGCTAGTCCTGCCCCACGGAAAATATTCCCTCCGCCAATGACAACGCCCATTTCTACACCGGCCTGTTGCAAGTTATCAAGTTCAACTGCAAGACCTTTTATAACATCAGGATCAATACCAAAATCATATTGTCCCATCAGAGCTTCACCACTCAATTTGACTAATAATCGTTTATATTTTAACTCTGACATTTATTTCTCACTATTCTTTAATCATACAAATATGCCTACCAGGAAGGTACAGCATTATTCAATATTTAAAAAAGCAGGAATTTAGTCCTACTAAACTCACAAACTAAAGTTTAACACCCAGCAGCAAAAGCTAATTGTTAAGTTTTTTCTTCGTGAGCTTCGTGACTTCATGGTGAAAAGTCACTTAAATTTTTTAAGTTCAAAAAAAGGCCGCAAAAGCGGCCTTTTTAATCACTCAGCCTTTCATCTGAGCAGCAACTTCTGCAGCGAAGTCTTCCTGTTTCTTTTCTATACCTTCGCCAACTTCAAATCTGATGAAGCTATTGACTTCTGCATTGGCAGATTTCAATAGTTTGGCAACAGTCAAATCAGGATCTTTTACGAAAGGTTGTCCAAGAAGCGTAATTTCAGCAAGAAATTTCTTTAAACGACCTTGAATCATTTTTTCAATGATTTCAGGCGGTTTACCGCTAGACTCAGCCTGTGCAATTAAAATACCCTTTTCTTTCTCGACACTTTCTGCAGGAACATCGGCTTCAGAAACACACTGTGGGTTAACCGCAGCAACATGCATAGCGATATCACGCCCCATTTCATTATCGGCAGTAGACTCTACCAATACACCGATACGAGCACCGTGTTGATAAGAAACCAGTGCATTTTCAGTCGTAATGATTTTAAAACGACGTACCTTGATATTTTCACCAACTTTAGCAATTAGTGCTTCTCTAGCTTGTTCAATAGTCTGACCATCGTCAGTTGTTGTTGCATTCAGAGCGTCAACATCTGCAGGGTCTGTATTAAATACAGTTTCAGTTACTTTTGTTGCAAAAGCCTTGAAGTTATCATCTTTTGCTACAAAATCTGTTTCACTGTTAATCTCAACGATAACGGCTTTCTTACCATCATCAGATACTTTGACACTAACTGCTCCGTCTGCAGCAACACGTCCAGCCTTTTTATCAGCCTTTGCCGCTCCAGATTTACGCATTAAATCGGCTGCTGCTTCGATGTCGCCATCGCATTCAACCAGTGCTTTTTTACACTCCATCATGCCTGCGCCAGTTCTTTCACGCAGTTCTTTTACCAGGGATGCTGTTATAGCCACTTTCTTTTCCTCATAAATTCGATTCTTTAAGTACTTTTACAGATAACCCCACTGTAATCCCGATTCAGTACGACATTATCGGGATTAGCAGTAGAGATAACTGAAAAGTAACTAAGTTACTCTGCGTCTTTTTTAACAGCAGCTTTCTTGGTAGCGGCCTTCTTCTTGGTCGCAGCCTTCTTCTTAGCAGGTGCAGCTGGAGCTGCTTCTTCTTTAGCCGCAGGTGCCTCTTCTGCTGTAGCCGCAGGAGCTGCTTCTTCTGTAGCTGCAGGAGCTTCTTCAGTTGCAGGCGCTTTAACTTTAGCTTTAGCTTTTACTTTAACAGCTACTTTCTTTTTAGCTGCAGGAGCAGCAGCTGGTGCTGCAGTAGCTTCTTCAACTTCAACCAGCTCTTCATTTTCAGCAGCAACTGTAATGGAAGCTTTACCTTCATTGATTGAGTCAGCCGCTAAACCTGCATACAGGTTGATAGCGCGCATAGAATCATCATTTCCAGGAATAATGTATTCGATATCAGCTGGTGAGTTATTAGAGTCAACCACGCCAACAACCGGAATACCTAATTTATTGGCTTCCAGAATAGCAATATTTTCATAACCCACATCGATAACAAATAATGCAGCAGGTAATCCGCCCATTTCCTTGATACCACCTAGAGTCTTGTTCAGTTTTTCCTGCTCACGGTGAAGGTTTAAAATTTCTTTTTTGTTTTTAGCGTCATAAGAATCATTTGCCTGCATCTCGTCCAGCTCTTTCAAGCGACGAATTGACTGGCGTACCGTACGGAAGTTAGTCAGCATTCCACCCAACCAGCGATGATTTACATAAGGCATATTGCAGCTTTCAGCAGCTTTTTTCACGGCATCACTTGCAGCACGTTTAGTACCTACAAAAAGGACCTTGCCTTTTTTAGCAGCTACGCTGCCCAGATAACTGGTTGCTTCATTACACAGTGGTAATGATTTTTCCAGATTGATGATATGAATTTTGTTACGTTCGCCAAAGATATATGGCGCCATTTTTGGATTCCAGAAACGAGTTTGGTGACCGAAGTGCACGCCCGCTTCCAACATTTCACGCATAGTGACGTTAGACATATTGAATTCTCCAGATGTCATATAAAGTGTACGGTTGTATCAAAGACAACTACGATACACTTTGGGTTGAGCCTCCACATACCTTTTAGTTACGACCGGATCTCTGGTAAAAATCTGGCACCCATAACTAAGCTTATAGTATGTGTGTGAATTTCATTCTTTAAATCAAAAAAATTAACTAATTTTAAGTTTAAGAATGTTTTTTACCTTTGGACATTGCCGAAGGCGCGCGCTTTATACCATAATCACACCCTTTCAACAATATACTGGCAACAATTTATGGCTATTACGCTGAAATCAGCAGCAGAAATCGACAAAATGCGAATTGCAGGTCGTCTTGCAGCGGATGTTCTTAAAATGATCGAACCGCATATCGTTCCGGGAGTGACCACCGATCGACTCGATGAAATCTGTCATGATTACATGGTAAATGTGCAACAGACCATTCCAGCGCCCCTGAATTACAGAGGTTTTCCTAAATCCATTTGTACCTCGGTCAATCATCAGGTATGCCATGGAATCCCATCCAGTAAAGTTCTTAAAAATGGCGATATGATCAATATTGATATCACCGTCATTAAGGATGAATACCATGGCGATACCAGCCGTATGTTCGTGGTTGGGAAACCGAAAATACAGGCTCAACGACTGGCTCAGGTTGCATACGACTGTATGAAGATTGGTATTGAAATGATTAAACCCGGTGTAGCATTGGGTGACATAGGTTTCGCCATACAAACCTATGCGGAAAAGAATCGTTGCAGTATTGTTAGAGAATACTGCGGTCATGGTATTGGTAAAGGATTTCATGAAGACCCACAGGTATTGCATTATGGCAAAGCTGGCACCGGCGTCGTGCTTGAACCTGGTATGACCTTCACTATTGAACCGATGGTGAATCTTGGCAAACGCCACGTCAAACTTCTGCCCGATGACTGGACTGTTGTTACAAAAGATCGCAGCCTGTCTGCCCAGTGGGAGCACACAAACCTGGTCACAGATTATGGCTTTGAAATCTTAACCGAACACCCTGACTGGCCATTATAAAAAATGCCCTTAACTTCACTGGAATGGCTGGATGAAACTCTGGTCAATGCTGGCACTGAAATAAAACCCATTGCCGAAGCATTAAAAAAAGCTACTGATTTACTGTATGAATCATTTACCCCTGAATCTACCGCTGATTTACTGGTGCGCCAGAGATCCAGGTTTGTAGATCGAATTCTGATTCACTGCTATCGCCATTTCATGGGCGACTTACAAAACAATATCATTACATTACTGGCTGTAGGTGGTTATGGTCGAGACGAACTATTACCGGCTTCTGACATTGATCTGATGTTATTGCTGAGTAAAAAACCGGATAAACAGCATGAAGAAAAAATATCTGCATTTTTAACCTTTCTATGGGATATAGGACTGGAGGTTGGAGCCAGTGTGCGAACTTTAAAAGATTGCGTGCAGGAAGGAAAAAATGATGTCACGGTAATCACCAACATGATTGAGTCACGCCTTATTACCGGTGATAAAAAGCTTTATGAAAAATATAAAACTGCAATTTCACCTAAAAAAATGTGGTCATCACGAGACTTTCTGTTGGCCAAACTGGAAGAACAGAAAAACCGCCATCTTCGTTATAACGATACGGCCTATAACCTGGAACCCAATGTTAAAGAAGGCCCCGGCGGCTTAAGAGATATTCAGATAATTGGCTGGGTGGCTAAACGCCATTATGGTGCCCGAAATTTAAAAGAACTGGTCGATCATGGCTTTTTTACTGAGCAGGAATACCAGGCATTAATCGATGGTCAAACACATCTTTGGCGTGTACGTTTTGCGTTGCATCGACTCACCGGAAGGCGAGAAGACAGGTTACTGTTTGACTACCAGAAACAACTGGCCGAATGTTTTGGTTTTGAAGCCGGAGATAATAATCAGGCTATCGAACAGTTCATGCAAAAATACTATCGCACCATTATGGAATTGGAGCGATTGAATGAAATGTTGCTTCAACTATTAAATCAGGAAATCGTTTACAAACGTTTTTTTAATAAATCAGAAAAACTCAACGATGATTTCAAGCTGCATAATAGTTATGTTGAAGCCATTAATGATCAGGTTTTTATCAACAACCCTTCAGCAATGATAGAAATATTTATGTTAATGCAGGGACGTCCGGATATTCATGGACCTCACGCAGCAACTATTCGCCTTATCCGGGAAAGCTTGCACTTAATTAATGATGAATTTCGCTCTGACCCCAAAATAAATGAGCTGTTCATGAAGTTCATCCGCAAACCAATTGGCATCATTCACCAGTTACGACGCATGAACAGTTACGGTGTGCTAGCGGCGTATATCCCTGCTTTCGAAAAAATTGTTGGTCGTATGCAATATGATTTATTTCATGCCTATACCGTGGACCAACACACCCTGTTTGTGATTCGCAATCTGCGCCGTTTTTCGGTTGAAGAACATCAACATGAATTCCCGCACTGTAACACCATCCACGATGAACTGGAAAAACCAGAACTGCTTTATCTTGCTGGACTTTTTCATGATATTGCAAAAGGCCGTGGCGGAGATCATTCGGTAGAAGGTGCCGAAGATGCAGAACATTTTTGCCTGCAACATGCTATGAACAGGAAGGATACGCGCGTACTCTCTCAACTGGTACGCATGCACCTGTTAATGTCTACCACTGCTCAACGCAAAGATATCAGCGACCCAGATGTTGTACATGAATTTGCGCGCCAGGTAGGCAGTGAAAGCATGCTCGATTACCTGTATCTACTCACTGTAGCTGATATTCGAGCCACCAATCCAAAACAATGGAATAACTGGAAAGGCTCCCTGTTATACGAACTTTATCAGTCCACTAAAAAAGCACTCCGACAGGGAATAGAGCTTTCACCCGACATCGATGAAATCATCAATGTAAACAAAGAAGCTGCCTGCGATATAATCAGTCAATCAAGCTATAAACGGGAAGACATTGAACGATTGTGTGATGAGTTCCCCGGTGACTACTTTCTACATCATAAAGCGGAAGAGATCAGCTGGCATGTCTCAGCCATTATGGATAATAAAAGTAAATCCTCAGTGGTTAACATCCGCCAGTCAGTCCATTCCAAGGCTACTGAAATATTCATTCATACCATCGATACCGAACATGTTTTTGGACGAGTCGTCGGCGTCTTGAGCAGTTTCAACCTGGACATTCTTCATGCCGATATCTATACCACCCGGGATAATCAAACTCTGGATACATTTATTATTCAGGATTCAAATAGAGAACCTTTATCCGAAACCCACGACATTGAAGTTATTCAAAGCACCCTGTTAAAAGCACTTGATTGTCATGAAAAGCCTGAGGTTAATATTTCCCAACGTATGCCACGGCAGCTCAAATCGTTCAACAGTCCCACTCAGATTGAATTTTCCCAGGATATTCTAAATCACCGTACCATTCTGGAAATAACGACAGTTGATCAACCCGGCTTACTGTATATCCTTTCTGAAATCATTACTGAAATGCAATTGCAGGTTTCTCATGCCAAAATAGCAACTCTGGGAGAACGAGTAGAAGATATTTTTTATCTCACTGATGATCAGCACCAGGCCATCAGAGACAACCAGCTTTTACTAAAACTTGAACAGAAAATAATAGCGACACTGGATAAAGACCAAACAGCATAATCATCCTGATGTAAAAATATTTTCACCAGATACATGGTGCGCATGGTGTACCCTACAGATACGTCATGCACACTACTTCCGTAGGGACACGCTCAAAATTAGTTTTCATCAAGTACAGCAGATTTGAAATCTGCTAACTCTATAACTGCCAGCACCTTTCCCCTGGCAACGGTCATTCAAGGAATGAATGTGAATTACTGCACAATCCAACTGAGGTATTCATGGCAGAGTACTGTAATACAGGTCAGTGCCATTTCCAGTCATTCTTTACATGTTTTTGGCAAATAGCGGTTTATAGACAATGCGATCGTTCCCTAGAGTACCAGGTGCAGAACCTTTGAATACCATGACTCTATAATAAAGTGGCTAATTGAAATTGTTCAATACTTATGCATGAAATGTGCCGGGGAAAGCAATGCTGATATCACTTTATTCGCTACTTCCATATGCTATTGACTGGATTCCAGGATTGATATTGACAGCAGGATAGTTTTTTTACTTCTAGCCATGTTATTCTTTTTTATCTATTTGAAGATATTTCATATTACAAAAAGAGTCATTACCTGTATATACTTTTTTGTCGCACGGCTCTATGTTAATAAACTTTGAAAGAGATAAGTTATCAAACGTTCAGTACATACAATCAAGAATAATAAAAATTTTGTTATAAAATTTGCGGGGTTATCCTTGTTATTATTCTTGCTACCAAGTTTGTTCTTAACAATAGTCAACAAAATTAAAATTGATAATTTTAATCAACTTATTGAGACACGCGAAAAAGCCCGACTTGAATTAATACGAAACACAGCTACAGCCCAAATTGATGAGATAATTTCTGATATTCAGATCATTGCAAAAAGTGAAACATTAAACCGTTTTATCAATAGCCGTAAACCCAGGGTAGATAAGGTCTATGTTGCAAAAGAATTTGTCACTATGTCAAAAAGAAAGGGTAGATATGATCAAATTCGATTTCTAAGTACATCGGGCAAGGAAGTAGTAAGAGTAGATTATAATAATGGTGACCCCGCAATAATTCCACAATTTAAATTGCAGAATAAATCTGACCGGTATTACTTTAAAGACACCATTAAACTCAAGCCAGAACATGTATATTCCTCTCCATTGGATTTGAATATTGAGAACGGAAAAATTGAAGTTCCCTATAAACCCATGATCCGTATTGGTACAAATGTATATCAGGACTCTAACAAAAAAGGTGTGATACTTGTCAATTACTATGGAGAGAAAATTTTAACTCGAATAGCTGATTTGTTTTCTGATTCTAACTCAGAAAGCATGATGATAAACAAAGATGGCTTCTGGCTATTGACTAAAAACAACAGTGATTTATGGGGCTTCATGTTTAATAACAACAAAAGCCTTGCTGCAGCTCAACCGCAGTTATGGAATGAAGTTAACTCCCGAAAAGAAGGTGTAATTACCATGGGTGAATATACTTATCTATTTAATACAATTGTTGTGAGCTATAGCAACACAGAAGTACCGAAACCTGATAATTATTGGAAAATAATAACAAAGTTTAAACTCGCAAAAATATACACTTCTCAAGATCCATATTTATACTCAACCATACTAATACTTACTTTATTTCTCATAGGCGCATTAATTTTTAGTTGGCTAATAAATTATTATTTCTCGCAGAAAGAATACATCAGAAAATTGACTGCCATTAGTGATATTATTTTTAAAAAAATCTCTACTGGAATATTTATAACAGATAACAACAATCAAATATTTTCTGTAAACCCGGCTACAACTGAAATCACCGGTTATTCCGCAAGTGAACTAATTGGGAAAAAACCGTCAATATTTTCCTCAGACCATCATGATACTGATTTTTATAAAAACATGTGGAAGCAACTTAATAAAAACAAAAAGTGGTCAGGTGAAATTTGGAATCAACACAAATCAGGCAAGATTTTTCCAGAATATTTATCAATATCTGTCGTTGAAGACAAAAAGCACCGGATTCAATATTACATTGCAATGCTAATGGATATTACGCGACAGAAAAATATAGAAGCAAAACTAGAAAAAGAGGCTCACTTCGACCATTTAACCAAGCTCCCTAATCGGGCGTATTTTATTGAAATGCTAGCTCAAATTGTTACTAAAGATAAAGAGAGCTTTGCGTTACTTTTTATTGATTTGGATAAGTTTAAAGAAGTTAATGACACACAAGGGCATGCTGCTGGTGATAAATTATTAATTGAAGTTGCAAATAGATTTTCACTATGTGTAAGAGATACTGACATAGTTGCTCGTTTAGCTGGTGATGAATTTACAATTATATTAAAAGATATAAAATCTAAATCTGATGTAGAGTCTATTGCAAAGAAAATTCTCCAACAAATGCAAGCAGCATTTATAATAGGCGGGCATAAAAATTATATTTCCGTAAGCATAGGAATAACATTTTATCCTGATGATGCGGTTGACTGTGAAAAGCTAATCAGAAATGCAGATGAAGCTATGTATTTAGCAAAAGCATCAGGGCGTAATACGTATTCCTTTTACGAGATGACCACATCGCAATAGTCGAGTAAGTGCTGTGGGTTCAACCGATCAATGGCGTGTGATACCCCCTAACTCTTGTATTTGTTAACTCTAAATCTAATATTAATACAATTATCTTCTAGCAATATCTTTATATTCATAATAACCTCATAAGCTGAACTTTCTTGAAGATTTATAAATAGGTCAAAATGAATCCTAAAATTATAATAAATATTTTATTAGGTATAGGAGCTTACGCCATATTTGTTACCGTTGTGCTGATGTATTACAAACATAATCCAGAGGCAATGCCATGGGATGACCGAGAGGTTTTTAACCGTAAATTTATAGCCGGTTTATCACTTGATAACCCCGTTAATAAAAATAGTGTAATTGAAAAGCTTGGCTCGCCAGACATTTCAGAAGCAAAGAAATCGACTTCTGGTAACGTATATGTGCTGTTTTATCGTACTCAACATGTGACATCTGATGGTAATACAACAGAGGATGAGTGTACGGCTATGTTGTTTAAAGGCAATCAACTTGTCGCTTGGGGTGAAAATGCCTATCAGCAGTACAAAGAGCAGCAGATCACTATCAGCAATTAGATGAGTCCTGAATGATAAATAGACTTAGTGTTACAGGTCTGAAAACAGCACTCATTACAATTCCATTAGGGTCGTGAAGAGCATATTGCGAGTGACCCAGAACCGGCAAGTTAGTGCCATAACCGGACATATGAAGTATAAAAAATAAGTGTTAGTATTTATAATAAATTAATTAAAAATAAAAAGGTGCGTGACCCTTTTAATGAATTCAGGGATTTTGAATGGAAATAATAAGCAAATTTATCAATAAGTTACAAACATCACATTACCCTAATAAAAGTAAAAAGGTCTACCCTCTAATATGTATTCAAGGGTCAACGACCTTTGAATTCTACTGTTAGCTGTTTGAAAAATTATTAAGTGACAAAGTAGTTTGAAGTTGCAGAAATAAAAAAACGTTCCTGTCATCAACTTCGCTGTTACAGGGCTGAAGCAAAATAAGAATCAAGCTCTGAACTTAAAGTAAGTTGCAGTCGGTGGCCTCGCTGAAGCTCGTGAATTTTTTCAGTTATCTGTTCATGTTCACCACTTCACTTTTTGTAGGCTAAAGCAGTAAAGGTTGCAGTTTGAACGTAGTCAAAACTGAAAGTACAGTAAACGCAATAGCGTGTTAAAACACAGGCAAGTTGAAAGCATCAATACAAGTGTGCAATTCTGGTAAAGTTATGGTTATATGTTCAGCTAACAAGCACTTCAACTCAGACCCGCGTCACTTTCGTGCCGCTCCGTTACCGGGTATGCGCGGGCTGGTTAAGTGAGACGTTAGCGGCAAAATGATAAATTTTTCGATTAGCTGTATAATTTAATAATGCCAGTAGTTATAAGAATAGGACCATATCGATTTTTCTTTTATAGTAATGAAAATAGCGAGCCTGCTCATATTCACATTCAACGAGAGCGCATGCTGGCTAAGTTTTGGCTTAATACCGTTGCATTAGCCAGTTCCACTCGGTTTTCTCCAAAAGAGTTGAGGAAACTTGAATCACTAGTAAATGAAAATAAAGCACTATTTTTGTAGGCTTGGAATGAGCACTTTAGCAGTTGAACTACACCCTCAAGCTCAAAGTATTAAATGTACTGATGTTGCATTAATTGTTGAGCTAGTTGATGGCCGCACAATTTCAGCCCCCTTAGTTTGGTTTCCTCGGCTTTCCCAAGCAACGGAAGATCAACGAAATAATTGGGAGTTACTAGGCGATGGCGAAGGAATTCATTGGCCAGATGTAGATGAAGACCTCAGTATCAATGGTCTGTTGGTTGGTACACATTGAAAAGCCGCTAACAAATAAAATTCACTCGGAAAGTCAAAAGCTACACTCCTCGTACCTCGTCGCTACGCTTTTGCCTTCCAGTGATTTTGGCCGTTATGCTTAAAATTATTGACATACCATTAATAGTATCTATACTGTTTTTAGTATGTGGGAAATATATGAACATAAAAAAGTCACTAAGCAACTTAATTCATTACAAGTTGATATATTGAAACGATATGAAAAATGGAAAGATATCGTAACTATATCTGGTCCAAGTGGCTTAAAACTGATCAAAGGTTTTAACGATGAACCATTGCAAGGTGAGTGGAAAGGATATCGTTCATCTCGTCTAAATCTTCAATATAGAGTCATCTATAAAATCGACAATGAGCAGCTTTTTGTCTATGTCGTTAAAGTGACTCCACACGATTATCGGAGAAAATAATATGAAAGACTTTAAAAAAGCAAAATCCAAAGTAAAAGTATCTATTGGAGAGTCAGTCCGTATTATTCGAGAGTTACAAGAATTAAGTCAAAATCAATTGGCAACTCTTTCAGGTATACCTCAATCAACTCTCTCAGCAATTGAGCATGACAAAATTAATTTAGGTGTAGAAAGAGCAAAGGTTCTTGCACGAGCATTAAAATGTCATCCTGCTGTATTGGTTTTTCCAGGCTGGCACATTAATGAAGAAAAGGCAGCATAACAAAGCACATGCAGCGGATTGCAAAAAGTGGCATGCCATTTTTGCTTTCGCAAAAGCCACGCCACTTTTTGCAACAGCTGATGTGCGACGTTAGTGTGTTTGAAATATTGAAAAGAGCAATCAATAAACTTTTATCTGCATCGTAAAAAGCAAAACGAGACTTCTGAAAATTTGTTAAATAAAATTTAAAATCGTGGTAAGTTAAAGACTGAACCACGCAATTTTAAAAAAGTGTTCATTCAATCACTATTTTGTAATGTGCTATCTGGAACGAACGGATATATAAAATGAAAAGGATTACTAGTTTCAATTTAAGAAACGTCATAAAAATAGCATTTGGTCTACCAGTTGGGGTTTCGAATTGGTTACTTTTCAAAATAATTTTACCTGTTCGACTTTACACACTAACAAGGCAAATTCACATGGAAAAATTTAACCTACGCTCCTTCGTCGCTTCGGCTAAATTTCCCAGTGATTTGCGACGTTAATGTGTTTGTAGTATCGAAAAAATAACTTTAAGTTTTTCATGCTCAAACACCTTACTTCGTTGTGTAGTTTTTATGAGGCAACTGAACACGCTTTAACAAGTAGCCATAAACGTGGTAAGTT
>Ga0233435_1000415_pt1 | contig 51154 bp, 62 predicted proteins | sample SI_122_August201_3_FD_182735 | JGI IMG/M metagenome (GOLD analysis project Ga0233435, IMG submission 182735) | Seawater microbial communities from Saanich Inlet, British Columbia, Canada - SI_122_August2016_135_MG | ecosystem: Environmental > Aquatic > Marine > Inlet | place: Canada: British...
TGAATCGATATCTAATCGTGTAGTATCTAATTTAAAAGTATCAGTTTTAATATCAATACCATCATCAAATATAAAATAATTTGTAGAGTTTTTAACAAACTCTGCTTGTGGATTAGCACCATCCATACCGATAATAATACCAGCACTTCCACTCCCCTCATTAGCAAAACTACCTTTACTACCCATAGAGATAAATCCATCTGTACCATCACCTTGTATTGTAACTTGTCCAGTAGAACCAGAACTTAATCTGATTGCTTTATCTGCTGATGAAATTTGTAAATTACCACTATTTGCACTTAACTCAAAGTTAAGTGTTTTCATATCTATACCATTATCATAAATAAAGTATTCTGTTGCACTTTTTACAAATTCAGCTTGTGGATTACTTCCATCCATCCCAATAATGATACCTGGAGTTCCACTACCTTGAGTACTATCCATACCCGTTTTACTACCCATAGTAATAAAGTTATCTGATGCTCCACCCACGATACTAATCTGATTACCCGTACCGACTGTTATTTTTTTGTTTGGTCCATCAAGTACAATAGATTGGTCTCCCAATGACATTGATTTATGAGCACTTGATATTTGTAAATCACCACTATTTGCATCAAGTTCAAATGTTTCTGTTGAGATATCTACATCTTGGTCAACTTTAAAATGACCCGTTGAACCAACAAACGAAACTCGCGGTCTTGATACTGAATTTATATACCCAAGAAATATTCCTGTTTGTCCGTAACCCTTTGTAGATTGTCCAATACTTAAAAATGGACTTGAACTATTGGCGTGTACTAATAATTGGTCGTTTGTACCTAACGACATCGAAGCATTTGTGGATGATAATCTAAATCCAGTCGAAGTAATATTAATATCTGTTACATCAATATCTACATCAGAACCAGTAATTGAGAAATTACCATTATTAAATTTTATACCACCATCATCATCACCAAATCTAAAGTTACCATCGCCATCCATATAAATACCACTACCAGTTGCAAGTGTAATGGTGTGTGCTTGTTTTCCAATTCTTAATGTTGGGACTCCTGCACCCTCTAATATAACTCTACCATAAGAACCACTTTGTGCATTATGTCCAAGACTCATACTTGCTTCGGTTGTGGATAATTGTAATGTGGATGCTGCAATCTCAAGTTTTTGAGAATTAATATCTAAGTTACCACCATTAAATCTAATAAAATCTGTAGAATCTCCAACTGCAAATTCTGGGTCTGTGTTATTATTTGCTAACCAAAATCCTGCGGTTGTAGATGTAGCGGAATCTTTACCTGTTGCAATGTATCCTTGTGTAGATGAACCTACAATCTCAATTAATTGATTAGTAGTTTTACCAACTTTAATTTTATTGTTAGCACCATCAAGTATAATATTACCCTCACCCAATGACATAGAAGCGTTCGTTGAACTAATCTCTATATTACTTGCATCCAATTCTAATGAACCAACTTGGACTGTAAAATCACCATTGGTAAATTGTATCTTATCTCCACTTGCACTACCGATTAGGAAGTTAGCATCCCCGTCAAAGAATATACCATTACCACTATCATATCTTGTAGGTGGTGTTTGACCAAGTGAAATCTTACCAGTACCAGCAGATGATGCCGAAAATGTTGTGGTTTGTAAATCGAATGTATCAGATTTTAATTGTACTGAATTACCACTAGCATCAAATTTAAAGAAGTTATTGGAATCTCCCCTTACAAGAAAATCACCAGTACCATCCATGTAAACACCCTTACCAGTTCCTGCAATACTTGTATTGGGAGTTGCTCCAAGTGATATCATTCCACTATTTTGAGAAGAACTTATTATTAATGTTGAAGTTGCTAAATCAAATGTATCAGCTTTTATTTGGAATGTACCACCACTTTGTCGTATAAAGTTATTGGCATCTTTCATAAAATTGAAATCACCACTACCACTCAAGAATATACCTGCTGCAGTTAATGATGGTGAACCACTACCAAGTGCAATATTACCACCACCTGCAGTATTAATATCAAGTGTTGATGTATCTATTGTTAAATTCTTTGAGGCAATTTTAAAATCTGTACCATCAAATACTATATGTCCTCGTGATGATGAGTAGAAACTAAATTGTCCACTACCACTTAGAAAAATACCACTCTGTTCAAGTTTTACTGGTAATGTTCCACCCATTGCAATTACACCACCATTTGATGATGATACTCGTAAGGTATTTGTTTTTAAGTCTAATGTATCGGTATTGACAGTTAATGAACCAGCATCGGTTCTTAAAAAGTTTGTAGAGTTTCCAACTACATTTAATGCACCACCACCATCCATATAGATTCCTGCGGTTGAACTTGTTGGTGAATTTGGTCCACCACTTCCACCCAATCTTATAACACCAGTTCCACTATCCCCACTGCTATCTAATATTAATGTGGTTGCATCTAAATCAAATGTTCCAGCTTTTATAGTTAATGCAGTTGCAACTCTTCTAATAAAGTTTGCTGAATTACCTTGAAAATTGAAATCCCCACTACCACTCATAAAGATACCATCTGAAGTTAGATTTGCTGGTAAGGTATCTCCCATTGCAATAGTACCACCATTAGTTCCTACTAATCTTATACCACCATTTGAATCGGCATCATGTCCTAAACTCATTGATGCGTGTGTAGATGATATTGCTACATCTGTTGCATCTAATTCAAAGTTATTAACATCAATCTCAACACCACTTCCAGCAATCTTACCACCTGTAAATAATACTTGTGAACCACTTATATCTCCACTCGGGGTTACTTGAAAATTTGATGAAGAAATAAAATACGTGGCATCTGAAGCTCCATCTAAGTGAAATGAACTACCTTGTTTTAATTTTGTAGAATCTATTGTAAATCCAGCAATCTTACCACCTGTGAATAATACAGCAGAACCAGTTACATCTCCATCTTGTTTAACATTAAAGTTTGAAGATGATATAAACATAAATCTTCTATGGTCTGTCCCACCAAGTGCGGGTGAACCACTTATAAAAATATAATCAGTATGAAACGAACTACTATCCGTTGTGAATCCACCAATTAAACCTTGTGATGCAGTAATACTACCCTCAAACTTAGCACCACTTGCAAATAAAATACCATCTTTATCAACACCAAAATTTGGGCCCATTTTGATATAATAGTTATCTGGACTTTCTGTTGTTGGTGTGAAATCAAGATAGTATTCATTCTTTAATTGTGCAAAGGATTCTCCACTATCTGAACCAGGTCCTTGGTCGGTTTTATATATCGTAGAATTAGAAGCATCCATTGTGATATTACTACCACTAATCTTTCCCCCTACTATTTTCCAATCACCAATGTAACCAGCATTAGCGGTGATATCACCACTCATCGTTACACTACCCTCAGGTGTTAAATGGAAGTTACTTGAACTTATTTCTACATTACCACCACTACCACTTACGAACGCATTTGGTCCACCCATAAAGAATGTTGGTGTTTCAATTAATACCGCACTACCACTCAAGGTTGTTGTGCCTGTATTAAATATATCAATATTTCCACCACTACCACTAATGTAATTATCATCACCACCAAGATAGAAATTAGGTGTTAAAATATCTACATTACTACCACTCAAGGTTGTAGTACCTGATGAGAATATTTCGATGTTACCATTTGAACCACTTACAAAAGAACTACCAGCTTGTCCTAAGAAGAACTGGTCGGTAACAACTTCAAATGTGCTTGGGTTTGTTCTAAATTTTAAATATCTATCCTGTGAAGTATGGGCATCTACTATCTCTAACCCAACTCCATCGTAATCTTCACTTGCAGTTAATCTATCCCCGATAGAACCACTCCACAATAAAAATCCACCCTTACTTTCTGCTATAGTTTTATCAAATCCATTATATCCAATAGACCGTAAGAATGCAGAAGATACTCCTGCCATCTCAAAACCACTACCTTGTGTAGAACCAATGTACAATGAACCACTAAGTAAGTTATCCTCACCATCAATATTTAATGGTGCACCTGTAAATTCTATGTTTTGGCCTATCGTGAATGTTTCTGCAATATTATTATTTACATCATAAAACTCTACTAAGAAATCATATAAATCTGGTTGTTTGGGTAATGGATATGCCATCGGAAGTACTACCCTGAAGTAATCTGGATTAAAGTTTGTTTCTGCGTGTGGTCGTACAACTACATCATTTATAATTGCCCTACCAGCATTTAATTTAAATTTTAATTTAAGAGTTGGACCAATATCACTCGGTGTTATGAACGTAGTATAAATACCTGGTATTGAACCCTCATTTAAGTTATTATTCCCTATATCTACTTTACCTACTGATTGATATGTATCGGATAAAGTACCACCAATTAATGCTGCTTCCGATATTAATACATCTAAATCAAATTCCTTTACTACTTCACCAGTATCTTGTACTTTATCTTCTTTAAAATAGTATGCGTTAAATGTAACTGAATAAGGTACACCCTTTTCTAATGCAAAACTTCCTGAAGTAGTTAGTTCAACTGAAGAACCTACTGCATAGTTTGAACCACTAATTTCAATACCATCTAATATTTTACTATCATCTCGGGCAGCACTACCACCACTAAGTAACCAATAATTATCCACAATACTCTGTGTGTGAAAATATCCAATATTTAAAAATCCATCTACACTATATGGGTCTATTAATGTTTGTGGTGATTCAATCGTACCCTCGTGTAGTAATTCAAAATCTCCAAGTGAACCTTGACTCTTTCCATAAATTTTTGTCTTATAAACATCTCCACTAAATGTTCTTAAATTTGCGACTGTTACATCAGCAAAAGAACGATTGTGTGTTGCACTAAGTGATTGCTCAGGAAAAGGTGTATAAGACATTGTAACTTCAGATTGTCCACCCCCAGCAACTTCATCTGCTATAATTGGAACTGGTATTCTTTCTAACGTATCCCTTCTTGTAATGAAGAAATCATCTACTGGTACAATCGTTTCTTCATTTAAAACCTTTTTAATACTCGTATTGAATGAAGTAGGTACATCAAACTCTTCTGTTGGATATTTAACTAAATCAACTTTTGGTGATTTAATAGTTAGAGTTGCACCAATTAATGCACTCGATGCTTTATCCTTTGTGGTTTCATTTGATTCTTCAAGTTGGTGTATCCTCATTGAGAATCTATCTTGTTCAGGTGATGACCTTCTTACTAATCTCCCCCTTGACCTAAAACCAGAATTTCTAAATGGATTAGATTTTGATTTTTTACTTGATTTAAATATTTCATTTATTTGACCAATCTGGCCCAATCCCTCTGCTGTTGGATTCGTTGGAAATCCTGGTGGCGGAGCAATTGGTGCTGGTAGTGGTATTAAATCTGGAGCAGGATTTGCTTCAATACTACCACTCAATACAACTGAACCACTTGGTGCTAATTGTTCTATAAAAGGTTTAACAACTTCCGTGATAGTTACTCTTGGTTGTTGATAAAAGAAAATTGGTTGTGAATTAGGTAATGACGCATTAATAAAAATTGGCCTTGCATATCGTACATTATAAACACCTTGAAATTCTGGTGGAACATCCTCACCACCAAGACCTGCTATCATATCTGGGTCAACAATCGTATCGGTTATCTCATCTTTATTTGAATTTAATGCAGTTATACTATTATAATTCTTTTTAAGTTCCCCAACAATATACATAAAACCATCACCAGGTATAACATCATCATATACCTCTATTGATACACGGCGTGCACCACCCTCAAGATAATTTGTTATTGCTTCAGTATAGACAGTGTTTCCACCCGCATCTAATATTTCAACTTTAAGTTCTACATTATCTGCTAAGAATGGTGAGCCTGCAACTAAGAATGATGATTTACCTTGTGGTACTTGGTCTGGAAAGTCATAAACTTGAAAGTATTGGGAAGTTAACCCAGTCTCTTCGACAAGTATATCTATATCCTTTAAACCTTGATATTTGTTGATTCTCTTTAAGATTGCCATTTAAGTGTGTACCTCGTTATAAAAGTAGTCTTATATAAGTATTAAAATTTAAAATAATGATACTTATTTATATGTATAAGATAAGTATAAGGTAAGTATAAAAATGAAAAAAAGATATAACTTCACATTAGATGAAGATGTTATGGAATGGCTAAAGTATTATTGTAAAGAGAATAGAACTAATTGTTCTTCTTTTATCAATCAAACATTAGGTAAGATGAAAGGTGGCTCTACGCCTAAAGCTAAGATGCCATCAATCCCTACTAAATTTAACTGAAGAACTACCATTAACTTTCTTAATCTCTAATAGAGTATCAACAAAATCTCTCATAGTTTCTATGTGAGAAACGACCAATGAGAATTGAAATTCTGATTTCAAATATTGGAACAATTGTGAAACTGAATTTAAGTTCTCACTATCCATTGTTCCCCATCCCTCATCAATAGCAAGGAAGTTACTTCTCGGTAAATTACTTACATTCATTAAACCAACTCTTATTGCAAGAGAACTGATAAATCTTTCCATACCACTTGATAATTCTAATGGCCATACTCTATCATCATCATATACAATGTGAGTATCTATTTGTTTTCCATCCATATTAAACACAATACTAAAATCAACTATCTGTGCAAGAATATCATTTACTGCACCCTCGACTGTTGGTAATGATTTACTAATCAAATCATAAGGTACACCATCTCGTTTAATTGCTTCAAGTAAGTATTGGTATGCTTGATGGTCTCCCTCAAGTTCTTCTACCTTATCAATGTTATCATTAATCTGTGTTTCTTTGGTTTTAAGAACTTTTATATCTCCGTGAATAGAAGTTAATTTTTTACTAACCATATCTAACTGATAATCTAAATCATCATTGTTGTTTTGTAGATGGTCAATTGCTTGTGCTATCTGTTCATTGAATACTACATTTTTTTCTTGAGCGTTTGATTTATTAATATCACTTGTAATCAAGTTAAACTGAGTAGTTATGTTCTTCTGTTTTTCTTTTATAAGATTTATATTAGATGTAATGTTTTCTTGGTATCTTTGTTTTTCACTTAACTCACCCTCTAATCCATCTAAATCTTTTTTAAATGCACGAACCTTAAATTGTTTCTGTATCTCATCTTCCATCAATTGTTTCTTTTGAACATATTGTTGTGCAAGAAGTTTATCTTTATCAAGATTCTTTTTAGTTTCGATAGCATCCAATGTAAATGGATTACTCATACAATGTTCACAATCTTCATCGTGTGTTAAATTACCGAGTTTATCAATCTTATCTAACTTAACTCGTACTTCAGATTTTAACTTATCCAATTCTATTTGAAATAAATCTCGTTCTTCTTCCAACTTTTCTAATTGATAATACTTTTCTTCTACACCATCTTGTTGGTATATTACAATTTTATTCTCAATCTCTTTTACTGCTTTTTCAAAGTCATATTGTTCGGTTGAAAGTTCGTTAAGTTTTTCCTTGACATTATCTTGTAATGTTGTTAACTTAGAGTGTTCATCGTTTAAGGTTTTAATTGGTTTAAGTGTAGTATCGACTGGTTTCAATCTTAAAGTTTCTTGTTTAATACTACCCATTATATCTTTGATTGATTTCTTTAATTCTTTCTCATCTTTCTTAAAATCTTTTTCTTTAGATTCAAGTAAAATTAAATCATCAGTTATTGTTGCCAACTCACTATCGTAATCTGCTTTCTTAAAATCTCTCAGAAGTGTATTCACTTCTTTAATATCTTCAGTTGCTTGTTGCCATAACGAATCAAATATCTTTAATCCCATAAATTGAGATAATAACTCTTTTCGTTCTTTTTGAGTTTTATCAATAAAGACTGTAGAGTTATTCTGTGAACTCATAGATGTTAAAATGAAATCCTCATAATTACCAATAACTCGTTTGATGTTATTTTGTGTAGTTCTTCGTTGGTCTCCATTTAATGATAATTTCTCACCAGTATCATCTATCATCCAAAATTCTATATCAACTTTGACATGTCCAGTCCTTAGATTCTTTTTACCTTTTTTCTCGATAAAATAATCTATACCATCTATCTCAAAATTAACTTTACAATGTAATGTACTTTTTGCTTTATTAATAATGTTATCTGCTTTGAATGTACGAGAACTTAAATCAAATAAGTTAAAACATAAAGCATCTAATAGTGCTGATTTACCACTTGCGTTTGGAGCAAACAATCCAATCATCCCATTTAACTTAGTGAAGTCAACTACATTATCTTCACCATAACTAAACAAATTACTAAACTCAAATCTCTTTAATTTCCAATTTACATTTCTTTGAATATCGGCTTCTGGTATAACTGCATTTAAATCAGTAAGTACTTTTTTTATCTTTATCATAGTATTATCATCAACAATATAATTGTTCTTTAAATACTCACTAATTAAATCAAACTGATAACCAACATTAGATACATCACCAATGTTAACTTTATTATCACGAATCTTATCCGTTGATAAACCATCTACTCTTGTAATAACTGATTCTTGAATCTTGGTCATCTTCTGAACCTTAGTCATTAATCTTTTTAATTGAGCAGGTTTCGTATTACTTACTCGTACACGAACTCGTGGTTTATTTGGTAAATCACTTAAATCTGGTAACTTACCATTATCAATATTAATCGTATAATAACCATAATCATTATGTATCTCTATATACTCCGATTTGCGGGCAGGAACATCCCAAAGTAAATAACCCTTACCTATATCCTCTCCGTGATTCTGTTGAACTAATGAACCACAATAAGATATAGTTTCTTCTTTATTTAAATGTTGTCGTTTATGAATATCTCCAAGTAATCCTAAATCGTATCCTTTGAACATACTCATCTTTACTTTACTTGGTAGTTTGAAACCTAAATCAGTTTCACTTCTATCGACTGTTCCGTGAAACAATACAACTTTAGTATTATCTCCTGGAATATCTTTTGCTTTGATATAATCTTCTTCTTTATCCCAAACATCCCATACTATAAAATCAGTATCTGCAAATGTATAAACACCTGTTCGTTTTAGATAATGTAGGTTTGGGTGATTTAGATTTTCTACGATAGGTGTTAAACAATCCATTCTGTTTAGATTATTTAAATTACAATCGTGATTTCCTGCAATGATAATTGTAGGACATATGTCTGCTAAATTTTTGAATAACCTTGATAACTGGTCAATCAACTCAGGTGACATCTCACACTTAGAATGAGCAATATCACCACCAATATATGCAACCGCATTATTTGGATTCTTTTTTACTTCCTCATACAATCCATTGAATACTTCTTCGTACTCTCTGTGTCGTCTCAAGTTCCTAATCTGTATGTCGGAAATATGGTGTATATGCTTTAATTTACGAAAGGGAACTTTAACTTTTTCTTGAATCAAGAATACTCCTTTAGTATCTTTTTTACGCGTGGTAGTTTTTTGCTTTCACAAGTAATATCCCACGCGAATACTTTGCCATTTTTCTTATAATAACTATCTTTCGAAATTCCCAAAAACACTTTTATTTTTTGATATGCTTTAGAATTAGTTATATGCACTCTATAATACCCATCACCGAACTTCCATATGTTATCTTTTATTGCCATAGATTTTCATCCTCATCAATTGTTTAAAATCAACCTCATTAGACGATATCAGTTGGTCTATCATTTGCAAATAACCTAACTCACTTGGGTCTTTACCTTGTAACTTTACGAACCTTACATCGATATCCAACGCAGTTAGTTTAGATATTATTTCCAACGACGACTTAAATGCGTCATCGTCTAATGAAATAAATACCTGTTTGACTCGCTTTTCGACTATCTTATTATAAAGTTTAGGTAAAATTGTTTTTCCGAATAAGGGAATACTATTGTTTTTGATGGCCATAGCATCAAATACACCCTCACAAAGTATAATCGGTTCATCCCAATTCACATATAGGTCAAATCCGATGATATCCTTTTGTACGGGTGGATTCTTATACTTCATCCCGCCTTGATAGAAATCCCTACCAACGAAATAATTTAATACTCCATCACTATCATATGATGGTATAATAATTCTATTCTGATATGTACCACTTAAACAATACCCTAAATTATATCTGATAATATCATCAAAAGATAATCCTCTCTCCATAACAAATTTTAATGCGTGTAACTTCTGTACTGAATCACCACCATTCCATAATGGTTTACATTCTTTGGGTAAGGTTACCGCGATTTCCTTTTTATCATCTTTCTTTTGGTAATATGTACTACCAGTAGCATCACTTAATTCTTTATATAATATATGATTTGCATTTATCTGTTTGAGTAATTGAAATAGATTATGTCCACCTTGATTACTTACCCAACAATGCCATTTACCAGTCTCTATATTGACTTGTAATTTTTGTTTATGATGTGAAACAAATGGTGACCAATACATATACTCATTTGTTTTCTTTAATTTTGTACCCTTAGATTTTAATGCTTTATCTAAGATGTTTATAACTAATTGACTCAATTATTCCCCATTACTTTGCATAATCTTTATTATTATAATTCTTGTGTTGATTTTCTATACACCACTTCTTTTGTAACCTTTTTAATTTTTTGTTTCCATACTCAGTAAGTTCTCCATTCTCATCAGCAGTTTTATCATCACCTAACATCTCTTTCAATATCATAATCGAATCAATACTCGTTACATAAGTATCATCTACTTCATTACCATTTGAATCTATTGATATTACACTCATTTAATAAGTTCTACAAATTCTTCTAATTCTATTACTGCGTAGGTCTTTGACCTATTTCTTTTGAACACTACAACTGGTGTACCCTTATGAGAATATTCTTCTGCTTGTTCTAAGGCACTCCATATATTTAATTTTTCGTGATTCTTACACTCGAATGAGTATGGTATAAGTTTACGGGCTGCAGGTGATAACTGAATATCCTCTCCACTTTCACCCATCGTTGTGGATTTAATATCATCTGGTTCTAATTGTTTAAAATTTTCGAGAAGAAGTTCTCTTACGGAATTTTGTAGGCGTTTGCCTTTGTTTTTTGCTGAACGAGTTTTCATATGAAACCAAAGTTAATAGTTATATTATTTAAAAGCTTTTAATTATTAGTTATTAATAAATATATTATAAATCTCTCAGAATGTAATTTTTATTTTTTAATTGGACGTAATAATTTCAGAGAAAAATAAGGTTGTGATTTTTCTTAGAACCTTTAATGTTAACATAACTATAGTTAATAATATATATCAGATAGAAAACTCAAATTAGAATTTATCTTTCCATTTTCTATTATATTCTTGTTTAGCCCAATTCTCAGCTTTCTTTTCCCACTTATTATCGTGATATCTTTCAAAACCTTGTACATCAGCCATATCATCTGCTTGTTGATACTTCTTCAGAAACTTTTTCCTACCATATTTCTTAACCATATCAGCATGATGAATTTCGTGTAGAACACTTACAATAAATTCCTTGACATTCTTGTAGGATTTTCGTAAATTAATAATATCTTTATCCCAATCATAATCACCATCATTATTACCCTTTACATTAAATTTTACTTTACTTCGTAATCCATAGTATTCAACTAATTCAGATGCAATGTATTGAAAATCAACTCGTTCCATCAGTAGATGTATTGTTGCTAGTTTAGGTATCATTTTATTCTCCTACTTTAATCCGTTGAATAATGCTTTAGCAACTTTCTTTCCATACTTCTTATCAGATGGATTAGGTCTTGTAAACCTTTTTTTGTGTTTTGGTTTTATGGTTTCTGTATAAACCATAGATTGTAATTCAATCAATTCTTTTAATTTTATCATCTTCCCCACTTCGGTTTGTTATCAACCTGTTTAGCTTTCCATTTTTTATGTTGATTGGCGGTCCGACCTTCAATCTTCCATTTCTCATTTAATTTTTGTTTTTTTGCTTTTCTTGATTTTGCTGCTTTACTTGGCACTTGATTTTCCTTTAATTAACATACTACTCTCCCTTATTAATCATCTGCATGTTCTAATAACTTATTATCATTCTCTTGGTTATTAAACCAGAAATCAACAACTTTACTGAAACTTGCTATAAACCCACCTAACAACACCAATAGAATTTCCTTCCACTCTGGCATTAGGTCTTTTCCCTCTCCGATATAGAATAACATTAACATCAGTACACTCATAAATATCACCATAATAATTAAAGATACGTACCACTTTCTAGCTTGACGATATTGTATAATCCCAATCAACTCTTTATTAATCCAATGTTTTTGGTCTTGGCGAGTGGTTGCATCGTTTAACTTTGCTATTTTCTTATCAATCATTTCCAATCCCATATTTTTAGTGCATTATAAGTTACACCGAACCCAATTACGGGTTCTGTTAAACCAGTACTCTTATCGTATTGAACTCCTACAAATGGTCCAACACTAATTTGGTTTTTTGGTGGTTTAACTTTTATTCTCTGTCCGTCACCACCACTCATATAAACACTATTACCACCTGATTCCCAAACTCTATCATCGTTATACACCAGATATTCGTGTTTACCAACTTGGTCAACCAAAGGTGCACCAAATTGTAATCTACCATCAAACCCAACATTAGTTTCTGAATCTACTATTGCGTTATTCTGTAATTTATATCCCATTCCACCAAACACTTTCATATAAGCATCTTGTGAACCGAACTCAAACTGAAATGGAATTGTATTCATATATGCTAATCCCAATTCTATTCCAAGACTATCGAGGTCATCTTTCAAATTTTTAATTTTCTGATTGTACTCGGTATTCCATTTTACTTGTTCGTAATATTTTACTTGTAAATCTTGAAGTTCATTGTGTTGGTCATTTGATAATTCCCTCAAATACTCAACCTCTTGATTTAAAGTATCTATCTCAACTTTATTGACAGTTATTAATTCTTCCTGTCTACCTGAATCTTTGGTTAAAAAATCCATTTCTTGTTTGGCGTAATAATATCTTATACCCACAACAGCAAGTACAATCAAGATGTTTATTACAACACCAAGAATCGTATCTTTTCTAACCATTATTCAAGTGTAGATATTGCATTATCAATAGCTTTTCTAACTGCTCCACCCAACTCTGTTTTGTTGAATGGTACATCTTCAGAAATTTGTAATCCTGTCGCTGTAATTGTTGTTGCAATTTCACCCTCACCCCTCGATGATTTAACTATACCAGATTTGGTGTTTTCCATATTCACCAATAACCTAACTTCTGTTTTAGTACTTCTACGATTAAATAATCCTACAATACTAAATGCTTCATTAGGTTTACCAAGATACACTACTTCTACTGATGCTACAAAATCTGCATTATTATCATCAGTTAAAATATACCTTGTATCTGAAAATGATTCTTGTAATAATTGACGGATACCGAATGTTATTCTGTCATCCTCAACTACTACTTTTTCAGAAACACTAACAAACTCTGATATTCTTAAAGTAGGTCGTTTTAGATTACCCTCACCAATTATTGATGGTGTTGGTAAATCCTGTCCGTTAATCATAGACATACATGCCCATCCTAATACAAATCCAAAAAGAAATCTTTTTGTAATTTTACCCATTTTCTTCTCCTTAAAAGTAAGTTCCAAATAATAAACTATATGTTTTACTTCGTTCACCATAGTCATTTACGACTGTATTTATTCCCATAGAGAAACCAAGATTTAATTTAAATGCTTGGCCCACTTTCCAATCCATCGAAATGGTAGGAAACATTATTATTGGACTTCTCAGTAATAAATATCGTTCACCTCGATTATTACCATCATAATATCTCAGTAAAGTATATGCCATATAATTACTTATTAACAAATCCGCATTACGGAATTTGAATGGATATGTAATACCATATACTATACTAACATTAGCAAAATTATATTCACTAACATTACCATATGTTGCTGCCAATACAATTGCTTCTGACATTGGTTTTTGTAGGGATTTTGCGTAGGATACCGAAGCTAACCAATCCCACCCCTCAAAAGTTTCAAACGCTAAGACAGTACCATTCCATTGTACATTTTGTTTCTTAGCTTTAAATTTAAATCCTTGTCCGTATGTTATCGAACCCTTTCTTAAATCATCTGTAAAATTAAAATTCCCATCGTGTGTTCTACCACCATCAAAACTTTCTTTTGTGTAAACACTATTAAAAGAAGTAATCCACTTACCTGTTAAGGAATCTCGTGTAGTACTCTGTATGGCGTAATTTACCTGCGATGCATCAACTGATATATCATCTGTTTTACTAAATTGAGATGCCACACCACTGGCAATTACTGATGATAAAACCTCTTCTGCAACCCGAACTGCACACGGAAATAAATCTTCAAAATCATTGTAAACTGATTCCGCCCACGCTTCTAATTCACCATTTAAAACTTGTTCAAATGTAAAATATCGGGTACGATTATAATATGTAACTTGAAATCCACCACTATCATCTTCTTGTAGTGAATACGACTCCTTAATCGTTGTCTGGTTACAGGGGTCAATATAACTATAAAAAAAAGACTGGGCAGAAACCGAGCTACAAAGTACTACTAAGTATAGAAATTTCTGCCACATTCATTTTGTTACCAACCCTTTCGGTCAATTGCTCGTATTGCATTAACAACAGCAGTTTCCATTGCCTTGTTACCTGCAGAACTTAAAGAACTTTGATTAAACTCCATGTTAGGATTCTTTAAAAATCCTTGGCCTGTAGTTTTAGCTCTACCTTGTCCACTACCAACAACATACTGGGTGTTTTCTAAATTAACTAATTTAACTTGAATACCTATAATGGTTTCATTACTTGTTATTATTTTCCCACCTTTTATATCCTCAGTAAGATTTACTGCGAAATCATAAATGGTAACATATCCCCAATATTTGGCAACATCAATTTTAGCGTTGTTTGCTTTTAAATCATTCAACATCATTAATTGATTATCTCTGTCGGCCTCTATCAAATTGAATCTTCCTGTATAAGATGCCACATTTTCCATTTCTTGTGTAAGACCAAATGCAACCCTTTTTTCTGCAAGTTCTGGATATCTTTCTTCGAGTTCTTTATTAATTTTTAACTCTACTATTTTTAATCCATCAACTTTGGTAATTTCTACCTCATCCAATGATTTCTGCTTTTCATACTCACCAACATATTGTTCGGTAGATACTGATGCAGCACACCCGTATAAACCTATTAGTAACAATATTGAGAATATCTTGTTCATTTTTTTCTCCTATTTATCTGAAATCCGATAACGGGTCTTTCAGTAGTTTTTCCAATCGTTTAATCTCACCATTTAATTTATCAATCTCATTTTCGAGTTTGATAATATCACCATCATAAGATTTAATCTTTGGGTTTTTTAGTTTATCAACTTTCTCACGAAGATATTGTAACTCACCATCATATCCTGTAAATATCTCATCATACTTATTGAATTTTTCTGTTACGATTTCGATATCACTTGCATCTGCAAAACCTGTAACTACTTCTTCCAACGAATCAATGCGGGCAGTAAAACTATACCAACCAGCAATAGCGGTAGAAAGAAAAGTAACAATAGCAACAATGTTATTAATCGATAATCCAAACTTTTTTCCTTTAATCTCTTCAACGAGATTCTCCGCATCTACTATGTCTTTTGCCATAACTAACTCCTATTTTTAACATTCACAGCAAGAGCAATTACAACTCTCACATTCACATTGTTTACACTCACACATTTTATATCTCCACATTTATGGTTAACTGAAATGTATTACTTAAAGGAAAGGTTTCATCACCATTGATGTACCCAACCCCTACTCTGTAACTATCTACTTTAAATCCTAAACCAACTGAAGAATAATTTAGTTCGTGAGTTACATCATTAAAGTATCCAATGTTAAAATCCATTAAATTCTTGTATTGATATTTTAACCCTTGACCGTGTGTATGATATCCATCATACAAATTCCATTGGTTGTAAAATCTAAAATCTTTTACTGGTACTGAAAACCCTACATTAACACTTGTAGGTACTTCTGTTTTCCAATCATTAAATTTTGGTTGATATCCAAAGTTTTGAATTGCTAAATCTAAATCAACTCTACTCCATAGATTTTTAAAGTGTACTCCAGCATCTACAAGTATACCAGTTGCTTTATCAGTATGTAATGTGTGGTTAACAATTTTACCACCAAAACCAATAGCAATGTTTTCTACTTTTTTTCTTTTGTGTTCTAATTTAGTACCCCACCCTACATATGCAACAAGTGAGTTAGGACTAAATTGTCCTGATATAGTTCCATTTATATCTGCAACATTTTGTTCACCATAATCAAAGTATAGTAAACTAAATGTTAGATTTTTATATCCAGCACCAACATAGTTATATCCCATATCATCTGTAATATTAGTTAACCAATTTACTCTTGTAAAACTTAAATCAACTAAACTATCTGTATCAAAATACGCACGAGCAGGATTATGAAATGCCAATGATTGGTTTCCTAAACTTGCTTCTTCTGCTGTTGGTGATAATGTTAATATTCTATTAACTTGTCCAAATAAAGAACTGATTAATAGTAAACTTAATAATATTTTTTTCATCATCTTTTCCTACTTCACGACCGTGAATTTGTTAGCTTTAATTCTCTTATCTGTTTCAAGAACAAATATATAAACACCTGGTTCTAATACTTTATGTTCTTGATAAACACTTTCTTCTGGTAACCAAGCACCTGGTGTGTTACTAAAATCAAATGTATGAATACCTTGTGAAACTGGTTCATCTAATAATTTACCAACATATTGTCCCATTGAATTTAAGATGTATATTTTAACATCAGTTAACTCATCTACATAAAATTGGAACTTTGTAGTTTCATTAAATGGATTAGGATAGTTATAAGTTATCTCATCATCATCTGGTTCTCCACCACCAAATGCCCAATACTTATTCCATACTAATATTTTACCATCTTGTTTATTTACTAATAAATCTTGACCACTTGGATTACCAGCTACACCTTTACCAACAAATTGTACATCTGCTTCAGTCCACTCTGAATCAGGAAAATCTGCTTGGAAAATCATATTCAATGCAATCATAGGTTCATTAATCCAATATTGTTGTGGTGCATTACCTGGTGAATAATCCATACCACCAAACGATACTTTCTGATACCCTATATCATCAGGTTCGTGTACATTTACATAAGTAAACCACGGGCCTGGAAGAACATCTGTTTTCATATCAATAAATGTTAACTGATTGGTATTGAATAACACCTCGAACTCAAATCCAGCAACATCAATATTTTTTAATTGGTCTGGTGTAATATAAAATGGTACTTCTATTTGGTCACCACTTTGTACTCTGACAGTTGAATCTGCTGGCATTGAGAAAAATACATCTGGAGTTTGAGTAGCAATTTTATTTGCCCAAGTACCTGGTGCACTTCCGTTACCCCAACGATAGAATGTTGTTCCATTTACATCTATATACCCATCTGCATCATTACCTGGTTCTTGTACTTTAGTACCAGTATTATTAATATCTCCTGTAAAGAAATATCCCCAATCAGGTAAAGTTAAATCTGGATTAGCATCACTACCATATGTAGAGTTACCTGCACCTAATGTTACACCCAAAGTATCTAACCCAGTCTGAATTGTATTCATCAATGGATTAGTAACTTCAATCACTCCAAAGTTCAAATCTTCATCTTGGTCAAAATCATCATCCTCATAGACTGTAAATTCGTATTTCTGTGCTCCTAAATCTTCATACCATTCATATGGAAATGGATTACCATTTTCTTTTAATGTATCAATCGTACTCCAATTCTCATATGAGTTTCCATTTAAGTGTGTATAGTTTTCAAATATACCTGAAGTATATGCCCATAAGAAATAAGCATCATTTAATTGAAATACATCATCACCATCAACATCACCAATAAAATATTCAACTGCATCTAAAGTATCAACACCTGTTACTGATTTCCATTTGTTACTTTGAAAATTAAATGCAGCAATAGCATCATTAATATTTGTAATTGCATATCTATCAAGTTCGTATTGTGTATGTGTACCTATATCATCATCTGCATCTGGTGGATAAAACGATACACGATAGTAATTATTTCTTGGTAATTGAATATTAAAATATCCTCTATCATCAACAAATGTAGAATCATAATAACTAATTCCTAAGAAACCCTCACCTGGTAAAGTTTGTGCTGCAGTAGTTCCTTGGTCATCAAACCAAAATGTAGATGTTCCATCACCGATAACATCATCAGTAGTGGTTTCATCAGTATTACTTGTCTCATCATCTATATCCTCAATGTTATACCAATTAGAAACACTACCTGGATTACTTTGGTCAAGTTCAAATACAACTTTCCAATAAGGATAAGTTCTATCATCATTAGTACCATTTCTTTGTGCGTATCTAAAGAATCCCTCAACATCTAAAAGTTTTGGATGTAGTGTGATATCTCCACGAGCACCACCATCATCAGTTTCGTCCGTTCCCCAATTACCATCGATGTAAACCTTGTAATCTAAAAGATAATCGTCTGAAGCGTATGTGTAGTACCCAAAACCACCATTGTATAATGTTGGAACTCTAAACGATTGTGGTGAAAAATTATCTACTACATCTTCTATTTTAAAATTTAATTTTATTAATTGTTTTTGTACACCATCACCACCACCAAATTCAAAAGTATTTCCATTGTGTGATACCATAGTGATTCTTAACCAATCATATCTATTATTGTTTTCAGATATTTCACCATCTGCAGTTTGAAGTGAATCAATATATCCTACATTAGAATAGTGTACAACTTCATATGAGTAATCTGCTCCTGCAGTTGAATCTCCCTCTGTTGCACTTGATAAGTGAGAACCCTTTAATACTTCTGTATCATCGTGGTCCCAATCAATTAAATCATTGTCAAAAACTATATCTAATCTAAATGCTGTTATATCTGCACCATTATCATCAAGTGTAACTTCCATTGTCATCACACTATCTCTAAATGCATCAAAGTTATTGTTATACAATGCAGGATTATCTTTATCATCTGCAAGGTATGTTTGTAGTTGGAAAGTTTCCGATTCTCTCCACCAAGTTTTTGGTAAATTATATTCGCCTGTTTGTTTGATTCGGATTATCGGCTCTTGTGCCCACGATAGGGAAATTACCAATAATAGAACCAACGATTTTAAATAATTGGACATTTAAAATTCCTTATATGTTGTTATTCTATCTCTATGTTAACCTTCCGCTCGCGGGTATGCTACGGATTAAATTTTGGAACTCTTCGTTCCAATAATAAATATAATATATTTACAAATTATACATCAAATCTAACAACTATCGAAGTTTGTGTTTCTTTTGATAATTTGACTGGTTTAGCTAATTTACCAACTACCAATAATTCATTACTATCATTATACAAACCGACTGTTGTTAGATAAGGTTCGAAATCTGAATGTGTTACGAAACCCTCATACTTTGTTGCTGCATTATATTCTTCTTTATAACTCCCAGTCCCTTGTCCTGTAGGGTTAGAGTTGGGTGGAAAGAATTGTGAAATATTTTTACTACCCTTTCCTATAGATATACTACCACTTCGTTCAAATGTTGAACTTATATTTGTTGTGGCATTATATTCGTTTGGTTCTAACGTAACAATATATTCATATTCGTATATTGTTTGTGTAGATTTATATTTTAAATCGTGTCCAGTATCAGTTCCAGCATTCCACAATGAACCTGTATCTGTGATTACTATCACACCATGTTCGTAAAAAGCATTTCCTACTTGAGAACCACTTCCGTTTGCATCTGCTTTATCATAATCCCATGATGATGATTTGTAAGCTGCAAAACTTGATGAGTAATTGTAATCGTAAATATTACCATCACCATCATCTCTTAAATCATAAGTAATCCCACCAGTAGTTACATCCATTTGGATACTACCAGGTTTTACTTTTTCACCAAATAAGTTTCTTGGTATTGTGAATACCCTTGCACTTCCGTGTAATACTTTTTTTGTTTTTGTGTAATTGTTACTACCGAAAGTTCTAAATGGTTCATCATTTTCATAATACGCATTCTTAATCATAAAATAATTTGGAATATCGTAATATGTACCAAACTCAAATCCACCACTTGCCTCAACATATCTTCCGAAACTTTGAGATGCGGCAGACCCAGTCATAAAATTATGAATAGAACCACTAACTGCTTTTAAAACAAGATGTCCACTCCCACTACTAATATTAGTGAGAGTGAAGTTTTTAAAAACTTTAAAAGGTTTAATTGACTTATCAGATGGGTCAATGTTTTTTAACATTATCCTTCCCCTTTAGAAGTCAAGTTTTACTTTTATAATAGCTTCTCTTGAATATGATTTTAATATTGGTTTACTTAATTTTGCAACTGCCAACAACTCATTATCTTCATTATAAAGTCCAACTTGTGTAATGTACACTTTAGGGTCTTTAAAGAATGTTGAGTTTGTTAACGAACCATCTGAACCCGTAAAGAAAGTTGGGTTAGAACTAAAGTTATACTTTTTATTATTAACCCTACAAAAGAAATTAGTAGAATTAATTTCTTCTTCTCTACGAACTTGGAACTTTGTTCCAGTTACAATTTTATTAAAGAACTTTTTAGGATTATCATCAAATGCATCGGTACTTCTTGCAGTACCCATTCCAGCGACGTCATCCATATGTGTTGCGTTTAATAGTATAATCCCCAAATCAGGATAAAATGCTCCAATTGCTCCACCGGTTTGTGAAGTTGCTGCAGTTTTAATAACACCAGTTCCAGTCTCTAATGAACCCGAAACAACATTATACACTCTACCACCTTCATTGACTGTAGGATTATTTGTAGCACCACTATCATCAATCAAGTGTGTCGTACCAACTTTAATTTCCCAATTACCAGGGTCAATCTTTTCTCTCATTCGTGCTCTGTTAAAACTAACAAAGTAGAAATCTTCAGATGCCGATGGTGAACTTGTAAAACTAAACTTTTCTGTTAATGGTGGTAACAATACATTAGAAAATTGTCTATACATTGTTGCAGAATCTCTACCACCTGTTGTTAACTTTGTGGTGTTTCCTGCCGAACCACTTCCGTGAAAGTGAGCATATCCCAACGAAAATTGAATTTCTGCTGTTGTAGAATTAGTAGCGGGGTCTTGATGATATATTGATAAGTGAGAACCTGTTACTTGTCCTTGTGAAGAAGCAGTATAGAATGCGGTCATTGTTCCACTTCCACCACTAAAAATACCACTCGATATTTTAACTCGTTGGTTTTCCACTACATCATTTGAAAAATCGAATCTTGTAAATACTGACATCATCTACTCCTTATAGTGTACTCTGGTCGGCTTTTATCGTAACTGCCACATTGTATGTAGCACCTGTTGATAATCCCACGACCGTTATATTGGTTGAAGTATCTGCTGTTACTGAACGAGAAACAAGATTTACTGATTGTCCAGATAAAGTGATTGAACGCTTTCTCTCTTCTTCATTTAGGAATACTGGTGTTGTTGCACCTGTGTTCATTTGTAAATCTGCTATATCTTCTTTTTGTATGAAATCAAATTCCGACGCCAATGCTGCTCCTCCAAATCTTTGAGCTGGTCCAAGTTTAGTTTTTCTACTCTTCTTTCTCCTTTTCTTCTTCTTAATGATTACTGGTGTTAAGTTAGCGATAGTAGCATCGTGTAATACGAAACTATATCCTGCTTCTGCATCACTACCATTTCTTGTATTTGGTGTAATGGTCTGTGTAATACCAGGGCCATTGAAAACCAATGATGGTGATGGAACTTCCAAGATTGGAAGTTTCGCAGTATTCTTTGGAAGAGATACTAATTTATATCTTAATATTTGGTTCTCATCTACAAATGCTTCTAATAACGGCATGTTTTCAATTACTGCCCCGTAATAATTAGAACCATTAGGATGAGCGGTATCCCATAGTCGATAATCTACTTCATCGTCTGCTAAAGCAAATTTCGTTATTTTGAACTCGTCTTGACCTCTTGCGAGTAATTCTCGACCTTTCTTCGTAAGAACGGCATCGACGGTTACACTTGTGTTATTTAAAAATCCCATTGTTTCTACTCCTATTGATTTGAACTAAGATGGATTGCGTTCATTATATAAATATAAGAATCCAAAGTTTTTACTCAACTTTTAACTTAGAATCACCAGGTTCTTGTGTTACCAACCTTGAAGGTGTAGTAATCGTTATTTCAACTGGGTCTAATCCATCCATCGTGTTGCTTTTTGTTAAATTGCTACCTTTATAGAATAACCTAAATAGTGATGAATCAAGTGCTACACTCGTGTATGAACTTCTTTCGTATGATGCACTAAATTGGTAATTCCCATTGTACTCTGTATGATATCCATATCCCTTTGCTATTGAATCCGATAATGAACTCGTATAGTAAGGAACTTTAATATCATTGTGTTCTGATAATCTTGAAGCAGTGATAAAAGGTTGAACCGCTTCTTCAAATGTTATATCTATATCACCAAATGTAATACTTGCTGTTGCATAAAGTGATTGGAATGGTGTTCTTGGGTCTATCTCTGCTATCTTATTTAATGTTGGATTCCCAAGTATTCCAATTGAACCACTATCCATTGTATATAAATTAATTTCAGCTTCATATAAAGGTAATGTACCAGAAAGTGTAAATGGATTAGGTGCTGCAGAACTACTTAACCTACTTGATAATTGTATTCCATCTCCAAATTGATTAGCATTTTCATAATATGTATTTTCGAAACTTGGTACTTTACCCACTACCTGTTTACTTCTCTCTAAAATATTTGGTTCTATTAATAAACCAAGTGTTGCATTTGTTCTTGCTGGGACCATATTCCTTAATTGACTCCAAATACTTCCATCAAAGAAATGTATGATTCTCATATAATCCCAAAAGTTGTTTGAACGACTATACTTTTTCCAATACTCTCGCTGTACTCTCTCTAATCCTCGATAGGTATCCGCGTATTGGTCTCTTGGGTCACCAATTTCATTATCAAGGTTTATATCTGCTAATGAATACATTATATCTTCATTTATTACATCAGTAGGTGAAAAGAATATACCGAGTTTATTACTATCTATAGGTGCGTAATCCATTGACGATTGTTCAACTCTAATGTTTGATGATAAGTTACCGCTTAGTTTAGTTGCCTCACTTCTAATCTTTGTTGCGTTTCTTCTTTGAGGTCCAATGTTGGGAACTCTTAATTTTTCTTGGTCTACTAAGCTTCTAAATGGATTACCACTAAACCCAACTGCACTAGCACTTACATAATAACTTGTAGTGTAAGATTTATCATCGATGGATTCTGGTAAAGCATTTAAATCAGTATTATCATTTAATGGTAATCTGAATATCATATTATCATACGCAGAACTTGTTGTATTTCCATTATAACTTTTTGGTGCTTGGACATGATTATCAAATGCACTTTGTGATAATGGTTCACTCCACAATCTAAACTCCATCATTGAACCACTAAACCTTGTACCAAATTCTCCGTTACCACCTATATAAAATGTACCATCAGTATGGAACGCATTATTAAATGCTGCTCCAGCAGAAGCATTTCCATCTATACTTACACTCTCACTTGTTTGATATAAAATAACTTGCCTTGTAGCATCATATTGTTTTGATGTTAACTGATATGTTATATCTTGTGCGTTTGCATCTGTTACTAAATCTAATCCACTCTGTGATACGCGTGTTAACATCACACTCCACATATCATTATTATAAAATGGTTGTAGTGATGATGTCATAAATTGAATACCTGTTGATGCAGATACACTAAATCTTAACTTACCATAAGAATCGGTTGCTCCGTTATCTTGTAATTGGATTGCAAAACTATGATTACCAACACCTTTCTGAACTATTGTCATATCTTTTGATGTTGGTGCTCTAAATCTAAATTCTAAAGTTTCTGGTTTGATTCCACTTGTACCATCATCTTGCCAAGGAAATTGTAAATACTCACTTGATTTAAAATCAGCAGCATAATTAAATTTTCTTTTTATTTCGTAACTGATACTATCATTTAAATCTGGCCCACCATATTCTCTAATTCTTAATATTGAACTCGGAATACCATAACAATTTATCAATCCTTTCATTGCTCGTTGGTTACCTTTGTTCTTCATAAAGAATGGCATATTGGCTAAAATTCTTTTCCATATTTCTTCGGTTACAGCTTCTTGTGGTGATTCATATTTATCTGCACCACTTTCGGTTTTACCTAACAAATATTCGGGTAAGATAACTAAATCATTTCCGCTATCAACTTCAAATCCCATACTCTTCGCTACTTCGCGAACTATATCTTTTGAAATACCCTCTGATAATTTATTACTTCGCTCATTGATATCTGTGAAGTGTCTAATATAAGACCATATCTCATCAAATTGTTGTCCAGTCATATCCATAAAATCTAAGAATACTTTATTCTCTGTATCGCTCGCCACATGAAGTGGTAAATTATTTACTAAGCTATTTTGGTTATAAGTATCAAATTCTTTTGCGTATCCAGTCCAAGTATTAAACCAAGTAGTAAATGTTGAACCACTTGTATGTTCTAACACAAAGTCTGTACCATCTTCTCTTGAACCACTTGTCTTAGGCCAAGATGCATCATAAAACTCACCAAGTGAACTTGTTGAATAACTTGATGAGATAGTATATAGATAATTTTCATATGGGTCAAAACTATTTATCACTTCTCGTTTTCTCATATTAATACTAGCACGAGTATCAGCTGATGAAGATATATTTATTAAATTATGTGAATCTACTTTATATCCCTCTAACAATGTTATTTTCTTTTTAAAATTTCTAACTCTATTTTCTGCTCCACCAAAGTTAATAAAGTTTCCAAATCCATAATCCGTACGGTCTAAGCCAATTGCATCAGTTCGTTTAGAATAATCAATTGATAGTTGTACATCTAATAAACTACTTGAGTGTATGTAATTTGTTATATCATCTTGAACTGAAGTATCAGTTCCAATTAAATCATCATACCTTTTATAATTAGTACCTCTAAAATTGATTGGATTTGTTGTTGAGTTTAAATTTGGAACTCTTAAAAATAATACTTCAGGAGTTTCCTCTACAAACTTTGTTAATCTTACCATATCTTCGTATGGCTCCATCTTTTCTTCTACGAAATAAACTAAATCATTTTTCTCAATCGTCTCTGGTAATGGTGAATATGTTTTAATATATCGTGCAGTTCTATCTGCCACATCACGTATCGGTAATTTCCTATCACTATCAGGAAGTGATGATTTGGGTGCATCAAGTATATTTATACATAAGTGATATCCCTCTTTAGTAACCATGTAAGTATTTAATCTGGTTACTTTATTTTTTCTAAAAGTTAAAAACATATCAGTAAATACATCATTAAATCTATCTTCACCACTATGGTCTGCTTTATTTGCTCCTTCTTCATATGAAGTATCAACTCTTATTCTATTATAATCCATTATCTCAACAACCTTAGCTGTAAAATCAACGGGTACTTGAGTGAACACATCAATTGGAACTAATTCGTTTTCAAATGTTACGACAGTTTTAAATTTTAGAATAGACTCTTCATCAGTAGCAAAATCTTCAATTATTTCTTTTGTAATTGGTCTTGGTTTTACATCAACAATATATTCGTTATCTGGTTCAAGTGGTGGTGCCGTAAGTCTTTCTTGTGGAAAATCTTCATCTTCTGGTATGTTATTAATTACTTCTTCAAGTATTTCTTCCAATTCATCATCAGCCTGGTATGCGGTACCTGAACCACCTCCACTACCACCCCCATCTTCAAAATCTTCAGATAATCTTAACATATTAATTCTTTTATCTCTATTCTCTAAGAAATGAGTAATACTATTCCACTTACCAAGTGTTGCAGATGTTACATTATTAGCAATAATAGTATGATGTTTATCCAGTATTAGATTCCAAACATCTAATGCCCCAGCTTTAAACTCAGTACCAACTTCATTTGCTAAGTACCATTTACCTTGATGTTTAATTGGGTGATGGTCTGTAGTGGTAAGATTTTTGTAACGAACTAATTTATCTCCATAAGGTCGATTATCCTTAACTACCTTTAATACTTTTGCGTAACCTTGTTCGGTTTTAACTTTCATACCAGGTCTCATCATCTTGATTGGAATGGTACGATTATTACTTAATTTAATTTTTGTATCCCCAGTAAAACAAACACTTCCGTAATCATCCCTATCTCTATAATCTTCGTAATCTTGGTCAGGACCGGGTGTTGTTTCTAATATTTCTCGTACTGCAACAGGTTCTTTATCGATAGTAGTTTTTACAATATCATTGAATAATACTTTTTTATCAGTAGGTTTGGGGGTATTTCTATTTCCTTTATCAACTAAAACTTGAGTTTCTTTTTTAACCTTAATCTCTACCATTTTAGTTTCGGTTAGTGTGTATTCATACATACCCTTAATAATAATATCACCACCCACCATAGCATCCGTGAACCCTCTTTCGGATTCACCAGGAGTAAGTATTAAGACATTACCATCAGTTTTGTCAAATCTGATTGTTCCAGCACCAGAACCACCTTTTCTATTTGGAACATAAACAAAATCTTTATTTATACCAGCAAAATTCTTACGATATGGTATATTATTAATTAATTGAATATCTACCTTTACTTCATTTTTTGATGGTGAAACTTCTTTCACCACATATTTCATTTCTTTTGCATATACCTCTTCTAAAGTTTGATTTGTTGGTGTTTCCCCACCTTTGAAAAATCTTGTTTTACCATTGATAACCTTAGTGGATATTTTTCCCATATTGATGAATCCCTCATCATTTACCATAATGGTTTTCTTTTGTCCAGCTAATCTTCTAAGGAAAAGATACTTTACCTTGAACTCTCCCGAATCATATCCTAAATCTCTGATGTGGCCACCGACATCTAAATCAATTGTATTATCATTACGGAATAATACATCTCCCATATTGAGAATATCATCTTCCAATAAGTTATCTTCCATATCATATACATAGAAATGTATAAAGTCGTTAGGGTCTCTACCAAAACCACTAAACAATCTTTTTGGATATTCTAATTGTTCTCTATCTTTTTCAGTTAAGCCAAATTGTAACATTCATTAATCCCCAGTAGTTTTCGCTAATAAATTTGTAACTGCATCTGCAGTTTTTTTACCTTGTTTCTCACTATCAAGTAATCCACTAGCATTTTTAGCTCGTTCACTAATTTCTTCTCTTGATGCTTGAATATTTGCAAGTTCTTCATCCACATTTGGATATGGCTCCGGAAGGTCATTCGTAACTGCAATTGAATTTTGTAATTGTTTCATAGTTACATCTAATGTTTGATTGAGTATATCTTGCTCTTCTATTTTACTTCTTAAATCAGTTTTCATCAAATTGAGTTCTGCTTCAGTCATAATTGGTTCTTCAGTTGCCCTTGGCATAATTTCTAAAAATTGTAAATCATCTCCAAAATGTCTAATCGTATCACCCGTTGCTGAAGATTTTTGCTCAACATTAAGTCGAACATATTGATAATCTTCTGTTAAAGTTTTTCCTGGTTCGTTTGGGTCCTCATACGATAATAAGAAACCATTTTCATCTCGTAACGGATTTAAAGCATCAATTGCAGAACCACTTATTGCAGCTCTGTTCTTTTCTTCTTCAACGGCTTTTAAATGTTTTTGTTCATCCGCATCTTGTATATTGCGATAAAAATCTCTACTCTTAGCCTGTTCATACGTTAAAGGCATTTTACCTCACCACTTTAAATTCATAATCATCATCGTATATCATAGAAGTTTGATTCACACCACTACCACTAACGACCTTAATCTCAAATCTATAAAATCTTTCGGGTTGGAAACCATCCATCCATACATTAAAGTAATTACCACTTGAATCACAACTAACTATTGAGCCTGTACTAAATGGTATTATTACATCCTCGGTATGAGCATCCTTTACTGAATAATATGTACCTTGTCCCATTGCAGTAGTACCTTGTGGTAAAGTTTTAATTGTTAATGCTGCTGGAGTTGTCTCAAATCCTCTTGTTGGATATAATTCTCTACCCACAACTCTAAACTTTACTTTTGATTTCTCTTTGTATTCAGGCCTCATATTTTGAAAGTAAACGGTCAACCTATCTAAATCAGTTGCTGCTAATTCACCCAAACTTCCCGTGTTCCATGATGAATCATCCCACTCCACTTCTAACTTTGGCGGAAAGATTGTGTGAGTTTCTCTTGAAAAGAATTTCAAATTACCAAGTGGTGTTGAATTTCCCTCTGCAGAACCAGTTGCTGTTGTGGGGTCAAATATAGAATATAAACTTTGACTGGTTGCTGTATTATTTCTTTTTACAATAAATCCATCATTTGGAAATACTGAACTTGAATAGATATGATTCTTAACTAAATCTGTTACATCCATTCTTATATCTCGGGTTTCATAAACTAAATCAAATGATGATGAAACATTATATGAGCTATCTAAACTTGAAGTGTACCAAGTACCACCTTGTGTTGTACTACCACTAACCCATTCAGTTTTCTCGGTATCATTATCACGATACTTCCAACTAGCACCATCACTCAATACAGGGTCTCTATCTAATGTTCCTGTTCCACCAGTCCAACTTCCACTAACCATATAGGTTTCTAAAGTTTGTTCGGTAGCAAGTTCTGTTGAAGTTGCATCATATAAGTTTAAAAAATATTTAGCACCAACTGGTATTATTCCACTCTGTACTGATGATGATATATAACTATAATCAAATTTTAATAATGCTCTTGATACACTAATTGTTGTACCTGAAGAATTAACATTTTTTGAAACCTCTAATATCTCATCTAAACCTGTATTGATTGACGATGTGATATTGCCTTGATAAATTGTTGTATCTGTTATTGGGTATTCAAAATAAAACATTAAATATCTCCTACTACTCTACCCTCGATATCTAAATTCGGGTATTTAAGTTCAAATATACTTGGGTCAAGTGATGAGTAAATGATTCCATCTTTTGTTGCTGATTGTAAATCATATACATGTCCACTATATCCATTCTCGGTTCTCCACTTGTTCTCGATAACCACCAATTGTTTTTGTGGATTATCATCTTCAGGTGGAACAACACTTGCAACTCCATCAACTAACGATATTACATAAGCAATATCACTTAAAATAATTGGTTGATTAATTTGCCACTTTTGAGTATTAAAATGATTCTTTACGGCATCAATACATTTTAATAGTACTAAATTTTTATTAAATCCTCTTTGAGTAATAATTGAAAATCTCGCACCAATATTAATTGTGTAACCATCTTTAATATTTATTGCATCAGTTAGTATTCTATATTGTGATAAGTAAACTCTAAGATTTTGTTTAACTGCTGCATTCAATGCAACTAACTTTCTATTTCTATCATATCCCAATACATACATATTTAATGCTAATGGATTAGGTATTGTTGTTATGTTTTTCTCTCTAACAATCTTACCACCCTTTACAATAGTTTGTGTGTTCTGTTCTAATTGTTCATCTTGTACAATATGTACTTTAGCAATGTTACCATACTTTTGTGGTAAGGAATAAACTCTTGTTACATAATCATCTTTAGTAACTGCTCTATTTTGTGAATTAAAATATGCTAAAGCATTTTGTCTAATTTCTTCAGGTGATTCTCCACCACTTCCACCAGTAGCAGGTTCTTTATTTGTAATACTAATACTATTTTTTGTGTCACCAACTTTATCAGAATCTAATCCCTCTTCATTTAATGTAGTAGAAAGACTATCGTTGTTTTTTAATTCACCAGTAAGAATATTATCTTCTATTGCTCCACCATAAGTGTAAGTTACAGTCAATGTAATATTACTTGGTGCTTGTCCAAATGCTTTTGTTTTTAAAAAGTTACTTGGGTCAAATGATGTATCAAGTTTACTAACACCAGTTCCTAATGATGAACCAACATTATCTGGGTTTGGAACTAATTCTTCATCTGCGTTTGTTGATGTTCCCGCACCAAATCGTAATTCTGATTTACCATCACTTCTTGTATAGGTTGTAAATCTGTTTGCAGTTTTAATTAACTTTAACATATAAGGTGCATCTGCAGCGTTAGCAGAAACATCCGGCGTGGTTGTTGCATTATTTTCTGTTGATGAAAAGACTGTATCTTGTGCTAAGAAAGGAACTTCATACCAAGTATTCCCATCATCATCAACCACACTTAAAATCTGTATTATTCGTTCTTTACTTAAAATAACTTTATCAAATTTAACTCCTGCACCAAATGTAAAATTCTCGGAAGTTTTTGTACCAGATTCTAATAAACATTTTTTAGTTAATGTAAAGTGTGTTGGTGTCTCACTATCATATTGTGATATTTTTTCTACTCGTGAATCGAGTGATGAAGATGTTTTAAAATTAACATCATCTAACAATCTAAAAGTTCTACCTGTCTTAGATGAGAATAAACTATCAGCGTTAACCATTAATGCATAATCTAAATCAGGTGATACATCTGTACCATCATCTTCTGCTGGTACTTCAATTGTTATTTCTGAAAGTACTGATGCTGGATGAGATAGTTTTGGTTTATACCCAAATGATTGTGCAATCTTATAAATATTTTTCTTTTCTTCCGCAGCATGTAATAGTGTTTCTCGATATTGTGTATCTATATAAAAAGATAATGTATCACCAACATATGCAGCCATTTCAATAAACATCATTCCTGGTGAAGATTCATTGAAATCATTATATGCAGTTGGATAATAAGATTTAGCGTATTCTAATAGATTAGCTCTTATGGACGAAAACTCCCTACCGATATATCTAATATCTCTTTTTTCTTTTTTATTATTTAGCCCATAATCTACATCATTAGCCATTATTATCCTCCTGAGTTAAAATTGAATGTTATCGTTTCTGGTGAATCAGGGTCATCGACAGTTACGACAAATTCTAAAGTAACCACTACTTGGTTTGGGTTTTGTTTATCTTGTACCACAAAAACATTTTGTGCTTTTATATAAGGTAACCATGTTTCTAAAGCTTCGTGGATTGCTTCTTCAATCCCATCAGCTAAATCTTCACCAACTTGTTCAAATAATAATGATGGTAAGTTACTACCAAAATTAGGTTGGCCGACACGTTCACCCTTTTGAGTTAACAATAAATTTTTAATATTAGAAAATGCTTGTTCCTTGACTGTTTGGGCTCTTGGAAAAAATCCAACATTATCTCCCTTATATGTTAATGGAAATGTACACCCAAAGAATGAATCCTCATCCTCATTAATATGTCTGACAGATGGGTTATTGGTTACGTTTACATTTTCTGGCATTATTTTTTACTCTTCATCATATTATGTTTCATTAATTCACTATAATCTTTTGTCAACGCGTTAACTAAACTCTCAGGTAATTGGTCTGAAGAAACTCCTGCTTGTTTCATCGTTTGTACTGCTCCAACTTTTCTAGCAGTTTCTTTATCTCCACCAACTCCACCTTCTCCATATCCTAATAGTTCCGTTGCTCGTGTTGAATCAAATACTCCACCACCCATTGTTGGATACTCATCAGTATCCCCCTTACCTAACCCAACAGTCTCATTTAAAATGTTGTTTAATGATTCGTTTGATGTATAAGTAACGGGGTCTCGCTTTTTTACAACTTTCTTTTGAATCGGTCTCTTCTTCACGATTGGTGCGGTTGATTTGAGAGTAGTACGTTTAGCTTTCAAACTATGTATTCCCTCAGTAATAAATATCTGTTTGACCTCTTTTTGTACTTCTCTACGTACAACTTCTTGTATTATTTTAACTAATTCTTTTTTAGTCATTTCTAACTCCTTTATCCTGGTACATTGTAACCTGCAAATGGTAAAGGTATTGGTGCGGGAAACATTCCCGTTACCTGTCCCATGTGGTTTTTAAAACTCATTATTAATTGTTCTATAAAATCTTCTGTTGTTGCATTTGCTGCTCCCATTGGAACATATCCTGCAGTTATTCCTGGTACGATTACAGTCGAACCCGATGCCGTAACACCACCCAACCAATATAATTTTAATCCATTATCAAGTTGGATTGGAAAGGGGGTTACTCCATAAGATGAAAAACACAATTTTAACATTACTTCTAATCCTGCCACATTACCACTAGCTAATGGAGCGGGTGGTGCTGTACCAATTGTCATTCCAGTCTTAACACATTTATCATATGATTCAGCAATTACCTTTGCCATATCATCTCCAGAATCTAAACCCTTTTTATACTCAGCTCTAAATATATCCCAACTCATATATTATGTGAAAAACTTTCGCATTTTCGGTTGACTATACAAAAATTCTACTCCCTTGTCATTAATTAATTCTTTTTTTTTCATTACTCTACCACATTGTTTGGACTTTTTATTTGAGCCAAGGTGGATTTTAAACTTGCTAATATTGGTGCACCAGGTCCAACAATTACTGGTCCTGTTGGTGCTAACAAACCAGTTTCAATTAATGTTAAGATATCATTTAATTTTGATTCAAGTATTGCTCCCAATACTATTGGTTCTGTTGCTTGAATACTACCAATCTTAGTTACGGGAGATTCAATAACAACTTCTTTTGCTGCTGTTATAGAAATGTTATTGTTACTGAACAATCCAATATCTCCACCATTCTTTGTATTAAAAATAATTCTATCTGAACTTAGTAAAATGTTTTTACCCTCATATGGTGGTGGTGCTAATTGACTTGCAGTACCAGGTGTAAATTCTAATGGTTGATTAGTAGTGATATATACACTCGAACCATCTGTATCGATTACTTCTTTGATTGGTACTTTTTTATCACCCTCTTTAGTTTGCCCGGCATTTAAAATAATATTTGGGGATTCCAGATTTTCATTTTTAATATCACTACCCAATCTGATAGTGTTTCCAAATCTACCCTCAATAATAACATCACCCTCACTTGGTAAAATTTTTCTTGCATCAACATCTGCTGTCATATAGTATCCGAGCTTTACTGAAGTGTCATCTTGTTCATTTGCAGTATCTATTTTTTCTGATACTAAGGTATCTTTTGATTTACCTTTACTCAATCCATGTTGTGTATTAAAATTTGGATTGCCAAAAAAGTTTATTTGGGTTGTATAAAATAATTGTCCAAGATACTTTACACCAATTACAATCTCACCAATTATTGGTGTTGTTTGAATCTGTGGATTCAATGGTTTATAATCATTTAACTTATCAATGTTTAATCCAACTTCAGAAATTACAAACCTACCCTTTACCCCACCAAGATAAGTATAATCGGGCCCATCACTCCCTTGTGGGAAAGAGTTTTTTGTATCATCTAAATGTACCTCTAATATTTCTAAAGGTTCTAACTCATAAAACTTACCATCTTCAGATGATATTTCTTTTATTAATCGTAAAGTAGATTCAACATTTTGTACTCTATTACCCATGATTGGACCTGATTTAGTTCCAGCATTTGGTTTTATATTATACGACATTAATTATCTAATTTTGCAGTTATGTTATCCGAATGGTCTTGAAGTTCCTCGACCGTACTTTGAATGTTACTCATTAATTGTTCTTTTTCTCTATCACTCAACATAAAGTTATCATCATCATCACCTTTACTATTAGCAGTCGCCATTCTCTGTACAATGGTTGCTAACTTAACAAGTTGTTCATCATTCTTTACATTGATTTCCAAATACTCTTTTAGCATAGGAATTATCTGCACAGCGGTATCACCATCCTTGATGAACCCAACTACCTCTTTCATTAGAACTTCTAATTGAATTTTGTTTTTGTTTGAGTTATCATAAATGTCTTTAAATACATCTGATAAAGTTTTTCCCTCGAATACTTCAAAGTCTATTGCCATAATTTTACCTATATTGTTACAATAATAAATATCAAATTCTTAAAAAATTGGTGTATATAAATATATACCCAATGATTTTTCCTAATATATACAATAGTTATTATTTGTCGGTAAATAAACTCCGACTAATTGATTAACTAACGGGAGATATAACCATATGAAGGAAATCATAACACTCGTAAAAGGCTGGGTAGATGACATTGCTCAACTACTTATGTCGTTTGTAGCCATTGGTGCGGTTTCTGAAGTAATATTCGGAAGCGGTATTTTCGGCGTTAATGTTATTGGTAACCTAACAGCAATAATTAATAATTTTGGCGAATCAGGTTTCGCTGGATTAGTAGCTTTATTGCTGTTAGTGGGTTTATTCCGTAAGTAGTACTATATCGGATAGATAATAAAGGGAGAGCTTATCCGGCTCTCCCTTTTTAGTTTATAAGAGATAAGGTTTTTTCAGCATCAAATCTACCAGCTTTTGGCCAACCATTTACGGCACCATCACTTTCTCCTGGTGTTTTAATCCAAAGATAAGCATCACAACTTCTTGATGAAGTTCTGATAGTAGGCGGTTCACCAAGTTTCATATCTTGTGGATTAAATGTTTCCCATACTTCAGTACCATTCCTTGAAGTATCTATAATATAATTTAAATTGGTTCTATTGGAAACTTTATCACCCCAACGAATACATTTATCCGTTGTAACAAAGTTACTTACATTAACTGAAAAGCCTTTTATCTTATTATCATTAAAAAGATTTAAATAAGTAGAAGCATCTTTAACCTTTAACCAATTAGGATGTCCTATATCAAGATAGAGTTCTGCACTACATTGAGATAAAAGTTTTAAAGATTTTCTGATTAACCTTGTTCGATTTGTTCGTTGAAAGAAATTCATCTTTCTCATATGTGGAATAGCATCAGGTTCGAATATTACTATTGGTTTATATGAACCAATACCTTTTACAATATCTCCAATATATTTTATATATTGTTTATCAGATAAACCACCCTTTGAATGTCCACCTACATCTCTACCAGGTATAGCATATAAAACTATAATAGGTTGGTGTGGATGTGCTCTTCTACATAATCTTCGTATTCTTGTTGCGACTCGTTTGAGTGGTTTTTTAGGATTACTTATTATCCAAAAAGAATTTGGTTGTGATGTAATCGCTTTTAATTGTGGATATTCATCGGTATTTTTTTTCCGATAATCCCAATCTTGTTTATAGAGTTTCACTCAAACCAACTACCAGTTCGTTTGGTATCAACTGAACCAGTAGTTAAATAAGCCTTGTGTAAATTATTATGATGTTTCTTCATCACATTAATTACACGAGTTATGTGTTGTGTATTAGAACCAGTCATCTCACGGATAAGAATGTATAATGCTTTCTTATTGAAATTATCAATATTATGTCTCATATCAATTAACTCCACTACAGAATTAGCAACATCCAAATCTTTCTTTCGTTTAAAGACTGTTGTTAAATTATTTCTCCAATAATCTGCAAGTTGTTCTATATATTCCATTGCCATAGATTTAGATTCCGTACCTCGAAGCTCTCCGACCGGGTCTCTTTTATAATCCATTACATCTTCAGAATCATGTTGTTTCATCTTTTTGTAATTATTGTTGTTATGTAGAATCAAATAGTTCTTAGCAACAATACTGAAATAACTAAATGCTTTACCTTTACCCTCGGCAAACTTATGCATATTCATATATAGAAAACTTACTACCTCGTGAATAACATCTGTACTCGGAACATCAAAGTAATAAAACTTAAATGTATGAATTATATTTTCTGCCAACTTCTCAAAAGGTGTTCTGATATGTTCATTGTAAATTCGTTCCCTCATATGTGGACGAGTTTCTTTATTGTGTCTAATGATTGCGTCTTCTGTTCCTTGATGAAAGTAATATCGTGGTGATGTCTTTTTTGCTTTTGGTGGCATTTATATATCCTCTTCTGTTATTTTATTTAAATCATTGACGGTGTCTTTAATTGCTGTAAAGACTGTTCCGATTTCATCATCGGATTCAAACTTACCCTCAGAATCTAATTCTGCAAGTGTTCGTTGTGTTAAAATAATCTGTGCTGAGAAGTTCTCAACCCAATCTTCTAATCTTTCTACTTTCTGTATTTGATTATATGTTGTCCAACTTAGTGTTATACAAATTATTACAAATACCCCAAGCAATATTTCTACTACCATTATTTATCTCCAAACAACTCATTAAATAAATCTTTAGCATTTTCACCTTTAAGTTTAGTATCAACTTGCGTTGTAACTGCATCTTTGATGTTACCAACTGATTTAGCAACTCGTTTAGTTTCTTTTTTATCTCCACGCTTCCACTCATCAGATTCTATAAATGTTGCCATCATATCTGCTTGGTGTAATATTCGTGATATATGACTTCGTAATCCAGTCTCTGGTAAGAACGTCATTAAGTATTTTTTATTTGCATCTTCATACATCCCATCTGTTAACAGTAAACCCATATATTCATTTTCTGTTAAAGGTATTTGAAAATGTTGAAGTAAATAAAATGCTCTATCCGTTACTGTCATATAAGGTAATTCGGGGTTGTGTGTATAAATCTTACCTTGATTCTTCCTATGCCAATCTGATTCATTTGGTATATAGTAATCATAATCTAAATTACCTACTTTACCTAAGTCGTGATGTAATGCGGCAAAGATTAATTCTTCATCTGTGAAATCAATTTCTGCTCCCTTTTCTTCCCACAACTTTTTTACTGATTGTGAGAAATCTACAATGTGTAAGACGTGTTCTACATATCCACCCACCATAGCATTGTGATAATGTTCCTTTGCACTTGCTGGTGCTAACATCATCCTATCCTCGAAATAATCATACATCTTATTTAATTTCTCAAGTCGTTCACCCGAGAAATTCATAGTGATAATATTTCGCAGTGAGTTGTAATTCTCTTGTATCTTTTCTGCTGTTAAACTCTTCATATTATTTTCATATCTCCTATTTTGGTTTGACTTAATATAAGACTTTTTTCATATATAAGTCAAGTGTTTTTTTCATTTTATTGAATTTAAATAAGAACCGCCGATATTCCAAAATAAGGTTTTACCTTTTAAGTTCTGTATATTATTCTCTAACCAATACCATTGTTTCTTGTCCCAAAATTCGTTACAATCAAATGGTACTTTATAGTCATCCATCATATCATCAAATGCATATGGTGATTTTTCGAGTAGTATGTTTTTTAAATCACCTGCGTGATTCTCATTTAAAATCTTTTTTGTTGATGATAATGCACTCATCGTAATAGAATAAACTTTTCTTGATTCGTTATTTAGTTTCCACCAATCATCATTATATTCTAAAAACTCTTTTATTAATCCACTTGCAGTAACACCACTTCCAATACTAACTACAAGGTTATCATATTCCCTTTCTTCTAAAACTTCTTTCATCCTCTCACCCATATAGTTAACATATGTAGAATGATTGAATGCGTATGGTAACATTTGCCAACCATTTTCTTTTGCTGTAGTGTTTAATTTGTTTTGCATAAATGCCATCATATTAGGTCTCATTGGATTTAACTTACCACCATTACCTCGAACCTTTTCTATTAATATTTGTGGAAAAGCTTTTGAATCTGGATAAGATGAAATAAATTCCATATCATATTCTTTACACATCTGTGATAATACCCAACCTGTCCAACTTCCATAAACTGATAGGTGTGTTAGTGGTTTTGATTTATCAACTACATCACTTTCGAAAATTCTTCTAATACCTTCTATCTTTGCCCATCGTGGATATATAATCCCATCTCCAACTAAATCATCTCGTTTGACATCAACATCAACACCATTTAAAGTATATGTTTCTATTGGTGTATTAAAATTTAAACCCATAAATCAAACCCACCAATAATCTTATTTGTTATCTCCACACCACCATCACTTATCGTAACTATAGAATCATTAGTATTATATTTACTCTCATACATACACTTCAGTGCAGTTTTAAATCTATTTGTTTGAAATCCAAATTTAGTTCTACCCTTAATAATCAATTTATCATTTTTAGTTGTAGTTGTATATCCATTTTCAGTAATAAACTTATCAAGTGCATTTTTATCAAACATATCAACCTTATATGGACTTAACCATGATATTGCATAAGCCATTGATTTCAATTTTCTCATAGTAGCCGGTGTCATCTTTTGGGTATAATTCATATCATATAACTCTGTATTCTTATACTTTCGTATTATATTTGTTCTCAATTCTACATGCTGTTTTGAAAAATATTTTAAATTTTCTAATACATCTTCCTCGGTCTCATCAAGACCAATTAAAAAGAAAAATCTTACTCCTTTTATATTATATTTTTTAATATTTTTTATTGCAGTATCAATTGAATTAAAATCAAAAAAATACTTTCCTATCTTTTTAAGAAAATCTTCCTTAATATTCTCAACCCCAAGTTTAACAGTAACCCATTTGGTTTCAACTAACAACCTACAAAAATCTTCATTGGAAAATGCAGTAACTTCAAAACCTTCTTGTGAATGTAATTTTAACCCTTTAAAATTTTCCTTTTTTACTTTTTCCATAAACTTAACAAATCTTTTATCCGCCGAAGATATGTTGTCATCTGTAAATGTAATAAACCTAACACCTCTGTTATATAAATCTCTAACCCTCGCAACACTCCCATCAACACCACAATATTTATATTTCCCATTGTATAGTGCAGGTACAGGACACATTTTACAATGTTGAGGACAACCCCAAGTAATCTTCATTACTGCCCTCTTTTTTCCACCAACCATTGGATATGATTCCAAATACTCATCTGGAATATATACATCTGTAATATTAAAATCAGTTTCTAATATAGAAATATTACTTTCAGCAAATGATGAATTAAAACTCAAAACTCGTTCTCTATTAATTGTTGGATATGTTCCCATAACAAATATTGGTACTTTTATATTATCTAAAAAGTATTCAAAATATTCATACCTATCGGCATCAGCTGGATATTCACCCATATTAACTATTACCTCACTATATGTATCCCAAGAAGTATTTATTTTATTTAAAAGATTATCAACACTTTCAAACTTACCAGCTTTATTTTTATCCTTACACTCTAATATTAAATCTACAAGTTCATCACCATCTTGTTTTATGTTTAATAATAACATTGGTAGTGGGAATGACATTGGATATTTATTTGTTGATGCATCATATTGCATCTGTATCAATAATCTATCCTTCAATGTATACTTTTCTAATGGTGTTTGTATTAAAACCATTGTGTAAATCCACTCTCAGTACCACTCAATGTATCTCGCATACCTTTATGTTTAAATCCAAATATTCTTTCGAAGTTATCACTAATACAATGAAATAACTTTTTTCTATTCCTAAAATTTAAATCTCTATCATTAAGAATTAAATCTTCTATATAGTCTTTAAAGTTTGTTCCCTTTTGAAATGCTCGTTTCTCTTGGTCACATACTTCATCAGGTAAGTGTCCACGAAATGCTTCAGCAAGTGGTTTCTTCCATTGGTTACCACCATTATCCAATACTGGCTGATTCAAATTTGTGGTGTAATTTAAAAAATCTAAATCGAAGAATGGACATCTTAATTCAATTGTTCCATAATTCATAAAAATATTATTACCACGAAGTAAATTACCATAGTATTGTTTTTCGAACATCTTTTTTCGTACATCACTCCAGTCAGGTTTCTTACTGAACATTCTCACCATACCATATGAACCATATGCTTCATCAGAACCTTCACCACTAAACGCAACCTTAACTCCATCCTTTGCCATTTGTTCTGCAACATAACTTTGTAAAATACCAACTTCCATTTGGACTGTTGATGGATATTCTATAACCCTAATTGTTTCTAAAAATTTTCTTTTTATTTCTTCTGGGTCTCTTGGTATCTCAACCTCAACCAATGGGACATTAATATGTTTTGCAACCATTCTTGCAAACATTAAATCTCTTGAATCTTCATCGAACTTGACTGTATAAGATACTATATCAGGTACTTTCTTACTTAACAAATAAGTAATCACACTTGAATCAATTCCACCACTCAAACAAGTTGCAACCTTAACATCACTTAATAATCTTTTTTCAATAGCGTTATCCAATAACTCATATGTTTTTTTATTTACTTCATCTTGGTCAAATTCTTTTGCTTCATATTTCGAAAAACTAAAATAATAATCATTCTCAATATGTATTGTTCCATTTTCAGTTCCTATTGTAACCACCGAATTTTTTGGTACAAACTTACATTCTGCCTGTGGTAATATTTTTAGTATGGATTTCATTTCAGATGCTACTATAATATTCTTATCATTATTGTAAATATATAATGGTATCTTACCAACCCAATCTCTCGATAGAATTAATTGATTAGTCATTGTATCGTGTAGTGCAAAACTAAACATACCATCTAATCTTGGTAACTCATTCTCCTTATACAAATATAAAATTATTTCCGAATCACTATTACTAAAAAATCTATAACCTCGCTCTTCATATTCTTTTCTTAATTGTGGATAGTTCCATATCTCACCATTAACTACAAGTGCATAATCATTCCATACGAATGGTTGATTTCCATCACTACTAACATCATTAATACTTAAACGATTATGTCCAAGTAAAACATTACCACTCTGATAAATTGCTCTGTTGTCTCTACCACGATGTTCAATCTCTTGTAACATCACCTCTACATCATCTTCTGTATAACCAATAGTACTAACTATTCCACACACTAAGCAACTCCCTCACATTTTTCTTTTCGTTATTCATATCACCAATATGTACCGAACCGCCAATTGTGGTAACTCGTTTTAATTTTAAATTTGCTTGTTCACATAAGAACTTACCTAATTCACACAACGCCATCCAATCAGCATAACCACTTTTACTAATTCTCATACTACGAAAGAATGCTGTTAAATACAATCCATCTTTTCGTGGTTTTAAATCTATCGATAACAAACATGGCATTCCACTCATAGTTTTTCTACCATCTGATTTTGGGTCATAGATACTCATTGCAATTGTTTTTGAATTTTTATGTTCTTTTAATCTTTTAATAACTTGTTCTATTTGATTAAAACTATTATCCCAATTAATCATTCTACCCCAATAAGTTTTATTCCACTTTACTTTGATATCATTCTGTTTGTATTGTAACTCATCCATAAACGGATGTTCTGTTGGTTTAACAAATGTAACAGAACTTGCATAATCTATTCTATCATCACCAAAGATTTCTCTGAATACTCCATCAAATTTTATATCGACATCGAAGTTATCTTCTATCTCTACCGACATATTAATACTTTCATTCATCACATCTTTGTTACCATTTTCTAAAAGATACTCGTGTGATTTTATCCAAGCATCTGTTGGTGATTTTGCATTAATTACTATCATTTTTTATAGTACACAAATATTGGTTCAAACTTATACACATTATTATCGTGTTGTACTGAATTTAAAATTCCAGTCTTAGATGGGTCTAACCCAATCATTCTTGTCATTAACATTTTTAATTTACCTTTATATTCACACCCAAGTTCTTCTAAGATTTTTCTACTATCACCCTCTAAATCATAATAAGTATTTGCACCTATTTTGATACTTGCGATGTTCCAAAGGATATATCTATCATTCTTTAGATACTCGTACGCGGTTTGTAAAGTAGGCTTTAAGAAGTTTTCTCTCCAGTCTTGATACTCACCATAGGCCTTAAACGACTGGTTCTCATCTTGTGAATATTGTTCACGATTAAAATATGGTGGTGATGTAAATACCACATCCAACTTACCTTTATATTTTTGGAACGCTGGATTATTAGATATTAATTCACTACCATCACTAAATACTTCGTATGTGTTTGATTGTTTCTCTACATCAAAAAACTTATTAAAGTTATCAGAGAAATCATCAACACAATTACTATTATAGAAATCAGCAACTGCTTGGTATCTACCTAAATTATCTGGGTTAGGGTCTGTACCAACATAGTGTATATTCTTACGAGAACTCATTGCTCCAAGTATTCTACCACCCCAACCACTTGATGGGTCATAGATATTAAATGTTTGTTCTTGATTATCTATATGGTCTGTAAATTTCTCATATAAAAGTTTAGCAGTTAGTGGTGGAAAGTTTACTGCAGGTTGTCCACACGCTAATCTAAACACTTGTAATATCTTTGGAAAGATTCCGATAGTTTTATCATAATGTCTAATCAAATATAAGAACTTAGTTACATTACCAGTCTTACTTGTTTCCATTGAAACTATATCTGGTATGTTACTTAATTGCGTATCATTCAAGTAACCACTATCTTTACACTCTTGTACTTCCTCTGCAGTTAAATAAACATTTCCATGTCCTTTAAACTCTTCATTCATTGTACCATAATTACCGACCGTATTTTCTTTTACTCTTGCAAGTACAATACCTGTATCTTTATATTTACCAGTAAACACTTTACCCTCGTGTACATCTCTAATAAACTCTTTACCAGTCTGTCCATTCCAAAATGGATTCTCATCTTTCTTGGTTACGATACTTCTACTCCAACTATACATAGAATCTTTCTTTACTGCTCTACGCATAATGTGAACAAACTTATCTTCTAACTCTGGGTCACCAAAGTGGTCGTATATAGATAATCCATTATCGGCTGATGCACCAATACTGATTTTTGTTTTTAACATTGTTGGAAAGAATTGATTAACACTACTTGCATCTTTATTGAAGTTCTTAATTATACCGAGCGATTCATCATCGCCAGTATTATCTTCAATCAAATAATTACAAGGATTGTCTTTTAACTTTTTGAATTTCTTAATGATACCATCTTCATCTTTACCGATTACGGGTGGTGTTCCGTACTCATCCCATTGAGTAGTTACTTCTTGCCTTAGCAATCGTGCCCACTCATTGAAATCATCTACTGACATCTCCAACAACTTATGATAAGTCGTATTCGATTTAAACTCAGAGAACTTACTTCTCTCATAAAACCATTTTTTCATTTATACTCTATTTTTTATTTTTTAATTATTATTGTACGACACAAGAGATTCATCTGACACACGAGATATTTTAGCAACATCAAACTTATATGGTTTTGTACCTGGTGATTCCAATATATCTATTCTATTTACAAATCTTGGGTTCATTGTATCTTTTACTTGGTACATCCCATCTTTACCGACAGTTCCCTTTAATAAAATGAAGTCGCCGTAATCTAACCATCCACCATATCGAGTCAAAAGATTCCTACTAACCGCTATGTATCGATACTCACTAGCTTTGTGTATCTTAATTCGCGTTCCATCCGCGAGAATGTTCGGTGTGGAGTCTGTCTGACCTGAAACTGGATGATACATCGTTACTACCACTTTCATCCCCTCAAGGTTATGTTCGGAAACTAAGTCGTTTAGTTTCTTATTTTCATCTGTCAATTCCACCAATGTTTCTTGGTGAAAACTCTTGTAATTGTCAAAAATCTTCGTCCATACGAAACCATTAAACACAATGATTGCGATGAACATCATTCCTAAATATATTCTTATGTTTTCCATAATAGATTCATATGAACTATCTTTCACACTCGTATATAAATATCTACTTAATTTGTTAAAATTCATTTTAAATATAACCTTTTCATTTTTTATTGTTTTGTGGAGCTGGCGGGAGTCGAACCCGCGTCCAGTCTGCTTTTTCCAAAGGGTCATTCACAACTTAGTGAGATTCCAAATAAGTAGTTATCTCCAACCCACTTCACCACTTTACTCAGAATGGCTTAACTGAAAGATTAAGTTTAACTCCAACCTATAAAAAGAGTGGTCTACCGATGTCGACATCTTATCTTACTATCGGTGTCATAAGTAAGATGTTACGCGTAAGCGTAATTTAAATTAGCTTGTGTGCCAATTAATCAAAGTGAACCTTTTGTAGCGAGTCTTGTTCAAACTCCGTTGCACCCAAGTGTCAAATAACACCTGTCGATACCAAGCAGCCCCATACTACTTAATCATTTTCCTCATCATCATCTTCGTTACCCCAAAAACCCTCGCCTTCGATTTCAACTTCATATGATAATATTTCTAATAAATCTTCTACTATACCCCAATCTTCTTCGTTGTAGGCTTTCTCTAATTTTTCCTTTACTTCCGCAAGTGACATTTCTTTACTCCTTTGTTGTAGGTGTAAATATCACAAGTTTCAATAATAAGTATAATCCTATACTCTGTAAAATCGTCAATGGTGGTAATCCAAATATGGGCATTATCCAATTCCACAATGCCCAAAAAGGAACAAAAAATAATAGTGTTGCCAATATTATAAGTCCAGCACCAAACAGTCCTAACAAAGTATCCCAACTTTTATAATTCATATTCAACTCCTATGTTAAATTTATAATAAACCATCACCTTAGTAATCCATCTAATTTACTCCAAGCATCCATCGCTAAAGTAAATCCAAATAAGATATACATTATCAAAGCTCCTGCAACTAACTTGGTACTTATTTCTAAGAAATCAAGAATTGCAATAACAATTTGATAAGTATTTTCTTTCACTAAATTACCTCTACAATTTTAGATTCTTTTGCTACTTTAACTTCAAAGGGATATGGTGAATCTTTTAATGTTTCATTTACCTTTGCTTCTGCTACTGATACAGAATCACACTCAACTAAAAATGCTCTACGAGTTTTCTTTTCTCGTACTCCATTCTTTGTTGGGATTTCTTCTGTAAATATTACTTGTGTTTCAAAATACATAACCTGTACTCCTTGTTTAAATGGATTTTATTTTCAATCATCGAAATTCACTTCCACTCGATTCTGTTGGTGTTGCAAAATCATCATCACCATATGGATTAGGTGTTTCTTTTTCCTTACCAAAGATTTTTTCCCAATTATCATCATACCTTTTCTTGTCTGATGTTCTTGGTGCTGAACCTTTGGTTGTACCCGAATCGTAGATTGATTTCTTCTTACTCATTTATAAATGCTCTTGATAACACTCATATTCACAATAGTACTTAACTATCGCACCCTTACGCTCTAACCGATTTTGCTTCGGCCCGTTTTTTATATATACGGGTATCTCACGAACATCTGTATAAGATGGAATCCAATATTTTTTAAATTTAACTTCTTTAATTTTACCACAACCAACACACTTGCGTCTAATTGCTTCTACTACTGGTCTTTTATTACTTGGTCTACCTTTGAATCCAGCCATTATTTATTCTTCCTTACGATTGGTTTATCATTTGTTAATGAACGAGGCATTCCTAAAAATTCCTCTATTCTTTTTAATCTTCCACTTGGTGTAACTTTACCTTCTAAGACAGTCAACTCACCATTTTCCATTTGGATAATAGCTTGTTGAAATCCTCTTTGTATAATTATATCATATACTGAAGTAGTCAACCAATAGAAATTCATTATTACTAAGATTATCCAAAGTGGAACTTTTGTATCCATCATCTTTAGAAATCTATCCCATAATCTAATTCTCATATTATTTTCCTATACAACATTTTTTGAACTTCTTACCACTACCACAAGGACAAGGTTCATTCCTGCCCACGGCTTTTTTACTTATAATAGGTTGTGGTTTATCTTCCCTATCAAATATTGTTAACCCATTTAAATGGTCAATCTCGTGTTGAACACATATAGTTTCTAACAATCTTAATTCATCATTTTCGGCATCATGTTTTTCCCAACTACCTTTACCATCACTTCCACTTAATGCTCCACTAAACACCCAACCACTCTCTTCCTGTGCGGTTTGTATATGTATGGTTTCATATCGTTTGGTATGACAACCTTTTTTTGGGTAACTTAAACAGCCTTCATAATAAGTAATTTCATTATCTTTCGAAATGTACTTAGGGTTGATGAGTACCAAAGGTTCACGAACATTGACAACGGCCACTTGTGCATCAATTCCCACTTGATTAGCTGCCAACCCAATACCGTCTTTTCTTTCGTTAAGTATCTGAAATAATTTTGTGGCAATCTCAAGTCCTTCTTCAACTGAAACCTCTTTTAATTTTTTATTGATAACTGGGTTATCATGTTTTAAACAATCAATTACTTTATACAAGATTCTCTACCTTTACATCATCTATGTATTCAGGTCCTGTATGTGGACGAACTGGACGACTACATCCACTTATCTGTAACCAAGTCATGACAATCAACAGAAATAATATAACACCTAAAATTTTACAACTTGCCTCTTCAAAACTTGACATATACATTTCCATAATATTCATATAATTGATTACACATTTCCATTTCTTTCTTATTCAATTTATTATCAAGACCATCAGCTAACATACTATCTAACTTCGTAACAAACTTAAAATCAAATTTCCAATCAATACCATTTCTTTGTGGTATTTCATAATTACCATTTCTCTTGGTTCGGATTTTATTCTCTTCCGCCCACTGTATCATTGTAGTTGATAAATGTTTTAATTTTTTATGAAATTCGGTCATTCACAATTACGACATGGTTCAGTAGTAAGTGCAGTACAATTTCCATCTGTCATCCAGACACCTCTACGGTATTCTTTTAACAAACCATTCTCGGCCTTTCTACGAATCTGAAAATCTTCGTGGGATTCTCCCTCTAATCTTTTTGGTCCTTTAAGACCAAGTGAAATCTGATATCGTTCTTTCAAGTATAGTTCCTGTGAAATATGTTTTTGGTGTTGCTTACCTTCACCTGGTTTGGTAATAGGTTTAACTGGATGTGTGCTCATTTGTTACTCCCATATCCTTGCTAATCTACGAACAAAACCAAGTGTGGCTCCGAATCCAAATGCTACTCCGGCTATTTGCAAATCACCAACATACATGGCTATTGAAGCCAAAAAGTATGCAGTGAATCTAAATACACCATAAATTGAAAATTCATTTTGTGAATATAACTTTTCTCTTCTTGTCATTATAACTCCTTATTATATTATTGTTTAGGGAAATTTAAACCAATCATTGTCGTTAGATTTAGCAACTTGAAAGGCTATGTAAAGTAATAAAATTACGACCATAAATTCAAACATCCTTGACCTCTACCTCTTTAAGAGAACCTAAATTTCCTTCTGTTTTCTCAAGATAGGATTTTGCATCTTGTTCATCTTTTGCCCAAAATGTATATCCTTGATCTGAAGTCCATTGTTTGTAATTATGTTTCATATGAAATGGAACATCTTTTTTCTTTTTAGACATTTATTTTATCCTTTATGTAATGTATTATATCACTAATGTAAATTGCTATTATTGTAAAGAGTCCGAACCCACTTACTAAAACACTTGGGTGTGATTCACCACACAACCCCAAAAAGTGTTTGAAAAAATGTATTAATGACTCAAACATTATTTATCACCAAACTGATGGTTTAAGAAATCCTTCTGTTTCTGATGAGCTTTCTTTAGTTCAGCTTTCTTTTCATTATGTCGGTCTAAGAGTATTTGTTCTTTAGACCTACGCTTAGTTTTTTTCTTCTTCGTAGGAACAATCTTAGTAGGTTTCAAAGTACCTTTTAACTTCTTCTGTTCTTTACCCATATGATAAACCGTACCATCTTTGTCCACAAACTCTTTCATCCAATGCCAACCAGCTGGACGACCTGTTGGTTTATAAGCTGACTTAGGTTCTTCGGGAAACCCCACCAAACCAAAAACACACGATGAACAAGTTACCTTTACGGCTTCTTCTCCTACATTTTCTACAATCCTACCACACGTTTTACAAGGTAGTGATTTATAACTATTTACATTATTAGTTTTCATTTATCTCTCTCTTTCGTTTAGGCGTATCCCATATCGCCATTAATTAAAGAACCCGTAAGTATTTCTTCTAATACTTCATCTTTTAGGTCCTCATAAGTTTTTCCGTCATTCCAATTTTTTTTGGAATCCATAAAGAACATTTCTTCTGTATCTTCTTTATCTATAATCTTATCATAAGTAGATTTCTCATCTATCTCTACTAAAGCTAAAACTAAATGTTCATTCATATCTTGAAATAGATTCATATCTTTTACCATATCCCGTTTAGCCCTTCCGTGATACAAAGTTTTAATATTATTAGGACTACCATCGTGTTCGTCAAACGACATTGTTAATAACCAAGATTTTTTATTCATTATCTGACTCATCTTTCTCGTAAGGTATATATTTAACACTCTGACCAAATTCTACACCTACTCTTATATCCAAACCACCATCACCTTTAGTTTCTAATTTTACATTGTTATTAGAAATAAGAATATTAATTCTATCTTCAATAGTAGCTAAAAGTCTGTCAGCGTTTTTAGTTCTGTCCCACCGACTATATTTACTTACCCATACAGGAAAATTAGTTGGAACTTTGGTTATTTTAACACCCAATTTTCCATCATGATAATAACTTTTTCTGGATGAAGCTATCTTTAAATCAAATCCCTTTGATTTTAACATTGGAATTATCTCACTACGAAATTCTCTACCAAGTTCTGCGGCTGTTTTAAACATAATAATCTCCTATGGTATTTTCTAAATTACCCCACATAAGAAGTGAACTTGTAAGTTCATCATCATTATCTGTCCAATCTTCAGAAGGATCAGTCCAATAAACTTCTCCACTATCGTTGTCGTATATCTCTGTAATATAAATATCACCATCATTATCAAAATACCATACAACATTTAAATCTGTAATCTCATTTACATTTTTACCATCAGGTATAAAACCTAACTCATCCATATAATCAATAAGGTTGATATTTTTAACTCTATGTTTTCCTTCAACATATTCATCTTTTCCAACCATATAAGCGGTTCCGAAAATTGTTTCATTCATATTAGACATTATCTTTCCCCCAAATATTCAGGTTCACCAATATAACTCTCAACCCATTCTTCATAAGATAGATTAACCATAACCTCATCAACAGCTGACTTATCATTATCAGATAGTGCCTCAAACCAATCATAAGAATCACCGTTAATTTCCATTTCCATAATATTCATCGGTTCATCAACACCAATAGTATTATCAACCATCATTGGAAAAGTATCTCCACTAACCTTATCTAAGGCTGTACCGACACTATTAAGAATAACGACATCCCCAATATGTCTGTCATTTTCTGTTAAATATTCATTTAAATTCATGTTGTTTTCTCTCATTGTTACTTGATCTTACGAATAAATATCGAGAAAGTCAAGCCTTATTTTCATTTATTTTATTATAATGGATTCACTACTGGTGTATTCATGACTTCATCTAATTCTGTTCCAGATATAACCTTATCTTTATCCAAAATAGTTCTTTCAAGCTCATCTCTTAAACAATATACCTCATTCCTCGCATCATCTAAGTAATCCTTCGAAGAAGTATTTGCGTTATACTCAGGTAAAGAATAGAAAGCGTCATCTAATGCACATTCTATTATTTCAAGTGTTTTTAAGATTTCTTTATATTTCATTTTAACCTCTCATCTACTAAATCTACAATCATACCAAAGTGTTTATCAAATACTTTGATAAGATGTTCATAATCACTTGATTCCATATCTTTAATAATACTATCCACATCTAAATCAAGTTCTTTTCCCCAATTTCTTGCTGTTCCTAAAAGAAAATAAGCGTTACCTTCGGGACCAAGTAGGTTTATTTCCCTTTTTCTTGGTTTGGGATTTTTAATAATACTCATTATCCTATCATCCCATATACATTTCCGAAAATCTTATATAACCATCCACCACTCCAATCAGAATGTTTGTATGAATCTACTATAAGAACTGAACCACGAATACCTTTGGCTGGTGCTCTCCATCCAGCTGATTTAAGAATATTTCCTGTTGATTTTTCTATGAAACAATAAACAGAACGATGATTTCCACGAGATGTCATTTCAACTTTAAAATACTTACTCCCACGAGTATTTAATTCATACTCATAACCATCAGGTTTATCCATAGTATTGTTAAGATGTTCCATGAATTTGGAAACACCACTTTTGATGTTTTTTTCTAAAACCATTATGTTTTCCTTTTTTGTCATATTTGATCTTACGACAAAAAAACGTGAAAGTCAAGGCTTATTTTAATTATATTTTCCGAGTACTTTTCCTTTTATTATCCAAAATATAGATTTAAGAATATTTTTATATTTAATTACTCCGTCTTTTTCGTATAGTCCATAATGTTCTAATGAACATTTGTCACAAAAATAATCCTTACATATTCTACAACGATAACTATCTTTGTAGTTTATTTCTTTATTACATTCACAACATTCACATTTTACTTTGTCATTCATTTTTTCCAGGAAATGCCCCATCGACAATATTTGTTTTTTATTTTAATTTCTCTCGGTTCAATCCCACAAATTAAATAAGTGTTTTCCAATCAATTCAAATGAACGCCGAGAACTCTTTGTCAACTTCTTTACTTCTTCTTTATCTTTGTAATCGTAATTCTGAATTGCCTTTGCACATTTCAATCCATAAATAATTTCACTCAATACATTTTCCCACCGTTGTTCTGCTAATCTATCTGCTTCATCAGTTGAATTTCCATCTTTATCAACGCCATCTTTCTTTCTAAACATTGTTACTGGTGTGCCGAGCTTATTGTTCTTCAATCTTTCTAACATCGGAGTCAAATTATCTACCAACCAAGTATCAATAGACCAAACTGACCTATCAGACCAACCTCTATTTCCACGCTGATAAAACCATTTTGCTTCAGATGGGAAATCTTTAATGGCTTGAATGAATCTTTGAAATGGTACTATAAAGTATTTATTATACCATTTTGCATTCTCTACATCCCATCTTGCAAATACATCATCTGTTAATTCAAATGTTTCGTGTTCTTTATCTTTCATTTTGTACTTCTCCCATTATCACTATAAAAATCT
>Ga0233435_1000418_pt1 | contig 50953 bp, 37 predicted proteins | sample SI_122_August201_3_FD_182735 | JGI IMG/M metagenome (GOLD analysis project Ga0233435, IMG submission 182735) | Seawater microbial communities from Saanich Inlet, British Columbia, Canada - SI_122_August2016_135_MG | ecosystem: Environmental > Aquatic > Marine > Inlet | place: Canada: British...
ATCAGAATTTGCGCTGGATAATTCATCTTTGAGTTCTTCAACTTCTGATGGGTCTCTACCACTAGCTATTGCCAACATTGAAGATATACTACCTGTGAGCATTCCAATAATTCCAATTAATATATCACGGTTTTCTTCTACGATTTTTGTTGTTGATAAGAAATATATAAGCTCACAAATCAGAGCCATAAATACAACACTTGCCCACCATCCTCGTTTAGCTTTGTCACTTTTTGTAAATTGTTTTTTTACTTTATCTTCTTTGGACATGAATCTTCTCTAATGTAATGTTTATATTTATATTTATATTTTATCACAAAAAAACTTTTCTATAGATCAACTTTTTTAATCATTATATATGAGAAACCATCATCAATCGAACAAGTTCCGCTTAATGAAGTAATTTTTACTTTTAATGTTTTCGTACTACTACTAACAAAAACTGCAGCTGTTGATCCGTCTATACCTACTTTATTGTCCTGTGTAGAAGATCCTTTTGTACTTTGCTCAACATCGTCTATAAGCAAATTCCAGTCTGCATAGTTTGCGATTAAATTAGAATTGTTTATTCCAATGCAACATGTTATTAAATAGTAGCCCGTTTGTAGTACTATATTGTTTGAATTGATTGTACAACCCGTGTTATTATATATTGAAGAAGTATTAATATTTACAATATCATTTGCTGACAAATTTCCTGAGTTATTTGTTTTTGTTAACAAAACTTTCATTTCTCTTTTATTTAATGAGTATGACATTTCTTATATCTCTATTTTTATTATCTTTAAGTTTGCCCTAGCAACATCTTGAGAAGTTGTCATTGATGCAGCTACAGAGTAGTTTGGATAATGTGAGTTTCCAAAGTGTATAGCAATATCGTCTCCTCGAGAAACTCCACCTGCACCGGTGTAACTACTTTCAGGTAATTGGCAACCCATAAGATGATAATTAGATGTATTTCCGCTATAAGTAATTCTTGCTATTCCATATGTATTAGTGTCAGCTGAAAAACATGCTTCACTATAATATGAAATATCATCATCAGAATTAATATTGTCTCCATTCATAGAAAGCCAATTGACGTTAAACGTGTTAAACGTCGGGTTAGTAGTTCCTGATATTTTTCCAATATCAAATGGAGAAATATTTTCATTTGATGTGTTTAGTATATAACTCATTATAACCTCCAAATACAGCATCTAGGTTTTGTATAATATGTTCCAGGAGTTGTGGTATCAACTGCTGTTGTGCCTACGTCTTTAAGTCTTAACTCATATGTATTACTATTGCTAGTAACAAAAATTGCCTTTTCGTCTGCAACGATGTCACCATATCGACCTTCAGCATAATTATTGCTGCCAGCGACTTTGCCAATAATTCCTACATGTTGTGAATTTGTTACATCATACCACTGAAATGTTGTGTAATCGTTTAACCCTGTTTGCAGTATAAACGCTTCAAGTATATATGTCTTATTATCATTTGGTATTGTAAATTGTGAGCCACTTTTTGTTAGCGTAAACGTAGATGAAAAAGTTGTATCTAATGTTGACCACGTCACAGGTTGATCAGCTGACAAGGATGATACTGAAGCTCCGTAATAAACATTTAAGTCGCCTACTATAATTGGTTTTGAATTAGAGTTGTAACTCATATTTGTCCTTTGATTAATAGTAATATATATGAAATTGATGTGTATATCCAACCAATATAATAGTTCAAGTCTATACCTGACATTACGAAAAACAGGTTGTTTGCATGAAAACTATTTGAAGAGTGTATTAGACCAATAATTAAATAGATAAACAAAATTATTGAAATCCTATAAAAAACCCACCATGATACTTCTTTTATTGTTTTATTTCTTAAACTTACTTTAATTTTTCTTGCGCCTCCAAGTCTTTTAACTTTTTCGCCGCTCTGAGGGGGTTGTATGTGTGATTCTTCTAGACCCATAACAAATATTTGTTCTGGCTTTTTAACACCTTTGAATTGATATAGACCTGCAAGTGCTATTTTTGCATTTTTTGGAATGAACCTATTTGAACTTGTTCTTTCTTTAAATTTAATATAAGCAGGTTTACTTAATAATATTTGATTAGGGCCACAAATACTCATAGTTCTAGCAGCAATATTTTTACCTATACCTTCAAGATTTATTCTCTTTCCTCCCGCTCGAACCATATGCTCTTCAGACTTAATGATGAGCATCTTATCCCAATGAATTCCTACTCTACTTTGAAATGGTATTTTTTTCTTTTTCAAGAAAGCTTTGTATTCAAAGCCAAATGCTATAGCATCTTGAACTGTTCCAAAATACATTAGATGCCCATCACTTGAATCTACCAGCTGTCCGTTGTGCTTAGCAATAAAACTCATTACATATCTATCATGAATACCAAACCACTGAGCAGCAACATGTGAGCCGTTTCTTTGAACAAATTTAGTACTTCCTATAATGTCTGTAAGAACTATTGCAATATAATCCTCTACCATTGTGTCTTTAAAATCATTGTTCATTTATACACACGCATTTATCTTGCATTTGAAGACAATTACTACAAATACAATCAGGCCATACACATCTTGTTGCAATAATCTTGCATTTACAATTGTATTTAACACATTCACAATCTTTGTCGTCTATATTACACAGAGGACAGATAAGCTCGTCAGGAATATCTTCTGCAAAGTTTCTTAAATATTTTCTTTCTGAAGACATTTTTTAACCTTTTAGCCTTTATGTTAATAATTATTCTTATAATATACTAAATAGGACAATATTAACAATGTTAGATAAAACGCCGTTAAAGAGCAAGAAGTTTATAGCATATCTAATCGCAGACTTTGGCTGGAAAATTATAATAATATATATGCTTATGCATTTAAAGTCTAAATTAGAGACGCAAGAACTGACGTTCCTTCTAACAGTAGTTATTACAAGTGGAATAATACAAATTGGTTACATTTTAGGTCAAGCTGCGTTAGATAAATATATAAATGCAGCTGTTGAAATATTTGATAGAGACGAAGATTCAGATAAGAAGAGAGAAAATAATGAAGAATAACTTGTTAGTAGAAAAACTCGAAGTTGATAATTGTGAGATATTTTTAGACAAAGCTGAATCTTTGTATTTAACAGAAGAAGTAATTAGTTTAAAAAACAATAATTCGCTTAATATTGATAGTGTAAGAAGGATTTTAAAAGTTTTTAAAGAAAATAACACAGTAAATTATTATTCTAACAAGGATATTAACAACATTTCAGAAAATTTATTAAATAACGTAAAAAAAAACTAATTAAAGAAGAGTTAGGGAGAAATTTTTCTACGCAAAAAGGTGTGTTAAGCACAATTAACGACACTGGATCAGTAAGTCCAGAGAAACTTGTAGCTGCTAAAGGTTTTGATACATCAAATTTTTTTAATGAAGATGATGATGATGAAGAAGAAAACTTTGTTGTTATTAGAAATCTTTTGACAAAAATAATTGTAAATGATAAATAAAGTTTTCTATAATACTTTTATCTTCTAACCTTCCTTTTTAATATATACTTTTCTCTATATAATAAATTGTGAAAAGCCTGAATAACTTCTTTAGTTATGTCTTCAACTTTAGAATCAAAATCTTTGTCAATTTTTTCTACATTGTTAAATTCAGACTTAATAATGTCTTTGACCTTTTTTTCAATTTCTTTTTTTTTAAATTTATCTAATTCTTTTTTAATTAATGACTTAATTTTTTTTAAATCAGATTTAGTTAAGTTTTCGTTTACCATTTGTATACCTCTAAATTTATATAGGACTTAAATTTGAATAATAATGACTGGAATAAGTATTTTCCTTATGACAAACCTCGAGAACAACAGGAAAGAGTAATCAATAAAGTTCTTGAAGAATTTAAAAGTGGAAAGAAATATGCTATTGTTGACTGTGGTACTGGTATTGGAAAATCTGCAATAGGTCTGACAATTGCAAGATCAATAAACAACAGTTCAGAATTTAGTGGTACATTTGAGAGTGGAGCTTATTTTTTAACAACTCAGAAGATATTGCAAGATCAATATGAGAAAGACTTTTCTAAAACGTCAGGTCTCGTGTCATTATATTCTTCCTCAAACTATAGCTGTAAGAATGATAAAAAAGCTTCATGTAAGGAAATACAGTCTGGATTAAGAGCTAATAGTCTTCCTAAGAAATTCAATAATTGTAGTTATGATTGTGCGTATAAAAAGAAAAAGAAAGACTTTATTGAAAAAGAGTTGGGTATAACAAACTTTAGTTATTTTTTAACTGAAAAGAATTATAGTCAAAAAGTTCCAAACAAAAAAGTGTTAGTGATTGATGAGGCGCATAATCTAGAAAACGAGTTATCTAGATTCATAGAAATAAGTATATCATCATACTTTTCAGATAAAATATTAAAGTTAAAGGTTCCTAATGATTTAAATACACAGTTTAAAGCTTATAAATGGATTAAAGATATATACTATCCAGCAGTAAAGTCTAAATGTGAATTCATTAGTAAACAACTTTCAAAGTTTGGTATAACTTCTAATAAGCTGGAAGAGTTCCAAAAAATAACAAAAAACTTCGATATGTTATCTGCGCACGAAAAGAAAATACTACAGTTTATTAGTTTATATGATAGAGATAATTGGATATTTGACATTGAAGAAAAACAACAAAGTAATAAAAGATTTGTTTTTAAACCAATAGACGTTTCTCATTATTCAACTCAATATTTGTTAGACTATGCTGACTATATTGTTTTTATGTCTGCAACTATTATTTCGCACGAAGGGTTTAGTCTTACACTTGGTTTACCTTTTGATAAAACTGTATCGATAAAAGAAGACTCGCCATTCCCATCAGCTAATAGACCCATAATATTTTCTTCGTGTGGAAGTATGTCTTATAAAAATTTGCAAAATACACTTCCGAACATTATTAAATCAATTGATGCTATACTTGAAAATCATAAGAACGAAAAAGGAATAATACATACACATAGTATAAAAATAGCAGAGAGTGTTTATAAGAAGTTACAACGCAAATATAAAAGCAGACTTTTAATTGCTTACGGCAATGATAGAGATAAGATGCTTAAAAAGCATATGTCTTCAAAAAACCCAACTGTTTTATTATCGCCCTCTATGTCAGAGGGTGTAGATTTAAAAGGAGACCTTTCAAAATTCCAGATTTTATGTAAGGTACCTTTCCCGTATCTAGGCGATAAAGTAACTAAGAAAAAAATGTCTAAATGGAATTGGTGGTATGATACACAAACTGTAAGAACTATAATACAAAGTGTAGGAAGAAGTATTAGATCTGAAAAAGATACCGCTGTGACATATATATTAGATGATGACTGGAGAAGACTTAAGGGTAAATCTAAAAATCTATTTCCAGAAAGTTTTTTTAAAAACTATCACGAATATTGAGGGAAAAATGAACGAACAAAAGCTTACGGGCGCAGGAATAATTTGTTATATAGATAATACAGAAGGTCTAATAGAAGAGCTAGAAAAAGACTATTTGTTTCTTACATTGGAAGACAAAAACAATCAATATGATTTTCCTAAAGGCGGCCTTAATGCTAATGAGTCGATATTGGACTGCGCTAAAAGAGAAGCGTATGAAGAAGCTAATATTACATCATTAAATATAGATAGACTTTTAATAGACAGGATAGACAAAGCACATATCTGCGGAAGTGGTTTAGTTTTGTTTTTAGCTAAATTAGACATACATTCTATTGAAAGTATTGAAATAAAATTTAACTATGAAATAAATGATTACGAGCACAAGCAAGAATTTTTCTATTTAACAAAAGAAAGAGTATTAGAAAAATTGCCTTTTTATTTAAACAAAAGTCTAGACTGGGCTTATAATATAATAAAAAAAGCGAGCCATGAATAGTCAACTTCTTGAATTATTTTATAAATTAAAAAAATTTAATAATAAATTTAAAAATAAAAAGTTAAGGTTTATAACAAATGATTGTGTATACGAAAGCAACTTTTTCTATACATATCTTTTACAACAATGTGAAGTATTAAAAGAAAGCCCATATAAAGACATTCTATTTAATTACTTGATAAAATCAGAAAATGTATATCCAGGAAGCTCTTATTATCTAGTAGAAAAGCTTTTGTTGAAATTGAATGGTAATAATAACGAAAGTATCAAAGTTAAAACAGAGAGCAACTTGTTTAATTTCAAGCGTTATTTGCAAAAAGTTTCTAGCAGGCAAGAATATGTAGATTTATTTTTGAGCATACTACACTTTAGCGGGCCCGATGCTGTGTTGACGTGTAAACCTACAAACAATATTGAAACAACAGTAGTTAAAAAAAATAATACTAAATTCGATATAAATATACATGAAAGTTTTAGCGGAATATATTTTTCAAATCAAAGAGAGACAACTAAAGAGTTTATAACTTCTGTAATGGATGTTTACATTGAAAAAGAGTCTGAGATAATGTCTTTAATGAATTATGCTAGTGAACAAAAAATGCCTGTTGTATTAGTATGTAGAGGAATATCAGACTACGCGGTGAAAGCATTAAGAAATATAATACTCAAAAGTGGTGTATATATTTACCCGTATATTGCTAAATTTGACAATGAAGATCCATTCATTATGAATGATTTGTCAGACGCATTTGATATTAATTTATTTTCATTAGAGTCAGGCGACAGTCTTTATACAGGTATAGTTGAAAAAACAAGTTGTAAAAGGTTGAAGCTCAAGCCTGAAAGTATTGAAGTATTTAAAATAAACAAAACTTTAGTTGATAAAATTAACAAACAAATAAGTAAAGCTGATGGTGAGGTTAAGAAGTATTTATTGAAAAGAAAGAACAGGATTACACCTAACATTGTAGAAATACATATTCCTAAAAGTAACATAAAGTTTATAGACGAAATAAAAAGTCTTATAAGATGTTACAATAGTTGTATAGTGTTTGGGCTATTAGAAGATGAAAATAAAAACATAATACCTGTAAGAGAAGACTTAATAACAAAAACATTGTCTGATAAATTGTTTGATTGTTTAAACAATATTGGGTGTGTTGTAATAAAGGATAAAAATGTCTGATCATATTAAACATTTAATTGAGTGCCAATGTGTTCTTAATATTTTTAAAAACAAAACAAGGCCTGTATTTCATAAATTCAAGGTGTTTTCACAAATAGATGAGAATGATAGTATTAAAGAAAAGTATGTTATTTGCAATAATTGTGATATTGTACATAGAGTTTTTGAAGTTTGCAAAAGCGAGATAAAATGGGGGTCAGAAAATTTAAAAAGCTTAGTTACTACTAAAGATGATATAAAATTCAATCTTGAATCTAGAAACTTTGAAAACATTGTAATAGAGTTAGAGAAAAACAATATAGACTTGTGTGAATGGGAGTATATAGAATATTTATTAGACAATAAAAAAGAAGGACAAATAGTATTAAACAAAAGTGAAATTGATAATAATATAGTATACAATGTTCTTTACATTAAAAATGAAAATTTTTCTATTAAAAAAGAAATTCAACAAAGGTTTTTGTAAATGCTTGATCCAAACAAAATTGATGATTTGAAATCAATCGAAAAATGTAGAAAAATAGCAAGAGAAGTTATTGACTTTGGAGTAAACGAAAAAGAGATGATTAAGTTAATAGGTATTTTGTCTCTCGAACTAGAGGACATAAGTTTAATGAAAAGAATTCATTCTCTTTTTAATGAAGAAAAAATTAATGATAGTAAAGATATTAAAAAAGAAAAAATAATTATTTGAAAGGAAATCAAATGTCTGATAATGTTGATAGTATAGACACGGATGATAGTGACTACGTAGTGCCAGAAAGTATAAGTGAATTTTATGGGCAAGTCAAGCTTTTAGTTGAATCTATGGAAGAGGATGCGCTTAAAGCAAACAAAGGTAATAAGGCTGCAGGTGTTAGATTGAGAAAAAGTTTAAGATATTTAAAGTCAAGATCAGGTGAGTTTGTTAAGTTTACTTTAGGTAAGTAATTTATTTAATTTGACTAAAGAATTTTTTTCTATTTGACACACTCTCATTCTTGTTATATCAAATAGATCACCTATATCTTGTAATGTCATGTCTTTATTCTCATTAACTTTGTTAATAATGCAGTTATTTGATGTAGATAGATCATGCCAGTATCTACACTTTTCATTGACGCAAGCCTTTTCGCAATTTTTATGAGCTGTGAAACAAGATATATTTGAGTTTTTAATAGCCATTATAAAACCTTTCTATTTATTATTAAGATATAATTAGTATTATAGAAGTGGAAGGAAGGTTTTATAATGGCTATTAAAAACTCAAAAAAATTGTTTATTATTGATACAAGTGTTCTTTTGTACGATAGAAGTTGTATAGAGAATTTAAAAGGAAACGATATTGTTATTCCGCTTATTGTTCTTGAAGAATTAGACAAATTCAAGGCTAGAGAAGGAATCTTAGGTGAAAATTCTAGATATTTCAATAGATTTCTTGATGATTTAAGAAAAAAAGGTAGCTTGCACAAGGGAATATATATTGAAGAAATAAATGCGTTAATAAGAATAGAAACAAATAATTGCTGGTTAGGATTAGAGAATCTAGATTCAAAATCAAATGATAATTTAATAATAGCAACAGCAAACTATCTTAGGAAAAGTTCAAATGATTATGAAGACATTATAGTAATTACAAAAGATATCAATCTAAGAGTAAAATGTGATGCAATAAACATAGCAGCAAATGATTATTATGCTGACTACGAATTTTTAATAAACAAAAACACATATTCAGGAATTAACCAGATTGAAGTTGAAAGCAACATAATTGATGATATATACAATAATAAGTATATTGCTTTATACAAGGTTCCAGCGCTTACAGAAGTACACGAAAATGAATGTATTGTCCTTAAATCAAAAGAAGAGTCATCATCAGCTTTAACTATTAAAAAATTCAACAGTCTAGTTTTAGCTTCGACAAAGCAAGATATCTTTAAAAAGACTAAAATAGAAGCTAAAAACAAAGAACAGATTTTTGCGCTAAATCTTTTGTTAGATGAAAGAATATCGTTGATGACGATGACTGGAGTTCCTGGTAGTGGAAAAACATATTTGGCGCTAATGACAGCGCTAAGTGAAATTGAAAAAGAAAATAAGAAAAGAATAATATTCACAAGACCTATTCAAACTGTGGGTAAAGATATTGGTTTCTTACCAGGCTCTTTAAGTGAAAAAATGGCGCCTTGGTTGTCACCTATAGTAGACAATTTCAGGAATCAATTTGGAGATATGTCTTACTTTAACTTGATGATGGAAAAAGGTACAATTGATGTAGCACCTTTATCTTATATTAGAGGAAGAAGTTTCAATGATGCAATTATAATTGTAGACGAAGCTCAAAACGCAACAGTTCATGAGCTTAAAACTATTATTACAAGGACTGGAAAAAATTCAAAAATATTGTTATTAGGTGATATTGAACAAGTAGATTTGCCATATGTAAATAAGTTTTCAAATGGTTTGACAATAGTAACAGAAAAGCTCAAGAACGAAAAGCTTGTAGGTCATGTTCACTTTGAAAAAGGATATAGATCTGACTTGGCTAATGCAGCTGCAAAACTTTTATAGGAGAAAATATGTCATCAAAGATATACGATCAAAACAGACTCAGGAAAAACTACCCGTTGCTTAGAGTAAAGCCTGTTTATTCACAAATAGTTGTAGGAGAAGCAGGTAATATTGGAGGTATTGATGTAGAAACAGCTATAATACCCTTTGTAGACTCATTTTCTGGACAGTACTCATTCCAGAAGACATATACAGCAATACCTACAGTTGCTATATCACCTGAGACAGAAAATGTAAATATATTTGTTACAACATTAACAAATTCTGAAATTATAATACAGAGTTCAGCTCCTTTTACTGGGAGTGTTCATTTGCAAATATTTAGCGAGGACTGATCTATGTTGTATGAACATGGCAATTTTTTGTTTGGACAAGATGAGACTATAAAAAGAATTGACTTGCAAAAGGCTTATCAGACTAGTCCTGTTGTAAAAATATCAAATTCTGAAGACTTAACTTTACATTTAACCGAAGTTCAAAATAGTTATTTTGTTATCAATAAAAATACCAACAAGTCAACAACTGTTTATTACGTAGTTATAGAAAGAAGTTAAACAATGTCTACAAGAGACTTTTTAAGTAATCAAATAAAAGTAAAAAAAATAATTGGGTCAGAATCGCAAGGACCAAAATTGATTGTCTATCCTGATACGAGTTCAACAGACAGTATCGGAGGAATTAATTCCGAGATGTTAGGCAACGTAGGCACTGATACGTTTCTATTCGTTAGCGGAACTATTTGTGGAAAAGAAAGAAATATACCTCACTCTGTCACAGTCTTTGGTGGTGATGTCGTTATTAGTGGATCTTTACACGTTGAAAAAGGAAATACTAGTTTATGGGAGATAGACCCTGATGACAGCAATAATTTGGTGCCTACTAATATTTTAGACGGTGATACTGGTTTGTTTGCGTTAGACTTCAATACAACATTAGATAATGGTAATATTGAAACTGTACAATATACAATGACAAATAGATCTTATGGCAATGATAAATACTTTGAGTTTGATGGTGATGAAAACGTAACGCCTAGAGACATAGAAAATGAAAACAGCATATGTTTGTTAAACGTAGTTAATGGAAACGCTTAAAAAGGATTGATTTAAATGGCAGATATAGAAAAATTAGTATATTACTCGAATGGTAGTAAAAAAGTTCTAAAGTCTTCTGATAGACTTGTTATTCAAAGTGGCGGGTTAGCATTTGAAGGAAGTACAGATGATGACTATGAAACACAATTAGCTGTCGAAGATCCGACAGCTGATAGGACTTTAACATTACCAAATGCTACAGATACGTTAGTAGGGAAAAATACGACAGATACATTAACAAATAAAACTTTGACTAGTGCAGTATTAAATACGGGAGTCTCAGGTACAGCTATCAAAGATGAAGATAATATGTTATCTAATAGTAATACTCACTTAGCCACACAACAGTCTATTAAAGCTTACGTTGATACACAAGTATCTTCATCATCATCAGTTTCAGCTGATGATATTACAACAGGTGACGCTGCTGTTACTCTTGCAACATCAACCGGAAATATTACTTTAGACGCACAAGGTAGTGATACAGATATTATCTTCAAAGGAACAGACGGTGGTTCTGATACAACATTTTTGACATTAGATGGATCTGCAGCAGGTGCAGCAACATTCAATTCAGGTATAACTGTAGGTGGAAATTTAATACCTTCATCTGCAAATACTTACTCTTTAGGTTCATCTACTGCTGAGTGGAGTGACTTATATATGGGTGATGGCTCTAAGATTTATCTTGGCAATGATCAAGACGTTTATTTAGAGCATGATCCAGATGACGGCATACAGATGCACATGTCAAGTGAAGGAGCTATTGAACCTACTTTCTCGATTGTTCATAATAATGCTTCTTCACACTATCAAGGTCCGTCTCTTCAATTACATAATACAACTATGGATTCTGCATCTGACTTAATAGGATCCATAAGATTTACGGGTGCCAGTGTATCATCATCTACAGTGTATGCTTCAGGATTAGGTGGTAATTCTGGAACAGGCACAAATATTTACTTTAATGTATGTCCATCCGGGGCAACTCAACAAACAGCCTTAGACATTACAGGTGTAAGTAATACAAACGGAACAATTGTTCGAATTAATGATCACAACGGCTCTACAACAGGACTTAAACTCGGTAATACACTTGTAACAGCATCTGGGACTGATTTAAATATTCTTGATGGTGTAACATCAACAACTTCTGAAATCAATCTACTTGATGGTGGCACAGCTGTTGGGTCTTCAATAACAGTAGCAGATGCTGACGGATTTATTATTAATGATGCAGGAATAATGAAGACAATTCCTGCATCCGACCTTAAGACATACATTGGCGCTGGCGCTGCTGATGATATTACAACTGGCGATGCAGCAGTTACTCTTGCAACATCTGCAGGCAACATTACGATTGACGCACAAGGTAATGATACAGACATTATCTTCAAAGGAACTGATAATATTGCTGACATTACCATGCTTACATTAGATGGTTCAGCAGCAGGTGAAGCTACGTTTAATGCTGGAATAATTACTGGAGGAAACATAACCCCCGCAGCGTCAGACACATATTCTTTAGGATCATCTTCAGCTGAATGGTCTGATTTATATTTAGGCGATAATTCTAAGATTTATTTTGGAAATGATCAAGATGTATTTTTAACACATAGTAGTGATAGTGGGTTATTCTTTGAAATGAATAGTTCTATTCAGGATTTAGGTGATCCTAGTTTTACAATTAGAACAAACGTCGCAAATACTACAGCTAATGGTCCTAGCGTTACATTACAAAAAGTATATACACAAGCAAATGACTTAATAGGAAGAATAATATTAAGAGGGAATAGCGATTATCACTCTGTTTTTGAAACAAAGTATTTAAGCAGTACAGCTGATAGTGAATATTCACAATTAGATATGAGAGTATTATCAGGAGGAACTTCTGCAATAAACACGGGTGCATCAGGTATTACAATAATGGGTAATGCTTCAAGTAGTGTGCCTGAAGTTTTGAATAATGGTCCGACAGGTCTAAAAGTAGTACCAGGTGACCCTAGTTCTAGAGCTAATTATTCTCATATATATTCTAAAGACGTGTCAGCATCAGCTGAAGTTTTTGTTCAAGACGAAGCAGGAAATGTAACTCAGATTTCTCCTCACAGTGAAGAAGGAGATTGGATATATTGGTCTGAAAATGTTAAGACGGGTAAGAAAGTGAAAGTTAATATGGAGAAAATGATTAAGAGATTAGAAGTAATAACTGGTGAATCATTTTTTGAAGAATATGTTGAAGGAAACTAGCATTTTAATAGTATCATAAATAAAAAATTAAAAATCAAGAAAGATATTATTTAACTAATTAAAAAGTATATTTAGATTAGAAAAGTAAAACAGGAGTCAGATATAAAATGGCAACAAAAAATTTAGTACCTAGAACAAATAATGAAGGCGAGTTGGGAATATCAACCAGAAAATGGAAAGGTATAAATGCAGTTAGTGGTTCTTTTGAAGAAATTCAAGTAAAAAGTTTAAAAGATTCCGCTGGCCAAAATCTTATAGAAGCAGGGACCAATGTAACCATAGATTACGCCGATAACAAGATTAAAATTAATTCTACCGGTGGCGGTGGAGGAAATACTGACAAAATAGAAGAAGGAGCTTCTTCTGTAGAGGTTGTTGATAATGTAGATACATCTACAACTACTGAAATTATATTTAAAATGGAAGGACAAAAAAGATGGTCAATTGATGCAAATGGACATTTCCTTCCAGCAGCAACAGACTTATATAATATTGGTGGTCCTGGTTATAGAGTAAATCAATTACATTTAGAAACTGATGCTTTAATATTTAAATCACTAAATGTACTTGAATCTAGATTAAATGTTACTGGTAAAAGCAAATTGCAATTTGGTGTGCTAGCTGGCAACATGATAGCTTATGACAATATTGTAACTGCAAAGGCCGACGTTAGAGTTGCAACTGTTGAAAATTTTGCAGGAACTTATAGTTTTACAAACTTAACTGCAACTGCTTCAAGTGCTTTAGAGATAGACGGCATTACACTTGCAGCAGATGACAGAGTTCTTCTTAAAGATCAAACAATTGCAACACAAAACGGGATATACAAAGTATTTGTTACTGGGAGTAATAACTCTGCGCCAATACTTCAAAGAACATTAGATTTTAATGAGGGTTCTGATTTTAGCAATGTTAAAGTTAGCGTTTTGGAAGGTACAAAAAATTCTCAAAAAATATTTTTTACTGTTCCAACAATATCAGGTGAGTCTTTAACTCAAACGAATAATTTAAAATGGTTAGATATAAGTGGAGGGGGTGGAGGTCTAGAAAAAGTAGAGGATGACTCAGCGCCTAAATTAGGTGGCGCATTAGATGTTAATGGTAAAAGTATAATAAACTCTGCTAATACGGGTATTATTGTTAAAACTAATAACCTTACGCAAAACTATCCTACTGGTGGTATAATGTTAATGGACAATAATACCACCAGTAATACCTATGGCAAACACAATTACTTGCAGATTATGCCTCCGACTGACACATCTGGGGACACTACAAGTCGACTTAGTTTTATCAGTTCAGATTATTCTAACTTTTTGCACATTGAGTTTGATCCATCTTTGTGGCATATGAGTCAATCCTTAGGTCTGCATCATTCTTTTAGATTTCCTGCGCTTGTGCAAAATGAAAAAGACAATGGATTTTCTACTTTTGCAACACAAGAATGGGTTATACATCAAGGATATGCAACAAATGCTATACAGACAGCTGATAATGCATCATTAACGTCACTTCTAATCACAACTATGGGTACCAATGCCAGCAATGCAGCAACTAAAAGCTATGTAGATTCAAAAGCTATGGGTGTTAGTAAAGTACTAGACACTTGTAAAAGAACAACAGTCAATGCAATTAGTACTTCTGATGCTGGTTATGATTCTACTAATAAAAGATTTACAAGTGTAGCGCAAGAAGACATAAATACATCAACTGGCTTTGATTCAAAGAATACAAGTGCAAGTCCAGCTGAAACGGATCTTGTATTCGGTGATAGAATTCTTGTAAAAGATCAAACAAATGCAACACAAAATGGTATTTATAAGGTTACAGCTGTAGGTACATTAAACTCAGAATATTGGGTATTAGATAGAACAACTGACTTTGATACCGCTTACGAAGCAAATGGAACTTTTGTATTTGTTACTGAAGGTACACAATTTGGTAGTAATGGTTTTGTTTGTACTAGTCCTACAACAGCGGATACAGTTGGTACAGATAATATTAGTTTCGCAATAAATTCTGCAGCATCTAGAACTACAGTTGCTGACCCGCTAACTAAATCTAACAATCAAATTTCTCTAAACTTAGATGGTAAAACACTTGGACTTATAGAGATCAATAACAGCGGAACACCTGATACGTTAGGAATTAAATTAAACGGCAGCGCGCTGGGAAGTTTAAATTCTTTAAACAACGATGATTTGTTTTACGTTGAAAGACAAAACAATGACGGTGGCATAGCTTTTAAAGCGCGAAGATTAGATACACATAATTCTACAAAATTAAAAACATTTATTACAAACAGCACAGATAATCAAGTCAAAGCTACATACACAACAGGTACGTCTCCTTTGTTTAAAGATGAATTTTTGATACAGCTTACTAAAAAAGCGATAACTGAGCAGACTGTATATGATCCTGACATATCTGTTAATGGTGAAGTTCAAAGTGATGATTACTTATTGATTGCTGATACATCAGATACAACAGATACTAATTTACGCAAAATTAAGGTTGAAGATTTAAAGATTAAAAACTTCGATATTCATAGCTTACCTGAAGATGAAACTGATCAATTGACAAGTGACGATGAAATTGCTGTTTATGATATTGGTACAAGTAAAAATGTTAAAGTAACAATAGCAGAATTGTCTACGTTATTATCTTCAACTGGTAGCGGAAGTTTAACTTATAAAAAAGTAGAAAACCAATCAACAGATCTTGCACTTGATGCTATAGCTAATATGCACTATCATATAATACAAAATGATCCTGGCGGAAACATAAAGTATACCTTAGACTTGGTGAGTACAGCGGAGACATTTACTGCTGGTGATATGATTAAAGTAACAATGTCTCCTAAAAATCAGTATGAGCTAAATCCAGATCATGCAAGCTTTACACAATCAGGCTCAGATAATATTGTTCAAGTAACTTTTAGTGCGAATACTATTGTAAGCTATAATCAAAATGATTTTGTTAGACCTTTAGAATTGGTTTATAATGGAACAAATTGGACTAGTTCACTTTCTAGTACACGTGAATCGTTTAATCAAGCAGACTTAACTCAAACTAGTATAGGTAACGATTTAACTTCTTCTTCAGACTTTAATAAATACTCAAACTATTTTGTTAATGATGAAGATGAAAATCTAGCCTTTGATATTGACAGCGCAGCAAATGCATTAAGTTATGGGTTTAAAGCAGGAGACAAAAAGACTATATACTTTACGCATTCAGCAAACAAACAAGTAACAATAACTTCAGCTGCATCAGATATTTTGGCCAAAGGTACAGCATTTGGTTCAAATAGCAATGCAAAAACTATTAAATTTACAAATGATGGAGTAAATAAAGTTTGTTTAACTTTGGTTAAAGTTGATGTTGACTCAACTACAGTTAATTCGCCTAGATGGATTATAGAGTATGTTTTAGATAGTGCACCAAGTGGTTTACCAACTGGAATTGCTACACACGTGTTAAAATCTGATGGTACTACTTGGGCTGGGGGAAAAATAGCTTCAGAAAATATGGGTCCTGGCTCTGTGACAGGAGGCACTACCGATAGTATTATATCATCAAAAACAATTGTTGGTGGTGACTCTGGTAATATTGACGATCATACTATTGACAATAAGCGACTTGTTAAAAGAGCTAACAAGAACGTTCTTGGTGTTTTAACCACAAATACAGCTTCTCCTCAAGCAGTAGGTGATATTACTGTTGTTACTGATTTAGGTGATTCAAGCAATACTTTTAATGACACAAATTTAGTAACAGCAAAAGCTATAAGGAGTTATGTTAGTAATGAAATACAAAATGTATCATCCCCGGAGACTGTTAATATTGAAATGGAATATAAACATCTATGGACGGCAATGGAAATACTACCTAACACTGAAAATATAATTCCTGCGCAAGCTTTATTATATCATGATCCTATATTTAGCTATCCATCAATTCCCAACAAGCTAAATTATTTCATATATACTCCTATTAATCAAGATACTTGGGTCGCTGCGGGGAGAAATCTTTTTGCGCCCATCTCTATGGCAATATTACATGGACAGGGAGTTTTAGATACAGGAACAAAAGTTATTTTACCGAAAGTAGGTCATTTATATGATACGCTAATTGATAGACAAAACAACAATATCAAAACCGTTATCTCGATCTCTACCGGTCTGAGGAAAGCAGATGACAGAGCGTCAAGCCCAACGGAGGCAAGTGTTGTTGTTGATTATCCTTTCGCTTTAGAGATTAGCAAAGAAGATGTTAGTGCTATAGATTTTTGGAAATATTATGGTGAGGATGGAACAAAGATTAATCCCCTAGCTGAAATGAGATCGTCGACGCCTTCATCTCAATTATTAGTAAGTGATTCATATGTTACTGATACTGCTGACACTTGTTGTTATGTTTCGTTAGGCAACAATACCTATAATGCAAAAAGCTATGGAACAGCCGGCAACCCTTTGTATCCAAGAATAACTTATACAAATACTGAAGGTATTGAAACAAAGACATTTGACTTAAAACATTCTATAAGCTATTCATCGTATCCTAAAGAGTTATTTGCAGGTGATACTTATAATAGCACCACCGACCAGACCAACCCGGGGTTACGGGACACTGCAACAGGATTAATGGACCTCTCTGGAGCAACCCTAGACGGTTCAGGTCGGACGAAGTGGCATTCGCATCTCGTACAGACCGGGCCCAATGATTCATCACTGCCAAGTTACTGGTCCGCATCCCCCGGAAACTTTCCTCCAAGGACTGTTAAGCTTAAAAGATCATATACAGACGCAAACGGCGCAACATTTGATGAAGAATCAGAATTTTATGACTTGACACACACTCGCAGCCCCTTCGGGTCCTCAACGCAAGCCAACACCAGGATGGCGAACACTTCAGCCACAGACTCAAATAAAATTGGCGACCCCTATGGATATTTCCGCCGATTCGTCCGATCGAGAAGCTTGATCGTTTGGAAGGAATATGATTTAGTAGCAAAACCACAAATTAAAGACGACAACGGCAACATCATCCAGCATAAGCATATAGAATTTTCAAGAATTAATTCTGCTGGAGGATCACCATCAATTAGGATGGCAAATCATTCAGCTTCTATCACAGGTGACTTCAGAATGCCTATTACATCAAGATGGCCGGAATAAATAAAAAAAAGGAATATTAAAAAATGATTAATTCTATTAGTTTAGTTAACTCAAGAATAGAAGAAAACTTTGATCTTGCAATATCAATGTTAGATGTATTTTATATTGATGGCAATAATATAGAAATAGATGTCGTACAAATTGGAAATGCTATTGAACTTCAAACGTTGTTTGATGTTAATATTGCAAATGTAGCTAATAATCATTTCCTAGTATATGATAGTAGCACGTCTGAATGGGTAAACAAATCAGCAGTAAATGCATTAGTCTCACTAGGTTTAACAGCAAATGCAGTTGAATTGAATTATAATGACATATCAACATTAGGATTAGCTGAAGCTTCAAAAACTTTGACGTTTGATTCAAGTGGTTTAACAACATTACCAGATAATTTTAAAATTCAAATTGGTACTGGGAGCGACTTGAAGTTATATCACGACGGTACAGACTCATTTTTAACAAATGCAGTTGGTGTGTTAAAGATAGCAACAGAAACAAGTGGAGTGCCTGTTCAAATTGGACATTCGACTTCTGAAGTTACTGTTGGACAAAACTTAACAGTTACGGGTGATTTATCAGTAAGTGGTAAAAAGGTATCACATTCGTTAGCGCATCAAGTAATATATGTTGACATAGAACAAACATATACAGCACCAGATGTAGGTGATGGGAGCGTGAATCTTCCGTTTACAACTATAGGTGATGCTCTCGCATCGGTTACAGACAAAACAAAAGATACAACTATTTTATTACAAGCGGGGACTCACACTTTTAACACATCAGATGATGACGTTTGGACAGGTGCATTGTCGTTTGTTGGTGTATCTCGTTCTGAGACTATTGTAACAGCAGGATCTCTCACAGATAATTGCTTTTACATGAAAAATAAAAATGGAGGACTCCAGTTTAGGTCTCTCACTGTCGACACATCAGCATACGGAATTTATGCACGTTCATGTAGTAATGTCGTAATCGATGACGTTCGATTTGTTCGCTGTGGATCAGCAGGAAATTCTGTTGATCATGATGGTTCAAAAAATCAGGTTGACCAAGCTGCTGTATGGGCTGGCAGCGATACTTCGAATGGTGGGGCAACTCGTATACGATCATGTACAAACGTTCAAGTTTCTAATTGCTTTGTAGAGTATTGTTTGCGTGGCTTGAGAATACAAGATTGCACAAATGGAAGTGTTTATGGAAACAAAACGTATAGAACATTAGAAAGCGGAATCTATCTTGCAGCGGGCTCTTATACAGGAACAGATGGTTGTACAGGCATACAAATTCATTCAAACGTTGTTGAAGAAGCTGCTAATAATGGTATACTTGTTGTAGGCGGAAAAAGTAATGTTGTAGTAAATAACACAATCATTTCTTCATGGAACTCATCAATTCAAATTTGGCATGGCTTAGAAGTCACCGTTGAATCAAATACGATGACTAACGGGAATCATAAAGTATGGAATGGTATAGGATTGGATGGAGATTCATATGGACAAATTGTGTGTATGGGATCAACAAACATAGGATCGGGCAAATATTTATTGCACTCTTCACACAACTCAGCAATGAGGTGTAATCAAGGAAGATTAAATATTGTTTACAATGTTGTTATAAATCCAAACTATGATGCAAATAATGCAGCAACTATTATGACATACCCGACAGCTAATGGTGAGAATGAGTATACTAGTAATCTAAACATTAGTGATGCGCCAGAAGAAGTTGTTAATGCAGGAAGTGCTGCTAATAATCTTAGTCAAAAATCAGTTAGAGGAGGTGTTTCTCTCGCTACTACAACAATTGAAGGTATTATTGAAATAGCTACTGATGCTGAAGCTACTGCTGGTAGCGAGAATAATAAGGCACTTGTACCTTCTAATATAGGAAGCATATCATCTACACAATTATCAGATACAACAAGTATTCTACGTAGTACGAATATCGGTTCTTCAGTACAGGCATACGACGCAGACTTAGAAGCGATTTCAGGTCTAACTTCTGCTTCTGATAAAGGTATACAGTTCACTGGTTCAGGCACAGCAGCAACATATGATTTAACAGCTGCGGGTAAAGCTTTGCTGGACGATGTTGATACATCTGCGCAAAGAACAACTCTTGGTCTAGGTATTGGAAACAGTCCAGAATTCACCAGTTTAACACTTTCAGCGCAAGCCAATACATTGATAATGAACAGTCAAAAGATTACAGGCCTTGCAACGCCTACATCAGACGATGATGCTGCAACAAAGAGCTACGTAGATGGGGTTGCTCAAGGCTTATCAGCTAAAGATTCTGTTAGAGCAGCAACAACTGTTGACGGAACACTAGCGTCAGCTTTTGCAAATAGTCAAGTTATTGATGGAGTTACATTAGCAACAGGTGATAGAATTCTTCTCAAGAATCAAACATCAGGGTCAGAAAACGGTGTGTATACTGTCAATGCTTCGGGCACACCGACTAGATCAGTTGATTTCGACTCAAATGCAGAAGTAGCTAAAGGAGCATTTATCTTCGTAGAAGAAGGAACGACAAATGCAGATGCAGGTTTCGTACTAACAACTGACGGTTCTATTACCTTGGACACAACATCACTTGCATTTACACAGTTTAGTGGTGCAGGAAATATTACTGCAGGTGATGCTTTAGAAAAGAGTGGTAACACACTTAGCGTTAAAGTAGACGATAGTTCAATTGAAGTTAGTTCTGACGCACTTCGTGTTAAAGCAACAGGAATCACAAGCGCTATGTTGGCAGGTTCTATTGCCAACTCAAAACTAAATCAATTAACCACAGCAAACAAAGTTGCTCTTTCATCACTTGATTTAGACGGCGGAACAGATATTGGTGCTGATCTTGTTGACGCTGACCTTGTTGTTGTAGACGACGGAGCTGGCGGGACAAATCGTAAATCTGCACTTTCAAGAATGAAGAAATATATTTTCTCTGCAGTAAGTGGTGACGCAACAGCTTCTGATTCAGGCACATTATCACTGGACTCGTCGTCAATTACAGGACAGACTGCTAAAGGTTCTATCGCTGATAATGATCTAATTTTAATTGCAGACTCAGCTGATTCAAATAATCTTAAGAAAATGACTAAGGCAACCTTTGTCACAGGCCTGGGTGTTGCCTCAGCTATAGATGATCTTACAGACGTTACAATTACTTCAGCAGGAAGTTCTGAATATCTTAGATATAACGGTTCTGCATGGGTTGATTCTTCTTTAAGCATTGTGGATGATACAACACCTCAGCTTGGCGGCAACTTAGACCCAAATGGAAACTCAATAGCAGGCCACTTGACCCCATCAGCATCAGATACTTACACGTTAGGTTCAACTTCAGCAGAATGGGCTGATTTATATCTTGGAGAAAGTTCTAAGATTTATTTTGGAAATGATCAAGATATATTTTTAGAGCATGATCCTGACAAAGGTCTTATTCTTGATATGACAACTGATAGCGCTACACACCCACAGCTTTCATTGAAATCTGCGTTTGCCACAGCTGCAGCAGGTGCCACTTTACAATTCCTTAGTGAAACTTCTTCACCTGCAGCCGGTGATATCATAGCAACAATTAGTGCTGATAGTAGAAATGCTGCAGCAAGTGATCATTCATATGGTGATATACGTTTTAGGATAGAAGATACAACAACTGGTTCTGAAGCAGGAGGAATATACTTCTACCCATCTACAGACGGTTTCCCGTCAGGTAATAACGTAACTGAAACTTTGAAGTTGCTTGGAAATACTTCTGGTCATAGAATAGTTGATGTTGTAGGACACGACGGCGCTAATTCTGGTTTAAAACTTGATGGAACGTTAGTAACGTCAATTGCGTCTGAGCTTAATTTACTTGATGGCGGAACAGCAGTTGGTTCTTCAATAACCGTGGCAGATGCTGACGGATTTATCGTTAATGACGCAGGAACAATGAAGACAATTCCTGCTTCTGATCTTAAGACATATATCGGTTCACCAGCAGCTACTGATTTGACAAAGACTTCTGGTAATATTACGATTGATGCTCAAGGCGATGACACAGATATTATCTTCAAAGGAACAGATGGTGGAACTGATACAACATTCTTAACCCTGGATGGTTCAGCAGCAGGTGCTGCAACATTTAACGCAGGTATAACAGCTGGTGGTTCATTACTACCTTCTGCAGCAGATACTTATAATTTAGGTTCAACTTCTGCAGAATGGGCGAATTTATATCTTGGTGATTCTTCAAATATTTATTTCGGCAATGACCAAGATGTTTTACTTTCACATGATCCTGATGACGGTTTATCACTTACTGTTCCTTCTTCAAGTGCATATGATCCTCAATTTGAAATAAAAAGTGATAGTTCTTCATCGAATGGTCCTAAATTAAAGTTAAGACTAGATACCTCTTCTCCTAGTGCAAGTGACAAAGCTGGGTTGATATCATTTCATTCGAATGACGCATCAGGATATGATAAGGAATACTCTGTAATATTCGGATCAATAGTTGATACATCATCTTCAAATGCTCATGTAGGTAAATTAACACTATCAGCTAGACCAGGAGCTGTTAATAGTTCTAATGGATTACATGTTGAAGGAGTTTCTGGCAACAATGCAGCTATTAAAGTAAATGTATATCCACATAATGGAACAGATTCTGGACTTCATTTACATGGGACATTAGTAACGTCAACTGCAGCTGAGCTTAATGTATTAGATGCTTCAGCTCAGAGTCCTAGTGATGATGAAGTTCTAACATATACAGCAGCGAGTGGTTTACATTGGGCATCTGCTGGTGGAGGTGGCGGAGGAAGTCTTCCTCCAGAAGTAAAAGCGGAAACAACATCAAGCTTTACAGTTTCACTTACACCGTCAAATGCTTCTAACTTTAACTCCCTTGAAGTTATTTATGCAGTAAGTAACGGTAGTACAGCAGTTACAGCAACGCTACCAACAGCTGCAAGTATTGAAGGTAAAAAGGTTCACGTTAAACGTTTAGGAACAGCTAACGTTACTGTTGATGGTTATAGTTCTGAGACAATAGATGGATCAGCGACATTTGTATTAACAACACAATATAGTTCTGTAACAATGATATCAGATGGCACTAACTGGATTATTATTTAAGCAATAAATTTAATATATTCTAAATCAATACTCTTCTAAGCGTGACATCAACGTATCTATTATATAACTAAACGAAGAAGATGTTATTGACCATAGAATTAACGTTTGAATATCTTTAGCCTGTGAGGGTTCAAGTATTAGCAAACTAATCCAACCAGCATGAAAACCCGTGCAGTATGAACAAGAAAGCAGATTGTCTATTATCTGAACTCTGTTTTGTATATAAGACGTCTTGTTCATCATTCCGAATGTTAAACCATAGCAAAATAAAAGTTCAATCAGAGACAATTCTATAACTCCTTATCACTTAGATTTCTTTTTTCGTGAAGATCGATTTTTTCTTTCTTTTTTAATGTCTTCTTTAGGTTTTGTTTTACTAACTATACCTTTTTGAAAATCAGCTCTTTCTATTTTTGTTTTTATAGGATTACTATCTTTAGACTGAACGATTCTACAACAAGACGATTTTGCGCTTTGCTCAAATATTTCAACGCTATCAGGAAGACCATCACCATCACAGTCAAAACCTAGATCAATTTTAATCTCATTCAAAGCCAAATAAAGCATTTCTCTCTCTTTAATAGCTTCTTCTGGAAAAGGGTGCAGTCTATTTGACCTAGACAACTCTAAACTCATAAGTCTAGAAACAGCTTCACCTAGACCTATACGAAGAATTTTTTCTTTGCTCATAATTAATCTCCAATTGATTTAATATAATATAATATTAATTATAAAGATTAATTAAATTAATTTATCCTAGATCAGCAATAAATTGAGGCATCCAAATAATATCAACATCAGTTACAGCAGATGAGTTATATTCTGTGCTTATTCCTAGTCTCCAAACCATACCGCTTGTAGGAACTGTTGTTGTTGCTGTTCCAGCTGTGCTACTTAAGTATACCCACTGTCCTTGACCAGTTGTTGCAGAAGTTGTCTTAACATTTACAACACCTCCATGGACAGTATGCACCATAATTGCGCTAGTATTGTTTTCAGCTGAAGTTTGTAGGGCAACACCAAAGGGAACATTTAGGTAGTTATTCGAATCATCACAATCAGAAAGTTCAAGACCACCATTAGCTCCCGTTTCAAAACTTAAAACGTGACCAACAGCAAATGCTGGGTGAGCTGCTGCTGGAACTAAACTTAGTCCTGCATTACCAGCAATTATTAGAGGCTGACTTACATCTACACGACCTGCAGCAACTTCAACAACATTACTACCAGCAACTTGTAAGTCAACGCTTTGTCCTGAAGGTGCATCTACAACAATATCAGTTGAAGATGTTGCTGTTATTTCAAAAGTACCTGAAGATGTTGTGAGTAAAATATTTCCGTCACCTGCTGTGATATCATCTGCTGCAATTGATGAAGCTGTAACGTTTGTCTGGAAGTATGATTTAAGTGTTGTGGCTGCTATTTGCTTCATTGCGCCGTCATCATTTACGATAATTCTATCAGCATCTACTACTGTCATTGGAGAAGCTGATGTATCGCCATCAAGGATGTTAAGCTCTGCTGTTGTAATAGTGGCATCATCAAGGATGTTAAGTTCAGCTGCTGTTGATGTTACAGCTGTTCCGTTTATTTTCAACCCACTAGTAATAAAGTTAACATTTTTATTGAAAGCAATATGTGAACTAGCATCTACCCATGTTATAGTAGCATCTGCACCATCAATAGTAATTCCAGCACCATTTGCAGCAGCACTATTAGCAGCGCCGTTAGCAACAACAATATTTAAATCTTCAACTGTTAGTGTTGATGTATTAAGAGTAGTTGTATCACCATTTACTGTAAGGTCACCTGTTACTGTTACATTACCTGCAAATAGTGCAGATGATGAAGCAGCTGTTGCGTGTGGTGTTAATGTCATATGAGTGACATATGTATTTTGAGACGCTATATCATTTCCAAGAGATAAAACACCGCCGTCTGCAACTGACATTTTCCAAGAATCACCAGCATCATCACCTTGATCAGCTTTAAGGTAAATAGATCCTGCATTTCCTTCGCCACCTTGAAAAATTTGCCCAGTAGCGTTTTCAAAAGTATTTGATTGAGTGAACGATAAAGATGATGTTCCAATATAAGTTTTAAGACGAGAAATAGTAGACTTTCGATTTGTCCCATTTGCGCCATCATCTATTACAAATAAGTCAGCATCAACTATTGCAGCACCTATATCTGTACCACCATCAATATCTAAGTTGGCTATAGCAAATGCTCCATCATTACAATCGAGAGTAGTAAATGTTCCTGCAGCGGCTGATGCGCCACCAATTACAACACCATCAGCTGTCCCGCCATTAATATCTGCAGTAGTTACAGTGCCTAAATTTGTAAAAGTAATACCAGAAGCATTAACTTGAGAAGATGCATCAACTGTAATAGCTTTCGATGCTGCTGCTGTGCCTAATGTTGTTATGTCAACATAGTTTAATTCTGCAGCTGTAGCTGTTACGCTTGCTAACTTATTTAATTCTGCAGCTGTAGCTGTCATTGTTGTAGAACCTATTACAAACCCGCTTGCTGGGACTGTCAGGCTGCTCGTTAGCTCTATCCCATAGATCTCAACAGATTCATTGTCTCCGATTTTTTTAAAACTTCCGCTTTCATATATAACTAATTGATCAGTATAATCAGCCATTTCTAAATCCTTTCTTCGCTTTGTATTGCTTATATTTATTAAATATCACATGTCAGTTTAAAGTTAGTATTTGTCATATAATTTTATAAAACAATAAGTCTTTTAATATAATATAAATGAAAGCGAGGTCTAATATGACTGTATTAAAAGAACATATTTCTTATTCTGAAGTGCGTCAGTGGAAGGAATGTTCATGGAGACATAAACTTCTTTATATAGATAGACTATCAACATTTGAAGAAAGCCCACATTTGCATTATGGTACTATAATCCATGATGCGTGCGAACATTTTCTTAAAACAAGAGAATTGAAAGTAGAAGAAGTTAAAAATAAAATTAAAAAAGTATGGGATAAACAAGGATTTGACTCTGAGGACTTTGTACAATTACAAACACAGAAGGCACAGCTTCAAGGATGGAAATATAAACATAGTAAGCTTAAAGACTGGCTTGATTGGTCCAGCGCAAGTATAAATGCTATACCTGAATTTCTAGAAGAGAATTTCCCGGGCTGGACAATAGTTTCAGCTGAAGAGCCGTTATATGAGTCAATGGAAAACATTCCCACGAAATTTAAAGGGTATATAGACTGCATTATTAAAGTACCTTACAAAGACGATTATAAGTATTGGGTTATAGACTGGAAGACTTCAAACGGAAGAGGCTGGTCTTTAGATAAACAGAGAGACTTTAATACACAAGCGCAAGTTATACTATATAAATATTTTTGGGGTTTGAAAAACAATATAGACTTTAAAAACATACAGTGCGGTTTTGTGTTACTTAAAAAGCTAAAAACTTCTAGTAAAACGTGTCAGCTTGTTAAGGTTTCAAGTGGTCCTAAAAACTTAGAAAAGTCAATGAAAATGGTAAGAAGTATGATAAAGTCTGTTGAAAAAGAATTTTATTTAAAAAACAGACACTCGTGCATGTTTTGTGAATTCAAGGGAACTGAACATTGCAAGTAATAGATGAAAAACAGAAGATTTTAGTTATATCTGACCATGCTTTGTATTCTAGCGGTGTAGCTGTTCAAACAAAATCACTAATCATGGGATTATTAAAAACACAAAAGTATGAGTTTATACAGCTAGGTGCTGCTGTAAAGCATAAAGAATATAGCACAATTACAGTATCAGAAGACTTTCATATAAAGCCCATCGATGGTTTTGGTAACAAGAATTTATTAAGGTCAATCCTAATAAACGAAAGACCATCTGCAATAATAATATTTTCTGATCCAAGATTTTTTGAGTGGCTTTTTGAAATGGAAGACGAAATACATCAAGTATGTCCAATACTATGGTGGCATGTTTGGGATAATTGTCCTACGCCTAGATTCAATGACTGGATGTATGAATCTGTAGATATTATTAACTGTCATTCTTACTTGACTTATAGAATGTGTAGCGAAAATTTTCCTGACAAAACAAACTTTATACCCCACTCATTTTCTAAAACACAGTTTTTTAGATTAGATAACAATACAAAGGAAAAAGAGAAAGAAAGAATTTTAGGTAAAGAAAGAAAAGACAATTTTGTTTGTCTCTGGATTAACAGGAATTGTTATAGAAAAAGACCCGGTGACGTTTTATATTCTTGGTCATTGTTTTTGAAAAAGTTAAGTAAAGAAAAAAAGAAAAAAGTTACGTTATTGATGCATACGAACCCAGAAGACAATTCGGGACAAAATCTAATTGAAATAGCAAAAAGTTTAAATATATTAGATACAATTGCATTTTCAGTTGACATATTAGAAGAAAAGTTTATTAATATAATTCACAATATATCTGATGTTTGTTTAAACATGAGTTATAATGAAGGATTTGGACTTTCAACGCTAGAGTCTATGATGGTAGGAAATCCAATTATAGCAACAAAAACGGGCGGTCTATATAGACAAGTAGTTGATTTTAGAGACAACACAGAAAATGGTGTAGCGTTAGAGCCAGAAGTCAAATCACTATCAGGGACTCAGGCTGTTCCTTATATATTCAAGGATTTTGTTAGCTGTGAAAAGGTTGCTTCTGCTATTTTTAAATTATATAACTTAACACCGTTACAATACAAAGCTATTAGTAAGAAAGTTGAAGTGTATTCAAGCGTTGCTTTTTCATACGAAAGCACAATTAAAATGTGGGATATTTCTTTATCAAAAACAATAAACGACTTTAAACATAGACAAAGTAAAGCAAAGGTTGCATATATAAAATGAAAAAAGTTTTATTAAAAGGACCAATTTTAACAAACTCTGGGTATGGTGTACATTCTAGACAAGTTTTTAAAGCGCTTAGAACAATAAATGATATAGACTTATATGTTCAGTCTACTATGTGGGGAAATACTTCTTGGATATTAGACGATAATTTCGACAATGGGATAATTGCTTCTATTGTAAAGTATTGTCACAAATCGAAAAAGGGATTAAAGTATGACACTTCATATCAAGTCATGTTGCCTAGCGAATGGCAAACAATAGCAGATAAAAATATAGGTATAACAGCAGGTTTTGAAGCTAATATTGTCAAATCATCTTGGATTGATTCCTGTAATAATATGGATCATATAATAGTGCCCTCAGAATTTTCTAGAAATGCATTTATTACGACTTCAATAAATTGTAACAAAAAAATAATAACAAACATGTCAGTTGTAAACGAGTGGTATTATGACGAATTTGATAAAGATATTAGTAACGAAGAGTACTTAATCGACTTAAAGTATGACAAAAACATTCTTATTATTGGACAAATTTGTAGCATTAATAGTTATGAATGTGATAGAAAAAATATACTAAAAACTGTGTCTGTTGCAGCTGAATTTGTAAAAGACAAGGATATAGGAATTATATTAAAAGTAAATCTAGGAAGTTATAGCGTCTCTTCTTTCAATAAAATTAAAGATGTACTAAAAGAATTACTTCCTGACGACGTTTTGAAAAAAGTTGCTATTGTTTTTGGATCTTTAGACGTCAAAGAACTCAAAAGTTTATATGAACACAAAAAAATAAGTTGCATGTTATCTGGTACAAGTGCTGAGGGGTGGGGCTTGCCATTTATAGAAGCTGCTTCTTGTGGAATGCCTATAATTGCACCAAACTTTTCAGCGTATAAGGAGTTTTTAGGAAATGATTTTTTAAAAATAGAGTATGATATGAAGATAGTTTCAAAAGAATACTCTAATTTTTTTGATGAAGACACGTCACCTTTATGGTCAAACTTTAGAGAAGATAGTATGAAAAAATGTTTGCGGGATTTTTTTAAAAATGAAGACATATATATAGAAAATTCTAATAGACTAAAAAGTATTATTAAACAAAACTATAACATGTTGTCTATAATAGAAGATTATAAAAAAGTCTTTGAAAGTAATTTTTAAATATGCTTTACATTTTAATCTTCTCTATTTTAATAAATTTTATATTGTTATACTTTTGTATAAAATTTGGAATTACAATTATAAAAATTCAAGAAATTATTGAGGAATGTTTAGATGTAATTGATGAAAAGTACAATAACGTTGTTAGAATCCTAGAGATTCCTGTTTTTTCTGACAGTCCAGAAATTAAAAGGATGATTAATGAACTTGATCAAATAAAACTATCAATTATCTATATTGCAAACAAACTTAGCATGAATGATTTACGTACAGAAGAAGAAAAGGATGAAGAGTTTGAAAAGTAAGGATAAAAAACAAAAAAGCAAAAAAAATTATTATTTTACTAAACAGACTCAAGAGATGATTGTTAAATACCAGAATGAGAAGCTTAAAAGAAAAAAGGATGAGATTTATAGTTTGTATATACATCCAGCGCTTACAGAGCTTGTTCACAACTTAGTTTCAGTATATAAATACAAGTCAGCAAATGAAAGTATTCTTCATTTAAAGTCTGACTGTGTTTCTTTTTTATTTGAAACATTACACAAGTGGAATCCAGAAAATGGAACAAAAGCATTTTCTTATTTCAATGTTGTAGCAAAAAACTGGTTAACTATTAATTCTAGAAGACTTTTGAAAAACGCTAAAAGAAGTGTATCTATGGATTCATTAGAAGATTTTTCTAGTGACGAAAAAAGGTGTTTGGCAGAAATTGATATTGACTACTCACATGAAAATATATTCGTCAAGGATGAAAAATTCGTCATTATAAGAGAAATGATAGAATATATAAAAACTCTACTTAAAGACGAGAAAGACATAAGGTGTATTGACGCAATACATCATATATACAATAATATTGATAGCTTGGATTACTTAAATAAGCGTGCCATTTTTGTTTACTTAAGAGAGATATCTGGCTTAAACAGTTCAGAGTTAAGTTCTTCTTTGTCAAGTATTAGAAAACATTATAAAAAAATTGCTGGACCAGATAAAATGTTTGACTGGTTTTGAGGTGTGATCAATGATAGAAAACGTCGATGAAATATCAAAAAAAATAAGTAAAAACGAGAAAAAAGAAAATCAAATTAAGAATTTTTCTGATATACTTGAATCTATAGATACTTTGGAAAACAAAAAAAAGATGTTATGGAAAGAAGTATATGAAAACTCTATTGAAGACAGAGAAAAGGCTAAACTTTTATTTAACGACGCATATATTTCAATGCAAGGTGGCGTTAACGAGCATATGAACATAGGTGCTATTATGTCTAAGTATATTGAAAGAATGAGTAAGTCTAATGATCAAATTTTAAAATTAGCTGAGCTAATTGCAAAAGAAGAAGAAAAGTCCGAGTCAATTTCTTCAGACGACATATTTAGTCAAATAAACGGATAAATTATGTTTATACAAGCAAGAGCTTTATATATTATAGGAAACAATGTAGGAAATGCAGCAAAGATAGACGAAGATTTAAGCTCTGCTGGGATAAAAAATAGATTTTTCAATAGTAACCCAAGCATATTTTCCAATAGAGAATATATTAATTTTTTAAACAAATTGCCGCCAGAGTGCGTTTTTGCTGTAAAGAGTAATTCTAGCTTTAATAGTAATGAGTCTGCTGTATTCATAATATCAATCCCGTTTGTTTCTTCACACCTCGGACTAGCAGTAAAAGTAGGAGAAACAATATGGCTTCAAGAAAACAATATTTCAAAAGGTGAAAGTAATTTCTATAGCATAAATGGATTTTATTTAGGTAGAGCTCATAGCTATTTTACGTCCGAGGATGTTAGTTACTGTTACGATTCTAGAGAAGAAAATATATTTAAATCTTCTAGAAAGTCATTCGCAGAATCAAACATAACAAAAAACAACGTTTATGATAAGATGAAAAATATCAAGCAAGAAAACATAAGAAAGCATGCAGTTTATTCTCATGATTTTAACATACGCGCTGAAGAATCTAAATTTGTTTCTAACTCAAATATATACTTTAAGGATAAAATAAACTCTTATTCTTTAAAACCTACTTCAATGTTTATTAAAAATCCAGAAGATGTTGCAGTTCGTGGTACATATAATACCTTAGTGAGTTTAACAAGTGAAGTTGACAATTATTCTAAAGATACAAGATACGGTTCTATAGAACTTGTAGCAGGATATGGAGAATACTCTAAGAAAAACGTAGAATATGTCAGCCTATCATTACAAGATAGTAACAACAATGCATTAAACAAAAAAACAGAACTGCTTAAATTTGAGTCAGATATTGCAGGATTACAGATACATAATGGAATTCATTATGAAACAATTAAGTCGAACATGTCTTTTGTTAATGAAGGATTAGCTTCAAGCTTAAACTTAAACAAATACGAAAACAACTACTTGACATCTAAATACAGATATGATAGAGATGCTGCATCATTCTCTATATCAGAATATAACTTGAGAAATTTAGAAATAAATAAATATAATAAACTAAATATTCAAGATATACAAGACTTTGTTTACGAAAACAATACTCAAGGCAGCTTGCTTGATAACAATAAATTTATAGTACATACAGTTCCTAAAAATTATCCAGACATAGAATCTTCTAACATTGTTGACATATACTCAGGCGGCTCTTCACTCTCAGGAGTTGCTGATAGTATTATTTTTTGTACACACTATACTAAACATGGGGGTAACGAAGATTACAACAATATAAGACTAATACAAAGCAACAGTGATGACAACTTGTCGTCACAGATCGCTTTAAATAGTTCTGGCAATATATTAATTGATGGTCATAAAATATTAATTGGATCTTATGATAGATTAAGAAATAAAAAAAATGGTAAGTCAGCGCTAGTGTATTTAGGTAATTCTGATACTTCGCAAAGTGTAGTATTAGGTGAACAATTAAATCAATTTTTAGAAGAAATTGTAACAGTCCAGAAAACAGTATTTGTTTTGCTTAAGCAGATATTAATGTCAATGAACGAAGCAGATACAACTTCACATGTTGTATTAGATCAAACATTACAAGCTTTACAAGAATTATCAATTAGCGGCTCAATGCTACCGGCGCCGCTTGCACCTGTAGCCGCAATATTTTCAAATTTATTGGGGGGTATTGCACAACCGATGATGGATAACGAAAGCTTAAAAAATACAAATAGTAGTAATGAAACGTTTATAAAAGAAAAGATTTTGACAAATAAAAACAATGACAGCACAGAGTTATACATCAAGAAGCTTGAAAATATTGTCAATAATCTTGATAAACAATTAAGTAAATTTGTTAAAACTTCATGAAATTCTTTGTTGTTTGATAATTATTATTAAAGATTTATGAAGGTTTTAAATGTCTCAGTATGTTTTTAAAAACACGGGAAAGAATATAAATGATATAAAAAAGCGTATTAGTCGTCAAGATGTCATTGAAGCTGAGATATCTAGTCCAATAGGCATTGTTTTGCCGTTAAGGAGTAGTCAAAAACCTAGTGAAACTTTGTTTTCAATGACGTATGACGAAAATGATCAAATTAAGGTAAATTTAAAAAATTTAATTTTAACTAAAAAAGGTGAATATTTAGGGCGCCCTAATTTTGGAACTGACTTGATAGAACTATATCATTCAAGTAACAAAGAAAATGTTGATGAATTAGCGATGGAAGAAGTTAAAAATGCTGTTTCCGTTTATATGCCTTTTATAGACTTAGAAGACTATACTTCAAAAATAGTTAATGCTACAGAAATAAATTCACCTTATATTGAAATATCTATAAAGTATTCATACAAAAACAAAAAAAACGAAGTTTTATTAAAACTACAATTCTCGAGGTAATAAATAATGTCTAACCCTAGATTTCATAATAAGTTAAAAAATTATAGAAATAAAAATAAAGTTATTAAAAAAGATTTTAACGGATTTAGAAACGAGTTATTGGATTACGCAAAAAGCAACTTTAGCAATCAAATACAAGACTTTTCTGAAGCATCACTGGGTGGTATGTTTTTGGACTTTGCTGCTATTGTAGGTGAGTCTTTAAGCTTCTATATGGAACAACAATTCAATGAACTTGATTATGAGACATCTTCTAGCGATTATAATCTAATAAGTCATCTAAGAAAAGCAGGAGTAACTTCAGGGTACGCATCCCCTGCTAGCGCATATGTAGATTTCTATATAGAGGTTCAAGCTGAAGTTACTTCTTTGTCTGACGTTTTGATTCCTAAAAGTATGTATTTGCCTATTATAAAATCAGGCACAAAATTATCATCATTAGAAGGTATAAATTTTATATTAGAGGAAGATTTAGACTTTAATAAAGGTTATGATAATATTACAATAGGAGAAACTGATCAGAATGGAAAGCCACTTTCTGTTATTATTGTAAAAAAAGGTATTTGTGTATCTGGAGATGAGATTCAAGAAAGCGTAACTTTTAATTCTGGGGATGCTGGTAATTTCATCAGTTATACTTTATCAAATCAGAACATAACTAAATTATTGAAGATAACTGATGATGACTACAATGATTATAAAGAAGTTGAATACCTTTCTCAAGACACAGTCTATGAAAAAATAGAAAATAGCGAAAATGCATTTTTTGAAATTAAACCTGCGCCATTTAGATATGTAACAGAAAGAAATTTTGATTCGGGATTAACAACAGTAAGATTTGGAAATGGAGAGGGTAAAACAATAGAAGACGGTATTTTAACTAATCCTGAAGATTATCTTTCGTTACCGTTGTTAGGTAAAAATTATTTTGCTAAAAAATCATTAGACCCAAAAAAGCTACTAAACAGTGATAGTTTAGGCGTTTCGCCTTCAGGGAAAACTCTTAGTATTGTATATAAGTATGGAGGCGGCACTTCACATAATGTCAACGCTAATACGATTAACGAAATAATAGAATTGAACATAGTATACCCTAATATTGGAGATATTTCTGTTGATCAAAATGTTAGGCTTATTAATTCAACAATTGGAGTAAATAATGAGGATGAAGCTGTTGGTGGTAGTAATAGTCTAGATTTAGAAGAGTTAAGAGAACAAATTCCTGTTGTATTAAAGCAGCAGTCTAGAATTGTTACACATGAAGACTTATTGGCAAGAATATATACAATGCCAACAGACTTTGGTAAAATACATAAAGCTGCTGTTATAAAGAATCCTTATACAAAGTCAGCAAAAGACTTGTTTATCATTTGCAAAAACGATGATGATCATTACATTTATGCTAACGATGCCATAAAAATAAACCTGTCTAAATATTTAAATGAATACAGACTTATAGGCGACAGCTTAAATATTATTGATGCACCTATTTATAACTTTTCTTTGTTTTTAAAGATAAAAGTAGCTCAAAGCTATGACACAAACACAGTTATAAACAAAGCGATATCTAGCATTTATCAAAACATGAGATTTGATACACTACAGATAGGTGAAGGAATTAACATTAATGACATTATATCGTTAGCACTTTCAGTAAATGGGGTTTCTACAATTATATCTAATTACAAGACAATCGTAAGGTCTAAAAACAACACAGATATTACATCACAACAATCGATATTGAACTTACAATACAACAGTTCCAGATTTTCATCTAGAGAAAAATATATTGATGGCATAGTTTATCCTCCTAAAGGTGGCATTTTTGAATTAAAGTACCCCTCTTATGATATAGAAATTGTTAGCGGTTAATTTAAAAAGGAGAAAGAATGATAGTTTCATCATTGGTTAATAAAGATACATATATTACAAACTTAAACTTAGGATTAACAGATGCAACTTATTCTAACGTTGGTAAAGCATCAACACTTGACCTATTTAAAATATCAAAAGAAAATAAGAACGTTAAGGCTAGATCTTCTTTAACAATAGTAAACCCACTTTTAGATCTAATTAATCAAAAAACATTTACACTTAAAGACGGAAGTAACAACTCAGTCACCTTTGAAATTGATAGCAGCTCACAATATAGTGATGGTAGAGTTAATGCAAGTGGAAATGTTATCATAGGAGTTGATAGTACTTCTCCCGGCGTAAATCAACTTCAAAAAGTTATAGATTCAATTAATAACGTGAATGTAATGGATCAAAAAATAAATGGCGGATCACATGCATTACCCAAAACCTTGACATTAAACATTACAGCACGAAAACTTGATAGCAAGAGAGCTTTATTAGAACAAAGTGTTAAAGGTGAAGAAGGTGAAACAGAAATAACAATGGACGCTGACGCAAACTTTACAATAACAAACTTTGTAAGGATTCAGAGTTCATCTATTTTATTGAATTTTGATCTAAACGATTTTAAAGATAAATTCGTTCAAAGCGGAAATTTAGCTAATTCTGTATTTAGTTTGAAAGCAAATTACAGAGCATTTATAAAGTTGTTTGATGTGGGATTCGCAAGTTCGAGGCCTAAAAATTTTAGCTTAAAGATGAGTGTGCTAAATAACGATTTTAATGAAGGAATTGGTTCAGATATTTATAACTTTTCTGACGTAGGCGAACCAAATTTTTCCAAGATTGATGAAACAACATCTTGGTCTATAGAAAAAATAATATCTGAAGCAGATTGTGTTAGTGGTTTTTACAAGAATATTGAAACCATAAACAACTTTTCTAAAGGGGACGAAAATTGCGTATTCGAAATTACAGACTATCTTCATGAGTTCTTGGCAGGTAATCAAACAGCTACCAGTTTTACTATCTGTTTTGACTTTGACAACATGTTTGACGAATATACATATTTTCTAAAAAGGTTTGGCAGTTTGCAAATAAATAGCAAAACGAAGAAACCTAGGCTAGAAGTGCACATAGACGAAACAAAAATAACACAATTTGCAGGCCAGACCACTAAAAAGTACTTAAATTCGCAAGAATACTTTTATCTTTACAACAAAACTAACAAACTAAATAGTTTTGATAATAGTAAAACTTATAAACTAAAATTAGAATATATTAATAGTAGTAATGAAAATTCACTACAAGATTCAAATAATAATCATATTGTATCTTCTAATAATGTCTATGATTTTAGAGGTCAATTAAAAGAAGGAATAAAATCTTTTGTTATATCTAATAGTTTGATAAGCCAGTTTAATTCTGATATTGAACAGGCTCTTTTGACATCTAATAGCGTAAAAATAAAACTTACATACTATTATGAATATACAGATGTTAATAATGTTTTGCAAACTGTTACAATAGTCACAGAGAACGTTGATTTTTATAAAAGAGTATATTCAACTTCAATAAATAGAAAAAAAATAAATACTATAATAAAATCCCAAAATTTTGATTTCGAAGCAAATAATCAAATTATCAATTTAACTGTTGATTTTATTGATGTAGCTAAAGAGTATAAAGCTGTTAATATACCAATTCAGCTAGAAGGCGAGAATCTTGGAGATGTTGCTTATTCTATCTACGACATAGATACAAATGAAGAAATTATCTTAAAAGATGAGGCGGGAAATAACGCTAATAAATTGTTCTATAACGGTAAAAACTATAATTTAAGCTTTTTTGCTAGCGAAATTTATAAAGATAGAAGAATTAATTTTAAATTTTATTACAATGACGAAACAAACGTCCTTCAGGATACAATATATGACAAAAAATTTAATTTAAGGTTTTAACGATGCTATTCAACAAATCAAAAAATAGTGGACAAAAATCTCATAATCAATTCAAACATACATTACAAGCATCTACTTTTAATAGTACTAATGAAGGCAGTAATATTGAACTTAAAAGCTTTCTTGATTTATATGACCAGAACATATCAGAATATTTTGACAGGATAGACGGATACGACGGATTTTTTTCAACTCAACAGCTTGAGAGTGTAGACTTTAGCAAGTTTGAAGAACACGTATTTTTTGACTCTGCTATAGAAAAAACAAATTATTCTTTTAAAAAGATATTCAATGACTTTCCTTACGACGGAAATAAGAACGAAGTCGTAAGCTTTTTAAATAGTTTAGACGGATATTCTAGGTTTATTCTACAAAAAAAGCACTTTAAAAATATTGGATATCTTAGGTTTGATGGATCACACATTTTAAAAATTGTTGATAGAAACGGATGGGTTTTAAATGACTATAAGCATCAAATCAAAACAGGTAATCTAAATTTAACAAACAAATTTAACTTTTCTTTTGACTTCTGGATATACCCGTTTTCAGGAATAAACGAACAACAAGTTATATTGCAAAAGTTAAACGATGATAAAAACGGTTACACTCTGTATTTAGAAGTAATTGATCAAACTAAATTTAATTTAGTTTGCATGATAAAAAAAGATAATGTCACTCGAGTGTGTAAAATTAAAAACTTTTCTAATTTTTTATCTCAAAACGATTGGAGTCATGTAAACATAACCTTTTCAGCAGCTATACAAGAAGAAGCTATACAAGAAAACATAACGTCAAATTGTCAAATATACGTGGATGGAATACCTGTCCAGACTTCTTCAAGTTGCAATAATGTTATGGAGCTTGATGATTCATTCAATACAGCAGAAATGACAATTGGTTCTGGAGAATTAGACAACGTTCAAAAAGGATTCTCAGGTTTAATTGATGAGCTTAAGATATATTCAGGTGAGACAAGAAGTAGAGATACTATTGTAAAAGAAAAAAATGAAAATGTTACTTCTAAAAATTCTTTAAAACTTTATTTAAGGTTTAATGAACCTGTAGGTGATTACGTTAATAACAAAATGATCTTAGATTACTCAGGTAATAAATTGCATGCAATTTCTAACAAGGAAAACATATCATCTTTAAGAGGCGAATATTCATCTATAAAAACGCCTGTTAAATATGAGCGTCTAGAGAACAATCCTGTTTTGTTTGCTAGTCATGATGATGCTATTGATGTACAAAAAGATATAATTGAAGATGCTAAAAGATATGACTTGAATAATCCAAATTCTTTTTGGAAATTATTACCTAAAAACTTGTTTATTGAAGGGTCTGATTTTGATAATATAAACGAAACTTATCTAAACGAGGAGATATTAGAAAAAACTGGTAATGTATTTAATGTCAAATCAAAAGCAAATCAAAAAATGATAAATTTGTTTGTAATATGGGCTAGATTTTTTGATCAATTTAAACTATATATAGACTCTATTTCAAAGATAATAGATATAAATTATGATACATTAAACAGCGGGAAAAAAATTGACGGAATGCTTCTTCCAGTTGCGTTAAAACTATCAGGGTTTTCCTTTAAAGAAATCCTTCCTTACCCGATATTAGAGAAACTAAACAACAAGAATCTTACACATGAAGAGCTCATATCTGACATATCTATTAGACAAATACAAAACAATTTATGGCAAAGGTTTTTAATTAATTCTAAGGATATATTAAAGTCAAAAGGAACATTGTCAAGTATAAATTCAGTATTCAATTCTTTTGGTCTAGAAACATCAAAGTTTATATCAATAAAAGAATTTAATGGTCAAAACAAGTTTAACATTGATAATAATCTATACTCGAAAAAAATCAATCTAAAGGAAATAGACTTTTCTTGCGGCGACAAGTTGTTTGAAAATGCAAGTATAAGTAATAGATTATTATTCTATACTCCCGTTTACAATACAGATCAAGTAGGCGTGCCATTAAAAATATCAGAAGACTGGTTTTTAGAATCATTCTATAGTTTTAAGTCTCATAACAAGACAGTATATAGCATTAACCAATCTCTTTTTAGATTAGATAATGAGACAAGGTCAGCAGGCGGATTTCAATACTATGCAAGACCTCATATAAACGTTACATTTGAAAGAACAAGTAAAGAAAGCACTACAGGGACAGTTAAAATTTATTTATATGAAAATAGCGTGTTGAAAACATCATCTATTGAAAATATTAACTTAATGAGTGGCGCGTTATACCATGTTTCATTACAGAGGAAAAAAATAAAACACACAGATGACAGTCTTTCTTATATAGAATATAAATTATCTGTGTTGAACGCGTCTAATGAATTTTATTCAAAAGAAGCTAAAGAATCTTTAATTATAACAAATCAAGACATATCAGGAAAGAACGCAGCTAACAATAGGTTTTCTATTGGCTACTACGAAGCTTATGAGAGTACAAATAGAGTAAATAATTTATCTTATGAAACAAACTTCGAAGGAAGAATATCAAATTTTAGAATATATAACAAGTCATTATCAACGCAAGAAAGGTTTCTTAAAGGAAAGGCCATAAATACTGTTTCTATAGATAATGGCATAAAATCCGCGGTTTTAAATATAGACTTATTCCAAGACATAAATAGCTTATCTATAGACAGCAACCTGTACACTATAAGCTCGCTACTTGATCTAAGTCATAGTGAATCTAATATGTATAACAAGGCATACGTTTATGCAGGTAATGATGTTGTATCTTTTAAACCTTTCACATCAAGGAAGTTTGAATCATTAACGCAGAATCATGAAGTTGATTTTCCAAAAAGTAACAATTTTATTTATATTAATGATTTCAAAAGCGACAATATTAAAAAACAGTACCAGAATTTTAATATTGTTAATACGCCTAGAGTCTCCCCAGAATATTTATATTCTAAGGACAACAGACTAAGCATTGACTTTTCTCTAGTTAACTTTCTAAATCAAGATATTATAAAGATTGTTAATATTAACAAGAAATTCTCTGAGCGTCTTTCACAAGTATCAAATTTATATGACGATTCTTACAAAGACTTACATACATTGCGAAATGATTATTTTGAAAGACTTGAAAAAGAACTGTACATTCCTGAAATTTACCAGATGTATAAATACTTTGACAATATATTAGAAGAATTACTTTACGAATGTATTCCATCAAAAATGAGATATAAAGGCTTTAATTTTGTTTATGAATCACACTCTTTAGAAAGAAATAAATATAGATACGCGGGTATTAACAGTTTACTGCCAGTTGTCTCAAATGATAACTTATATAGTTACAATAAAAACCTAAGCGATGTGACAAGATATAGACAAACAGAGACTATTGATTATAGCGTTGTTGAAAAGAACAAGAGGTAATTATGCCAATTACAGAAATAAATATTTCTTCATCTAGAAACTCAGTATTCAATGAGTCTAAAGGTATAAAGATAAACTATGAAACTATTGATGCAAATAATTTAAAAAACTCGTACACAACAAACAACACCTCAGATAGATTTAATTACAAGCAAGTAGACAATAGTAAAAAAATATTTTTAAATTTCTCTTACAAAGAGACTCAGTCTTCTGAATATGTTACCTCAAAAAAAATATATGGTGAGATTACTAATAACAATCTAGGCAAAGTTTATATTGATCCTTTTAGTGATAAAGAAAGTATAAGTCAAGTAAATGTTAGTCACAAAACAAGAAAACGCGCAGTAAATAGTTTTAACTCGTTCAATGGTGATATCCATTATGAAGAGCACAAATGCTTGCCTTTTTATGACAAAGTTAATCCTATAAATGAAAACAACTTATTATTAGAAAATTTTGAAGATGAAAAATTTGACTATGCGTTTACTTTTAATTACTTTAATTTTACATTTAGGGGCGGCAGAATAGACGCATTTTCTAATATTTCAAAAATACAAATGCACGAAGCAGCTGTTGATGCTGAAAAAGGTTTCTCATTTTCGGATTTAGGAAAAAGCAAGTCTGCGTTCAAAGAAAACAATACAATAACTAACAAATATAGAAAAGATGATGATATAGTTTTCCCATACTCAGACAGTATAGATAAAGCTTATCTAACTGATAATAGAACTGTAAAGAAGCTAGATAAACTTAATTATATTTATAACGCTGATGATGGGACATATTCAGAAGATAGTTCAACAAATGTATTAACTCCTTATTTTGTTTCTTCGAGTGACGCAAGATACTTTGAGTATGAAGAAAAAAATATCACACCTTACAGAGACATAACTTCAAAAAACAACTTTTGGTGGATTCAAAACAATAAATATAAGTTTACTGATGTTGATATTAATGATAAAATACTCGATATTCGAAATAAAAACGACATCTTTATAGAAGACTTGATATACTCATCCCACGGTAAAGACATAAATAAAGAGTATAGTGCAGGAAGAGATTCAATTGGATTTTATGAAAGTATTGACTAATGCCTAAGATAAGAACAAAAAAAATTGGTAATATAGAAAAATCAGGTATATTAAACCAAAACTTTAGAAAAACTTTAAGAGATGACCAACATTTAAGCAATTTTGTATTAAGAGATAACTTTCATAACAATTATTCAATAGATAATGATGTTATTCAATATAATGATAATAATACAATTCTATTTATAGAAAAAAGCGTTAACTCTACATTAGGAATTGAAGACAAATATTTCAGCGTTAACAATAAACTAATTCATACACCAAACAATTTCTATCAAATCAACGAAAGCAGTTTCAACGTTAACAAAATAACAGAGTCAAAAGACTATAATCATTTAATATACGAAAACTATAAAAATGAATTAAACAATGACAAATATAAACCTTTTAACGAAGATTTCATTACAATAGAAACAATATCTTCATCTTCATATGACGATTTAATAACTAAAACTTCTTCATTTGACTCAATATTTTACAACAAAAAACAAGAACAATATCAAGTTAAAAAAGATTATGAAGAAATAAATGTAAATTTCAACAAGCAATTTGTTTATATGTCATTTAATAAAAATACAGATATGTCAATAATAAACAATTATGTAAAGTTTCCAAGCTCTACAGCGTGGAATACTAGTGAATGTTGCTTTTATGCAGGAACAAACAATACTTTGTACTTAGATAAAAGCAGCAATAATAAAGCAAGATTTCTTGGTCATACTAATTTAAAGTCTGGCTTTGATATTGATGATTTTGTGCAATATTCAAATTATATAACTCATAACCCGCTAACGATATACCCAGACGACGTAATAGGGACAAGCGCAAAGTTTATAAACGGTAACAGTGTATCTAATCCTATTAGTGATTTTGGCTTTCCTTACTCGAACGAATATGAAGGAAAAAATGAAGTTCTTGTTCCAGCAAGTGATTTTATAAATGAAGATTTTATTTTAGAAAAAATACATGTTGAATTCAAATTGCAAAATTTTGCAATTTCAAATAACCAGAGTATCCCTTGCTTTAATACACTTAACTTTTTTGTAATTAATCAGAAAGAAGATATTAATACTATAAACAAACAATACGATAACCTTTTTTATGACGCAAATAGTGATTTACTGGAAATAGAGTATCAATTAAATCCAGGAACGAGTGGCGCAAATAGTCTAGAGAGTATAAATAGAACAAGAGACATTACAGATACAGCGTTTAGAAGTACTATTGACTTTAATGGACCTTTTTCTGAAGCCGAGTACGAAAGTTCAGGATTAGATAAAGTGTTGGAAGAATACACAATATTTAATGCAAACCCTGAAGACGACAAAAACAAGTCTAGAGAGCTCATTACTAGCATAAAAATTGCAAACATTGGTAACAAAGCATACGGCAGTTACTTTTCAACGTTAGAAGGATTTGATGCTGTAATAGAGACTGATGTTGATAACTCCAGCATGACTAATTGGGATGGTCAAAATGTATATGATAATATACTTAACAACGATTTTAAAACAGTCAAAGTAACTAAAGATATAAGTAGTTATAACAGTAACGATCACCTTAAAAGGTTTAGTATGTTTCACGTATATCCTAAACAAAGAAGCAGTAGATCTGGAATGGACATAACATCGGATCGATCATGGGCAGGGGTTGGAGAAAACGTTTTGGAAAATCCCGAGGGACATGTACAAAGCTATCTAAGACCTCAAGACAAATATTTATTTCCAATTGATGCAGGATCTGAAAATGAAATTAGTAATCCTTATATTTTAAAGCCTAAAGATAATTTGATTTTTGGTTTTAATTTTGCGCCAAGCATGTTGTTTAATGATGACACAGTTAATAGTAAAAAATATCAAGACTTAACGGGTCGTGACGTTGTTGTTTTAGATTTAAGTAATTTAAAAATAAAATTATTAGGAAGGTATATTGCAGAAGGTAAAGTTTTCAAGCCAAAACTTAATGAATTTGAAAATAAAAATGTAAAAAAAATAAATGAGTTTGCTACAAACGTTGTTGATAAAACAGGATTACCGCAACAATTCATGTTAAAAGGTGTCTATTATGATAGCTATTCTTCTTATAGCGAGTATCCTAACGCAATATCTAGTGGTAAAAATTCATTTTCTAATATGATTAATATCCCGTTGTCAATTAATAGTGTGCCTCAAGGATGGACAACGCTTGACGGATTGCATTTACATTTTAACAATGTACGGTTATCAAGAGATGATTTATATTTTAACAATGTAAATGATGAAAGAATAATTGATGAAAGAATAGCTGTATACCAAGCGGGTTTAGGCTATACAGATATGCAAATAAGCAATGAATTCTACAGGTTTAGTGTTGACCATTTTGGACATTTTTTTGATAAAGAAAATAATCATCGTCATAAGGCTTTAATTCATGTAAAAAGAGGAAAGTCATATTTTAATGTAACAAAAAAGTTTAGAGTTAATGGTCTCTATACACAAAAAACTGGCAATTCTAGTGATGGTGCACAACACGTTATTAATAGTTACAATAAGGATTCGCATGCAAGAATAGGTAAAACAACTTATGAATCTACTGAAGGTGCTACTGCTCAATATTTATTATATCTTGGCGAAATAGGCAAGATTGTTGATGGCGAATCTAGTTTTATTTTTATTGATGGCATGCCACAACCTGAAGCGAGTTAACTTAAAAGAAAAGAAGTAAAAAATGGCAGGATTTTTAGATAAAAAAAGAAGATTGATAGATTATAAGCTTACTGAGTATGGAAGAGAAAAGTTGTCTAAGGGTGACTTAAGCTTTAAGTTTTTTACTTTTTCTGACAAGTCTTTGTTTTATGATTCTAACTTGACTAGCGAATATGATTTTAAGACGTCATCATTAGAAAGTTTTATGCCTTTTGAAGCAAGATTTAGTGAGGGAAACATAATAAATCCTGAATTTGTTTTGTCTAATACAATAAAGTTTGAAAGCAAGTCAAGAAGCAAGTTATATACAGTTCAAAGTAGTGATAGAACAGTAGCTGAGATTATTAGTGATCAACAGTTTTTAGATGATAGAGATGTTGATAACAAATCGCAGCATGATGAAATTCTTTTTGATAGAGTGTTTAGAAAATCAATATATGATTTTAAAAATAACGAGTTTATATTGCAGTATCCTACTATTAAATTTCCTGTTGAAAGTATTGTCAATATTCCTTCTATAAAAAAAGATTATAGATTTAGACATTTTACAAGAAATAAAAAATTAGTGCCTATAAGCAAAAGTGGTGTTTCTGTTAATTTGGGGCAGGAAGAAGACTTTAATAGTTTAGAGTATTTATTTAAAAATTTAGAAATTGAAAATTTAGATATTAATTCTTTAAAAGATAGAGAGAAAGTTATAAATGTAATAATTAGAGAACTTTCAAAAGACAAAGGAAGTATTTTTAAATTAGAATATGAGTTTTTGCAAGACAATGCCAAAGAAACTGATGAGTATTTATTTGAGCTTCATTCAATTAAAGACAACAATTTATCCAAGTTAGTGTTTGTAAATTTAGGTGAGTTTATAGATAGTATAGAACAAGACCAGTTTACTGTGTATCTTATAGGAAAAGTTGTTCGAACAATAAATGAAAAAGAAAACTTTAACAAGGAAAATAGAACTTTGATTTTTGATTTAAACAAAGACTATGTGTTTTTAAATATTTTTACAATGGTTATTAGATAATGAGTAATATAATAAAGTCAGTAAATGTTAACAGTATTAAAAAGACCACAGATTCCATATACGTTCCAGTCAGAATAGATATAAAAAGCGCTGCTGCTAAAGATGCTCGATATATTAAGATAGTAGTGTTACCTCAAAAATTTAGCACTAATCAAAGCACCACATCAAATTTTCCAAAGAATGTTAACATGGAAATGCCAGTATTTGTTAATGATAACAAAATAGATCCAGAAGAAATGGGAACAAATAGCACGCCTTATATTTATAAAAATATATTTTCAAAAAACATTGCAAGCAACTTGCTGCAAACAGATTTTAGTAAACTTGAAATATACCCAGAGAATTCTGATATGTTTTTTGATGAATATATTGTTAACATTCCAAAAAGAAACATATCAATAAATTTATTTACAGATTCTAATCAAGAAAATCCGCATTATTTTATAGTTTACTGTCTAGACACTAATGAAAACATTATTGATTATACCATTACTAATTCACCTTCTGAAACTTTTAAAATTGAAGACTATCCTGACGCAAGCCCTGAGTTTATAAAAGAAGCGTTTATTGATGAAATAGGTTCATCTTTAGATATTGTCTGGAATCCTTTGACGTTTAATGACTTAAATGTCATACAGACTGGACCACATGTTAAAATAAATTACTTAAAACTATTGATGTTTTATAATACAATTAATAACAATCCTACTAATAACAATCCTACTAATAACAATCCTACTAATAACAATCCTACTAATAATTCAAGCTATCAAAATCCTACTAATAATGAGATAAGTCAACGTTCTATTGACAACACTGAATTAGCAGAAAATTTACTTTTGGCAAATCTAGACTTTGATATTACTTTAAGATATTTTGTTGATGGAAATGAAGAAAGCTTTCAAACAAAGTTAGAAACAACGCCTTTTATAATAGAGGGTGAAGGAGTTGTGATAGCATCAAAATTATTTGAAGCTGCAAACAATACAGCAAAAAGGTTTTCTAATAGTTTGACAAAAATAATATTTAATGTCGAGAGTGAGGGTTCTACAAATACCGTAGCTGACAAGTTTTCAAATAGCTTTATACCTAATTTATATAGATACTTTAATGATAATGCAGTAGAAAATATTGACATGGAAATTACTATATCATACGAAAATTTTTCGTATACAAAAGATATATCTGTGTCTAAAAACAACTTTATGCAATATTTTTCCAAGTTTTTAGAATTTAACAGAAGAGAAATTATAATAAACACTTTTAACGACAAATTCAATTCAGAAGTCATAATGAGTGATAAAATAAATAAGTTTGCTGTTAAATTAAGCGTAGATAAGTTTAACTTTGGTTCTTATTCATTGGGCTTGTTAAACAATTTTTCAATATTGAGGTTGGCTGTCGATGAGAGAATAGTCAACAGGCTTTACTTGGATGACAATCTTACAGAAGACAACTTTATAAATAATTTTAATAACAACAATTTCTATATTAACTCTGTATTTAACAATGAAACCATTACAGACTTTTATTTGAAAAACGTTACTGAGGGTAGTCAAATAAAGATAGTCATAGAAGGCGTTGAAGTTTTTGAAAATAGTCACGACAAACCCGAACTTATGAAAATAATAAATGTTTTCCCAGACTATTTTAGTTATCTTGGAAACTTGTATGACCAATCAACAGTTGCTTCTGATAGTATGCGAATTAGCAAAGTCGATGTAGTAAAAACTCAAAAAGACTTTTACAAGATTTTTAATGTTTCATTATTGAACAATCAAATTTTAATAAATGTTAACATCAGTGATACTATAAATAGAGAACTATTGAATACTGTGTTGGATATTGATCTAAGGGGCGACTCAATCGGAGACAGCGTATTAAAAAACAAGATTCAAAGTAATGCAATAGTGACAGCAAAAGTATTTTCAAATTCATCTAAGAAGTTTTTATTTACTATTTATAGAAAACTATCTGATCTGGATTTTGTTGATGAAAATACTATAAAATTAGATTTATCAAAAGAAATAAACGTTTCATTAGAAGATATAAAAGTAGAGGTTAAAGGATTTCTCCTTAACAAAGGAATGATTGATGAGTTCGGGAAAAGTCAAAGTGATGATACGTTTAAAAACAAACTTACGCTTTTCTTGACTAGCTTGATTTCTAATAGATTTTATTTGATAGAACAGTCTATTAATATTATGTGGTTTAGTGAAGTCAGAAGTAATGATAAAATAATCAATGAAGTAGGTAAACTTTTAGACTCTTCAAAAGTAATACCACCGAAATTGTTAGTTTCTACAACACCGAAAATAGATAATAATAAAGTAATAGAAACAAACAAAGCTCCAAAGCTAGACCTTTCATCCTTGAGTAAAGATATATTTTCCTCTTACACTAAAAATCATAAAAACAAAGAAGGCATTAATAGAAATATATTAAGTTATTGTTTAGACTTTAACTTTCAAAATATAGATGTAAAAGATGTAGAAAACAACGTTGTTTTTCATATAAAAGACAACAAGATTATTGTTGGCAGGAATAAAGACAAAAATGATTGTATGTTTGGATTTAGTTTAAAGAGAAAAAATAAGTTTTCTATTGACGTTAACGATAGCGGAACTAGTTCAATAAACGTATATAGCTTATTTGTACCTAGCTTTTATAATGAGTCAATTAATCAGGACATTATTAACATAAAAGATAGTAATGTAAATAGCGCTGGTTGCATAATAGACTTTGATTATATCGATATTATAAACAACTTCAAAACGTATAACAGATACAAAACAGAGCTTAAAATAGATAAGAAATTCAAAAAGCCTTTAAATTTCAACGAATCATTCTATAACAAAGCAAAGTATATTTACAATTCAAGTGGTAGATTAAAGTTAAAGTCTATTGTAAATAGAGTAGTATTAGAAATTAGTAAAAAAAATGGCGAAAAAAAGATATACGCTGTAAATTTTGATTTGGGATTTAATCCTATCGATAATAAAATTTCTAGTAATAATAAAAGTAATTTATCTATTGATATAAATAATAACAAGCTGTTTAATCCTAATATAATATTGTTATTCGACAAGTAAAGTGTAATATGTCAACATTTAATAATTCTAAAAGTAGTAAAAGTACAAACAAAAATAATAAAAAATATTTTTCAAGCGCCATTGCTGATGAAACTGGTCACAGTTTAATCAAAGAATCTGAGGAAAAACCTCTAACTTCAACTGCATCTCAAAGTCCGTTATCTCAAAGAATGACTTCTGACTTAACTAGTTCATCTTTAAATTCGTTAGGAGATACATCTATAAATGAAATCAGCAATCAGGCAAATAGTCTTGCTACAGACATTGGAGAACTTCCTAGAACTGCGAATATAAGACATCAAGAAGAAATAAATAGAGTTGTCAATTCATCACTGAGTGAAGATGAATACACAAGCGAGTTATACACGTTTTATAATAAGTCAATAGATATTAAAAGGTTAAGTCAGACTAAAGCTGTAAAGACATTATATGACAGTCTTAGCCTTGATAACTCATCAAATATTGAAAACAATAATAATATTAGCTTACTATCTCATGAAAATTATAAAATTACAAAGCTTGCGTCAAGCAAGTTTTCTTATATGGGAACTACAATAAACTCAAATGGAACATTTATACATCCAGATCAACTAAGTATACTAAATTCATCATATTACAATGGTAAATTAAGCAATATTAGCAAAAGATTTTTTTTTAACAACAAAGTAACAGATAGTTTTCAAGAAGTCTACATAGATAGCGTAAAAACAAATAGCGACAAAAAAAGAGACTATTTAAATTCGTTTGATGAGTTAGTTAAAATATCAAACGAATTTACGGCTAGTAAAAACTTTGCAAATCAAGTTATTGATTATGCGAGTAAAGGAAAGAATAATAACTACTTTGGAAAGATTATAAATTCAATATATAAAAATGACGCTATTGTAACGTCAAATATTGATACACATGTAAATGATGATTTTTTACTTATAAACAATGTTTCTAACAATACTGATACAGATAATTTTTTACATGAAAACTTGGAGTATGTTCTAGAAAATTATTATAAGCTAAAATTCAATGAACAAGTAGACGAAGAAGAAAGTCTAAGTATAGTAGACTCAGACGCATTCGTTGCAAGGTTAATTGGATACTGCGGCTTGTCTTTAGAAAATATTCATGACGGAAGTTTTACAGCTAACGATTATAAAAAAGAAACTGACTTAAATTTTGATTTATATGATACACTAATAAACAACAAAACACTAAAGACTATATCAGCTATTTCTTTAGTTAACGATTATAATTTACTTAAAGCAAACACAAATCAAACACAAATCAACATTACATCTCCTTATTACACTAATACTCTGCGACTCCCTTCAATAAAAAAAGTCGCAAATGAAATAGAATTCAAAGCTGATTCTATATTTTATATAAAAGATTATTACTTAAATGATGAAACTAACTTTTACAATTTTAAAAAATCTTACGCATTGCAATTTAAAGATAAAACACAGAAACGCTTTAGTCCGCCTTATATCAAAACGCATATTGATTTTGTAAAGAGAGATATTCCTTGGATGTCTGATAATGATTTGAAAAATATCGACTTATCAGTACCTGAGGTCGGCAGTTCGTCGATATCGTTGACAGATGCTAGGTTTGAAGCTAATTTTGGATTGAGCAAGTTAGATTACATGTCATATAGAAATAACTTGCTAGAAATTGATGCTTTTGTTCACCAGAGCAAAAAAAGAATTTCCCTTATATACTTCGATGCAGATAGTGTAGTTAGGGAAACAAACAAGGATGACTCCAACAATATAAAATACCTATCAGCGCCGACATTTAGTTTTTACTCATCTTTTTCTTATGAAAGCGATTACAGCGAATCAGCGCTAGATGATGGTTTTGAAGCAAGTCGTATTAATTACGGTCACAATGACGATAGCAGAAGTCTTGGGTTTAGTGACAAAGATCTATTCGTTCAAAGATTTACTACACATCAAGGTGTGCTTTTCAACTTCGTCAAAAATGATGTTTTAAGGTATAGACCTAAATTATGGAATGAGCTTGACAAGTCAAGAGTATCTTATTCTTACTCTCCAAGCAATGTGACTAATTCACTTGAATATGAGGATTCTCTAAGGTTTTTTATTGATAGAAATTGGTCAGAAATTGCTATTGAAGAGAGTGGACCTGGTAAGATTAATACTAAGTTTTTTAGCGACATAGGCTTCGGCGCTGTCAGGTCTAGGGCAGGACATACATTAAAGAAGTTAACAGCACGTAACGCTATTAGCGATATTTCTAAAATACCCACAATAAAGTCAAAAGTGTATCTACCTTTTATATGTGTTTCCAATACTAATAAGTCGTATGATTTTAATAGCGATGATATAAAGACAAAGTTTTTAGATAGAAGTGACAGTTTATTAACAAGCGAAGAAGAAAAGTTTAGAGATAGAGTTATTTTGTCTTCTACATCGAGAGATTATCCGAACAAAGTTAAAAATTTTGTTAAAGACATTAAGCAAAAATCTACTTCTGGAGAAGGTGATAATGATTGGATACACAGGTCGTTTAGAATAAAGAGGAATTTATTTAGTTTAAAACAAACATTATTAAAAGACTCTGACTTTTACGGGTTTTTAAGGTCACATTCAAAAAAATGTGATAATATATTAAAAAGTAAGGTTGAT